>OMCQ01000298.1_pt1 | contig 33803 bp, 29 predicted proteins | sample 1673761 | NCBI WGS metagenome assembly OMCQ01 (sample SAMEA103958126, study PRJEB25191) | human gut metagenome | reverse complement strand
AGATGCTGGTGCCTGCCGTTGTGGAGCAGGCCAAGAAGCTGGGCAATCTGGACGAAGCCGCTGACGACTGACCCCTCCCGCGCATGAACTGAACAAGACATTTCCGAAGCCCCGTTGACACTTTTCCCTCTGTCAGCGGGGCTTTTTTGTTTTTTCCACGCTCTGTTAAACTGCTAATATACTTTTAGTATTAATCCGTATTTCATTTACAGATAAATTGTGCTAATATAATAATGGTTTAATATACTTTTTGAATATTATCCGGCATCTAACTGCCGAACATATTTTCTGGAGGAGCTACGAATGCCAACCAACAATATAAAAGAAGGGTACTTCACCGACTATATTTCCGGACTTCCTGTTAAAGAAACCCCAGAAGAATTGGAAGCAGTTCAGCCCTTTTCTAAGATTCTGGTAGATGACTATGGTTACCCTAAAGAATTCATTCACACACGTCCCCAATATCGTGTAAAGGCGCGGCCTTCTGACCGACGAAAAGAATATCCCGTCGATATCGCTGTTTTCAACAGCTCCGTCCACGACGAGAAATCCATCTATATTATTGTTGAGTGCAAAAAGAAGAATCGGAAAGATGGCCGCGATCAGCTGGAGGACTATCTTCGTTTTTCCAATGCTAGTCTCGGTGTGTGGTTCAATGGTGAAGAGCGGTTATATCTTCATAAAGTAATCAAAGACAACGAAATTCAGTTCCGCGAAATTCCAAATATCCCACGCTACGGTGAACGTCTGGAAGATATTGGTATGTTCAAGCGCAAAGATTTGCGCAAGGCCGAAAATCTCAAACCAACATTCCGTGCAATCCGTAATTATCTTGCCGCCAATGCCATCGGCATCACACGCGATGAAGTCTTCGCTTCGCAGCTGATCAACCTTATCTTCTGCAAAATCTATGACGAACGTTTTACCAAGCCAGATGATACCGTTAAATTCCGTGCCGGTGTAAACGAAAGTGAGGAGGATATTTACAATCGCATTCTCACTCTGTTTGATCGGGTCAAGCATCAGTACAACGATGTGATTGAGGTCTCTGATTCCATCCTTCTGGATTCCCGTTCTGTCAAATACATTGTCGGTGAACTTCAACTTTACAGCTTGAAAGATAGTTCCCGTGATGCTGTTGGTGACGCTTTTGAAATTTTCATCGGTCCTTCTCTAAAAGGTGCACAGGGACAGTTTTTCACTCCACGCAATGTCGTAAATATGGTCATCCGCATGATTGATCCTGGCATTGACGAGCGCATTTTAGACCCTGCATGCGGTAGCGGCGGATTTCTGGTAGAATCGCTGCGTTATGTCTGGAATAAGCTTGAAGAAAAAGCTGCCGATCTCGGTTGGCCAGAGTCTGAGATCGAAGCTGAAAAGCAACGAATCGCAATCAAAAATCTTCGCGGCATTGATAAGGACAGCTTCTTAAGCAAAGTTGCAAAAGCTTATCTCGCCATCCTTGGCGACGGACGCGGCGGCATTCACTGTGAAAACAGCCTTGAAAGCTTCCGCAATTGGAGCGCTAAAACCTTTGAAGATATTCAGCCTGAAAGTTTTGATGTAATTGTCACCAATCCTCCCTTTGGCAAAAAGCTTTCTATTGATTCTACTGAAATCCTCGAATTATATGACCTCGGTCATCGGTGGAATTCTGTTCCGGGCGGAGTATTTGAAAAAGGTGCATTGGCCGACAAGCAGCCTCCACAGCTTTTGTTTATTGAGCGTTGTTTCCAAATGCTTCGCCCCGGTGGACGAATGGGCATCGTCCTCTTGGAAAGTATTTTCGGAATGCCAAAATATCAATATGTCGTTAACTATATCCGTTTGCAGGCAAAAATCAATGCAATTGTCACCCTGCCTGAAGACCTGTTCCAGCCGCATACCCATGCAAAATGCTGCGTTCTAATCTGTCAGAAATATAAGAAAAACGAATCCTATTCCAGCTGTGACAACTACGATATTTTCATGAGCGATGTAAAGTGGTGTGGTCATGACAGTCGAGGCAATATAACGTATTCTTATACCAGCACCGGTGAGAAAGTTGTTCTTGATGAAATCCCTCTGGTTGCCGACCGCTACCTGGAAATGAGGTAAAACATGCTAACCTATAAGATTAACATTCAGGATATCAAGAATCAGATTTTCATTCCCAAATACTACGATCCTGCTCTCCGTCAAGAGCTCCTTTCTTTGAAAGAAACGCATGATCTTTTAGTCCTCGGCGACCTAATTGATGCAGGCATCATCGGTGCCCAGACCGGTCATGAAATTGGGAAAATGGCCTACGGTACAGGTTCCATCCCCTTTGTACGCACTTCAGATATTTCCAATTGGGAAATCAAAACTATTCCAAAACAGGGGGTTTCACAGGAAATATATGACTTCTATGCTTATAAGGAAGATGTTCAGCCCGGAGATATCTTAATGGTAAAAGATGGGACCTATCTAATCGGCACAAATTGCATTGTTACGCCGTTGGATATTCCTATGATCTATCAATCCCACATTCTGAAATTCCGTGTTGTGTCCTCTGAATTGCTTGACCCTCTCATCCTCTTTTTGGCATTGAACTGCCCTCTCGTTCAGCGTCAAATCCGAAACATGCAGTTTACTGCCGATATCATCGACACTCTTGGCAGCCGCTATCGTGAAATTATTCTGCCAATTCCAAAAGATATAACTTTTAGAAAAGAACTTTCTGAAAAGATGAAACAGGCGCTTGATACTCGCATCCGCTATAAAGCAGCCATCAAGCAAATGCCGCTCCTGATCGAAAGTGTTCTAGAATCCGGCACAACACAGGCTTTTGATACCTTCTTTTCAAAGCCTATCGATGAAGTTCTTAACGAGCTTGTTCAAGATACCACAACACTTGAATTTGGTTTTTTTTCCGCATTCCGGTTAAATTCATCAGCTATAACAAACGGTATCTACCTTCCAAAATATTATGATCCTGCAGTCGAAAATATCCTCAGAAAACTGGATGGCACTTGTACCCGCTATAGCATTCAATCTCTACTGAATGACAAGGTCATTGAACTTGCTACAGGCGATGAAATTGGTAAGATGGCCTACGGAACTGGCTCTATCCCCTTTGTTCGCACATCCGATTTTTCCAATTGGGAAATCAAGGCCGATGCCAAACAAGGCGTTTCTGAAGAAATTTATGAACAATATGCCCTAAAAGAAGACGTTCGGCCCGGAGATATTCTTATTGTCCGAGATGGAACTTATCTTGTCGGTACGTCTTGCCTCATTACGGAATATGATCAAAAAATGCTGTACTGCGGCGGTCTAATCAAGATTCGGGTCCTAAAAAAGGATATTCTTGATGAATATCTTTTGCTTGGACTTTTGAATTCTTATATCGTCAAACGCCAGATTCGTACAAAGCAGTTTACCCGTGACGTGATTGATACGCTTGGTCAACGCCTACGGGAGGTCACGCTTCCACTCCCACATTCGGTTGAACTTCGCCATTCCATCTCTGTTCAAATTCGTCACATTATTGAGAATCGTATTGAAGCCCGCGACTGCGTATCGAATTTGTCCCGCCAGCTGATTGAACTGTAACAATTTTCCTCATCCGGACTTCCTTTTTCCGCCCAGTGCCGCCTTTTTTGTTGACAAAGCAGCCGCCTGCTATTATAATAATGTAGTCAAAATGGCATTCTTGTGCGGCTTTACGGCTGCACAGCACAAATAGAGACAAGGAGAGATTCTCAAATGGCACAAGAGATCAAGATGTCCGCTGCCGGTCTGAAGGCAATGCAGGAGGAACTGGAATACCTCAAAACGGTGCGCCGCAAGGAGCTGGCCGAAGAGATCAAGGAAGCACGCAGCCACGGCGACCTTTCCGAGAACAGCGAGTACGACGAGGCCAAGAATACGCAGGGTCTGGTGGAGAACCGCATCACCGAACTGGAGCAGATGATCAAGAACGCCGTCATCATTGATGAGAGCGAGCTGAGCGTGGACAATGTCTCTGTGGGCACCCACGTCACCATCCTCATGACCGGCGAGGACGAGAACGAGGAGTACGACATTGTGGGCCGCACCGAAGCCGACCCCCTGAACGGCAAGATCAGCGACGAAAGCCCCGTGGGCCACGCTCTGCTGGGCAAGGCTGTGGGCGACAAGGCCGAAGTGCTGCTGCCCACCGGCCACACCGTGGAGTACACCGTGCTGAACATTACCCACGCTGCAGGCTGAGCAGGCCAAACGAATAGGAGAAACCATGGAAGAACAAAAGAAGAACCCGGCGCAGGGCCTGTCCGAGAGCGAGCAGGTGCAGGTGCGCCGCCAGAAGCTGGCCGACCTGCAGGCTGCAGGCCACGACCCCTTCACCCTGACCAAGTACCCGCAGGATGCCTACTCTGCCGACCTGAAGGCCGAGTTTGCCGACCTGCCCAACGAGACCGACAGCGGCAAGACCGTGGCGCTGGCTGGCCGTATGATGTCCAAGCGCGTAATGGGCAAGGCAAGCTTTGCCCACCTGCGGGACGATAAGGGCGACATTCAGCTGTACGTCCGCCGCGATGAGCTGGGCGAAGAGCCTTACGCCGCCTTCAAGAAGCTGGACGTGGGCGATATCATCGGCGTGAAGGGCGAGGTGTTCCGCACCAAGACCGGCGAACTGAGCGTGCGCGCTACCGAGCTGACCCTGCTGGCCAAGAGCCTGCGTCCCCTGCCCGAGAAGTTCCACGGCCTGACCGACACCGAGATGCGTTACCGTCAGCGCTATGTGGACCTGATTGCAAACCCCGAGGTGAAGGACACCTTCGTGAAACGCAGCCAGATCCTGAAGGAAATCCGCGCCTATCTGGACGAGAAGGGCTTCCTGGAGGTGGACACCCCCATCCTGACCCCCTTCGAGATCGGCGCATCCGCACGCCCCTTCTACACCCATCACAACAGCCTGAACATGGACATGGTGCTGCGCATCGAGACCGAGCTGTACCTCAAGCGCCTGATTGTGGGCGGCATGGACCGCGTGTATGAGGTTGGCCGCATCTTCCGCAACGAGGGCATGGACCCCAAGCACAACCCGGAGTTCACCAGCATCGAGCTGTATCAGGCCTTCACCGACTTTCACGGCATGATGGATCTGGTGGAGGAGCTGTACAAGCGCCTTGCCCAGAAGATCTGCGGCAGCATGGTCATCCCCTATCAGGGCAAGCAGATCGACATGGGTCACTGGGAGCGCCTGACCATGGTGGAAGCCGTGAAGAAGTATTCCGGCGTAGACTTCAACGACTGGAAGTCCGACGAGGATGCCATCGCCGCCGCCAAGGAACACCACGTGGAGCTGCCCGAGGTGCCCACCAAGGGTTCCATTCTGGCCGAGTTCTTTGATGCCTTCGTGGAGGACAAGCTCATCCAGCCCACCTTCATCTACGATTACCCCGTGGAGATCAGCCCGCTGGCAAAGCGCAAGCCGGACGACCCCGCCTTCACCGAGCGCTTTGAGTATTTCATCGACTGCACCGAGTACGGCAACGCCTTCAGCGAGCTGAACGACCCCATCGACCAGAAGGGCCGCTTTGAGCGTCAGGTGGCCGAGCGCAAGGCCATCGAGCCCGACTGCAAGGCACAGGTGGACTACGACTACGTGAACGCACTGGAGTACGGCCTGCCCCCCACGGGCGGTCTGGGCTTCGGCGTGGACCGTCTGGTGATGCTGCTCACCGACAGCGCCTCCATCCGCGATGTGCTGCTGTTCCCCACGATGCGCCCGGAATCTAACTAAGCTACGTGGTAATCCTTGTGTCTCCGACAGTCCGCACGAACTGAAAATCCGACCCTGAATGTACCAAAAATCTGAATGTTCAGACGGATTTCTTAGGGGCTTGTCGGAGAAGGCAAAAGTCCCAAACGGAGCGTGACGGATTTTCGCCTGTTCCACATCCAGCAGAAAACTGTAAACGAGAAAACAGTCAAGAGGACATTTCACCATCGGCAAAAGCCGAAAGTGGGGTGTCCTTTTTCTATATCCTGATATGCAAGTATACCACATAACCTTGACAAAGGAGAAGAATACCATGGCACATAAGCGAAACTCGGTTGAAGTTCCTGAACTGGAAAAACTGCTGGCTGGAAAGAAAAAGAAATACGTTCGCTATGAGGAAGGGGCAGTCCTCTACTCAATGGGCAAAAACTCCTTCCGACAAGTCGCACAGGATGCCCACGCCATTGTCCGGCTGAAACGCATTGCACTGGTGAACGTAGAAGTGCTGGACGAATATCTGGAATCCTTTCGTGAATAATTGAATCAGCTTTACATAGCGCACTTTCAGTTTCCGCAAAATTGAAGGTGCGCTTTTTCTTTTGCAAAAATCGAATAAGGAGGTTTTGCACATGGACGCACACTCACAGTTGAAAATCCGAGGTCACACCAAATGACGCTCGACTACTTTTACGGCCAGTCGGGTGAACTGTTCGCCTACTTCCGCATACCGAAAGCACTTTTTCAGGACAGCCGTTTCCGGCAGCTCTCCACGGATGCCCGGACACTGTACGGCATCCTGCTTGACCGCATGAGCCTGTCTGTAAAGAACAACTGGCTGGACGAACAAGGGCGCGTGTATATCATCTACACTGTCCGGGAGGTGCAGGAATCCCTTTGCTGTGCCGAACACAAGGCGGTTAAGCTGTTCCGGGAACTGGAACAGACCGACCTGATCGAGCGCAAACGGCGTGGGCTGGGCAGACCCAGCTTGATCTACGTCAAGAACTTCTCATCTGGACTGCCAAAAGCGCAAGTACGGAATTGCGCAAATAGCAATTCTTGTGCTGCTGAAAATGCAGTTCAGGTGCAGCCAAAAGCGCAATCTAATAAGACTGAAAAGAATAAAACTGAGAGGAATAATCCTTTCTTCCCGGATGAAACGGACAGACTGACCCAGCGAGAACAGCTTGAAGATTATTTTTATCAGGCATTAGAGGTCGAACTGCTGCTCCGGCTCTGCCCGGATGATGAGGATACCATCTATCAGATTGTGGACTTGCTTGTGGATACCTGCTCTACCAAACGCAAGATGTTGAGGGTTGCCGGGGATGATAAGCCCACCGAAGTGGTGCGCAGTCGGCTGAAAAAGCTGAACGCAGACCATATCCGCTTCGTGCTAGGCTGTCTGGCAGAGAACACTTCCCCAGTGCGAAACATGAAGCAATATTTGTTGGCAGCACTGTTCAATGCGCCCACGACCATGAATCTCTATTATCAGAATAAGACGAACCACGACTTTGCGCGTGGTTCTCCGAAAGCGGGGTGATGTTATCGCAAAGAAAGCAACCACAATCGCTATCGTAAATCAGAAAGGCGGCACGGCCAAAACCACCACCTGTGAGAATTTGGGTATCGGTCTGGCAATGGAGGGCAAGAAAGTTCTGCTGGTGGATGTTGACCCACAGGGTTCACTTACCATCAGTATGGGCTGGCAACAGCCGGATGAACTGTCCACTACGCTGTCTACCCTGATGGCAAAAGCTATGAACGATCAATCCATCCAGCCCGGTGAGGGCATCCTGCACCATGCGGAGGGTGTTGACCTTATCCCGGCCAACATTGAATTGGCAGGAATGGAAGTCGCCCTTGTGAACAGTATGAACCGGGAAAAGATGCTCAAGCAGGTGCTGGACAGTGCCAAACGCGAGTACGATTATATTCTACTGGACTGCACTCCTTCGCTGGGAATGCTGACCGTCAATGCGCTGGCTGCGGCAGACACCACACTGATTCCAATGCAAGCGCAGTATCTCTCCGCCAAAGGTCTGGAGCAGCTCTTGCAGACGATTGGCAAAGTCCGGCGGCAGATAAATCCGAAGCTGAAAATCGAGGGTATCTTGCTCACCATGACGGACAACCGCACCATCTATGGCCAGCAAATCAGCAATCTGATTCGGCAAGGCTACGGAAAACATCTGAAAGTATTCAACCAGACCATTCCTCGGTCTATCCGTGCTGCGGAAATCAGTACAACAGGTAAAAGCATTTATCAGCATGACCCAAAAGGCAAGGTGGCCGAAGCCTACCATTCCATTGCAAAGGAGGTGGTGGCAGATGCCGAAAAACGACTTAAACGTAACGCTGAAAGGGATAGATGAGCTTTTATTTTCCACCGAAGAACAGCGGCAGGAAGAAAAAAGAGAACAGGTGCAGCAGATTCCCATTGATGAGCTGCATCCGTTCACCAACCATCCTTTCAAAGTTGTGGACGATGAAGCCATGACCCGGACGGTAGAAAGTATCGCTCAATTCGGTGTGCTAGCTCCACTTATCGCAAGGCCGCGCCCAGATGGTGATGGGTACGAGATTATCTCCGGGCATCGCCGCCAGTATGCAGCCAAACTTGCGGGATTGGAAACTCTGCCTGTCATCGTGCGTGACATGGATGATGATGCCGCTACAATTTTGATGGTTGATTCCAACTTGCAGCGAGAACACATCTCACCCAGCGAAAGAGCGTTCGCGTACAAAATGAAGCTGGATGCTCTAAAAAATCAAGGTGCTAGGTCGGATTTAACTTCCCGACAAGTTGTCGGGAAGTTGGAGGCTGCTGACGTGATAGGAAAAGCCACCGATGAAAGCGGCAGACAAGTACAGCGGTATGTCCGACTTACGAACCTTATTCCTGAACTGCTCAATATGGTGGACGAAAAAATGATTTCATTCAATCCTGCCGTAGAGCTGTCTTATCTCTCGCCTGAGCAACAGCAGGAAATGATAAAGGCGATGGATGATACGCAAAACGCACCTTCCGTTTCACAGGCAAAGCGCATCAAAGAACTGGCACAGAAAGGTCAATTCACCTCTGATGCCGTTGTTGCCATTATGGGAAAAGAAAAGAAAGGCGAACTGGACACAGTAACTATCAAAAACGACATCCTGCGAAAATACTTTCCGCGCAGTTACACGCCCCGGCAAATGGAAGAAAAAATCATACAGCTTCTGGATGCGTGGCAGAAAAAGCGTCAGCGTAGCAATGAGCGTTGACAGCGCATGAACCGATAAGACCCGATTGGGTCTTTTATTTTGAAAAAAATTAGGAGGTAACGCCCATGAACAATACGATTGATTTCAATACCGCAAAGACCATCGGCACCATGAGCAAGAAAATCGACCATATCGACGATACGGTGTCCGGCTTCTTCTCTTTCATGCACATGGTCATGCAGAACGAACTTGGCAATGCAGAGCCATACTTTGCAGCAGTTTCTCCCGTTCTGGATTTGACCGTGATCCGGCCTGACGATGCGCCGCATATCCTGCCCTGCTTCGATGAAGCAGATGAGGGCATCGGCATTTCCGAAGATGAACCGCTGGGCTTCCGCTACAACCCCAAGCAGGTCATTAAGCTGATGGGCAAGCGGTATCTGGTCGGCCCGGTGATTTTCCACCGCTTCGATGATGAGAGGGATTTTGCATCCCTGACGATGAGTGATATGTACACCATCCAGAAATATCTGGAAAGCAACAGTGTCACTCTGATGATCGACCGCGACAAGCTGACCTGCATCTGCATCGACTGAGGTGTGCATGAAGAAGTTTGATGTGGAAATTACAGAAACGCTCCAGCGCACGGTTTCTGTTGAAGCCGATTCGCGGGCAGAAGCAGAGCGGCTCGTTACAGAAGCGTGGAACAATGAGGACTATGTTCTCGATTCCACAGATTTTGTCGGTGTCGATTTCAAAACCGTGGGTGAGCAGGAGCTTTCCGAGAACAGAAAAATGGAGATTCTTTTGGTTCAGCCCGGTATGTATCCGCAGAAAGCCACCATCGGCACGGAACTGAAAGATTTTCAGGATGCTGTCGGTGGCACCATTGCGGCAAGCTACCCTTTCGATGATCCGGTTGCCATCGTGTACAACGATGAAGGCAAGCTGACTGGACTGCCCCTGAATCGTGCCTTGCGTGATGAGCAGGGTCAAATGTATGATGCCGTTGCCGGAACCTTTCTGGTGGTGGGGTTGGGAGAGGAGGATTTTGCATCACTTTCCCCGGAGTTGGCACAGAAGTATGAGAAGCAATTTCACCAGCCGGAAACTTTTTTGAAATTGGGGAATCGCCTGTTGGTGATTCCTGTCCCGGACGATGCTGTGAAGTCTGCCGAGAATAAAGTCATGATCAAGCCCCCAGCGGAACATGACCGTTAAATCTAAACTTCTGCACGGGAGGTGGTAAAATGCAGGAAGAAGTCGAGCAGAAAACATTCAACATCGTGGTGTCTACTACAAAGTTGACCGCCCGGACAATTCTTAATGCCGGAAAAGCTGCCATTCAACAGCAGCAAGCGAAGATGGCTGGCGGCAAACAGAGCGTCCGAATGCTCCTGCGGCAGAATCGGGGTGTTTCCAGTGTGGAAATCGACAAAACAAATATCCGTGGGTTTGAACGGTATGCAAAAAAATATGGCATTGACTATGCTATTCGCAAGGACAACTCTGAAATGCCGCCCCGGTATCTGGTCTTTTTCAAAGCCCCAGATGTGGAGGCATTTAATGCGGCTTTCAAAGAATATTCCGCATCCCTTCTGAGTAAAACCAAGCGACCCTCTGTACTGGAAAAGCTGCATGAGCTGGTGCAAGCCGCAGCAGAACTTCCCGGCAAGGTGCGCCGTAAGGAACAGGAGCGTGGGCTGTGACAACAAAAAAGTTGACGAAGCTGCTTGCGCTGTATCTTCCCTATATCCTGCTTGGACTGGTGGCAACAAACTTCGGTGAAGCATGCAGGAACTGCGGCTTATGCAGTGCTACCTGATGCCCGATGAGATTGCTCTGCGGGAGCTGTCGGAGGGGGTTATCGAAAAACTGAAGTTGATGACCGATGCACAGTTTGCAGAAGTCGAGTTTCCTATGAACTGATTTTTGCCGCCTGCGGGCGGCGTACATATCCTCTTTTACAATGGGGGTCGATGTGATATACTGAACTCAATAACTCGAAGTTTTCTCAGGAGGCTATAAATATGATTGGAAGAATTTATCATGTTGGATTGACCGTTTCTGATTTGGATCGCTCGGTTGCTTTCTACAGAGACATCCTTGGACTTGCGTTTCAAGGAGAGATTTTTATGGAAGGCAAAGAAACCGATAAAATGTTTCGCAAGTCGAATTGCAAAGCAAGGGTCGCTTATTTGAACGGTTCTAAGGCTATTGAAACGCCACCGGTCGAGCTGATTCAGTTCGTAGATAGCGAGATCCATAAAGAACAATCAGACTTGTTTACGACATCCATCTCGGAAGTATGTTTCTATACGGATGACATTGATTCTGTCTATAATATCCTTATCGAAAATCATGTGGAGTGCTTATCTGAACCGCAGTATTTCGACTTTAGAGCAAATGGATTTGGGGAGAGTCGAGCTTTTTATTTCAGAGACCCGGATGGCATTATCCTTGAAATGATGCAGCCTCTTTGATAAGAAATTATAGGTATAGGAAATTGCTAACTTCTAGTTTGTGGGGAAGGAACACTTATATGTCAAAGCCCAAAATCGCCTTTATCTGTGTCCATAATTCCTGCCGCAGCCAGATTGCCGAAGCCTTTGGTAAGGTACTGGCCGCAGACGTGTTTGAAAGCTACTCGGCTGGAACTGAAACCAAACCGCAGATCAATCAGGATGCTGTGCGCCTGATGAAAGAACTATATGGCATCGACATGGAAAAGACACAGTATTCCAAGCTGATCTCTGCAATTCCAAAGCCGGATATCGCTATTTCCATGGGCTGCAATGTCAGCTGCCCGTTCATTGGCAGACCTTTTGATGAGAATTGGGGTCTGGATGACCCTACCGGAAAAAGCGATGATGAATTCAAAGCAGTCATAGAGCAGATTCGTCAGAATGTTCTTGCTTTGAAATCGAAACTTTGCGGCTCCAGTTTTTGAAACCCTCAAAAGTGAGGTCTTGATAGAATACTTCCATTCATGCTATACTAAAACCAGTTTTAATACATAAAAATGAAAGCGAGGCTTGCCAATGGACACCACAAAACGCTCTCCCCTTGACCGCCTGCTCTTTGCCACTTTTCTGAAAGGCCGAACTTCTTCTCGTGATATATGGGAAGAAAAGGGCGATATGACCCCCGAAGATAACAAGAAGATCATTGAGGAAACCAACGAAATCATCAACGATGATTCCACCTATCCTTTCATCAGCTACCTGTCCGACCTGCTTGCAAAATCCAAGCCCTCCGATGATGCTGTCAAGAAACTGCACGACTGCATCGACAAGGTTGCGGTGGCACTGGGACAGGACAGCACCGATGTGTTCCGCGCCCTGCTTGCAAAACTGATCGAGCAGCCGGAGGAAAAGCAGACTTTCGACCATCTACTAGAGATGGCAGAAAAGTTTGCTACAAGAGATGAATAACGCTCAGTAGATTTTGCAGGTGGACAACTATATGGTTGTCCACTTTTTACTTAGCGTCCAAGAAATACGCTCCCAACAGGTGCATGAGAGCATTGAGCAACATACAGTTATTACTTGTTATTTTAAGAGATAATAGTATAATAATCTTAAAATTAGGATGTTCAACTAAGGAGGTCATAATGAGCATTTCAGCAAGAATGATAGAATGCCCGCTGTGTCGTGAGAAAGCACAGGCTGTAGAAGATTTATCCGAACTCCGGCGAGTTTATACTTGTCCAAATTGTGGTCGATTTGAACACTATCCGTTAGTTGCTAGTTTTGATGGTTTTAATATGAATCATCTGTCATCTTATTTCGCATATAATCATTACTCCGATGATGACCCACGATATTTTTCAACGTGTTCGAAAGAAATCTGCGCAAAAAGAAAACAGGAATTTGAAAACTGTCTATCGGATATTGGCTATCCAGTACAATTAACTGCACAAGATGTGGAGAACTGGTATCCTAAACGGTTTTCCGAGAAAATCGATTTCATTTTGCAATGGATTGAATCACATACTAACTATTGGGGAGCTCCTGTTTATTTGGAGCCGGCAAAAGCCTATGCGTGTTTTTTTGTGGAGCGGTTCGAATACACTAAAAATCACGAATGGCATGAACGTGGGTCTGATTCCTGTAATGAACAATTGAATTACATTGTTGATTGCCTTGTTAAACAAGGCTATATCGAAAGCGCGACAACATACACCAACGGAAAACGCCCAATTACACTAACACCGAAAGGCTATGAGAGGCTTGATGACATCAGGGTAGAATTGAACTCTCAAAAAGATGCACTCGTTGCAATGCAGTTTGGCGAAGAAACCATTAAAACGCGCGAAGCGATTAAAGAAGGCATCCGTAATGCTGGATACCGTCCAGTTCTTATTGATGAAGTAGAGCATAATGATTTTATAACTCCTGAAATATTAAAGCACATAAAAGAAAGCAAGTTTGTTGTTGTTGACTTGACTCATCAAAATAATGGAGCTTACTTTGAGGAAGGATATGCAATGGGGTTGGGGAAACCTGTAATTCAACTTTGCAAGGATGGAGAAGAACTTCATTTTGATATTAAACAGAAAAATACAATACTTTGGAAAAGCGAGGATGAAATTGCGGAAAGACTAAAAAGAAGAATTTTGGCCACAATCGAATGATTTCGGAGCGGACAACCACGAAAACGGTTGTCCGCTTTTTTATATCCTGAAATCGGAAGGAGGAACGCAATGCCAAACAAAACGCAAGAATACCTGAACCTTGCCCAGCAAACGGCAAAGGAACTGACCCGTTACTGGGAAAACTGGACGGACTACCTGACCACTGCATCCCGGCTGTACAAGTACAGCTATGCAGACCAGCTTATGATTTACGCCCAGCGTCCTGATGCCACCGCTTGCGCCAGCTTCGACATCTGGAACAACCGCATGAACCGCTATGTGCGCAGAGGTTCCAAGGGCATCGCCCTGTTAGACCAGTCCAGCAGTGTGCCGCGTCTGCACTATGTTTTCGATGTATCGGACACCGGGGTGCGCCGCAATTCGCGTGACCCGGAGGTGTGGCAACTCGGCCCCGATCTGGTTCAGCCTGTGTCGGAAATGCTTGCCAGAGAATACGGTATCCGACATGAACGAATCACCCAACAAATCACGGACATCTGCGGCAGACTGGTGGATTCCTACTGGGATAATAACAGCGGTGACATTCTCGACATCGTTGACGGTTCTCTCCTGATGGGGTATGATGAAGCCGGACAGGAGTTCCAGTTCAAAAGTGCCGCCGCAATCAGCATCACCTATGCCGTCCTTGAACGCTGCGGCTTTGAGCCGGAGGGACATTTTGACCGGGACGATTTTCAGGCCATCTTCTCCTTTTCCACTCCTGCCGCCGTGTATGCGCTGGGCACCGCAGTCAGCGAGTGCAGCCGGGATGTGCTGCGCAACATCGAACGAACCGTAAAGACGACCATCCGCCGCCGCAACGTAGAAAGGAGCCAAAATGAATATGAACAGCAGGAACTTGACCTACTCGACAATCGGGGACTACCAGCTCCCGAACCTGACCCTGCCCCAGCAGGAAAAAGCACTGGGCAAGTACGGGCGACTGCGCCGGACTTACCTGATGCAGCATCGCCCGGTGCTGTACAACTCGATGCTCCTGTCGGGGACTCTGCATCCACACCTGTTGGAAGTGGAGCAGACCGCAGAGAGCCGGATGCGGCAGACCATGCAGGAACTGCTGATGAAGAACCCGGCTCCGAACAAGGAGCAGCATCAGATGGAGTGGGTGCAGCACATGAACAGTCTGAAAGCACAGGCCGAGGAACTGGTGATGAACGAGCTGATCTACAGCTAAGTTTCTTCGATGCCCACATTCCCACCGAAGCCGAACAAATTGAATCCATCGACCAAACGGAGAACGAGAAATCGTCCTCCGCTTTTTCTTTATCACAGGCTGATATTGAAAACGCGCTGCGGAGAGGTTCTAACTTTGAAAACAGCAAACTTCGGATCTGGAAAATGCTCAAGCAAAACATTGGCACCCACACTTTGCTATTTGAGCGGCTTCCTGCTCTTATCACTGGAGGAACAGAATGTGGCTCAGAAACAGTGAACGCTGTTTCCGAGATTAAATTCTTCTATGATCAGATGCTTGGTCAGTTAGAATTCGCATTCTGCGATGAAGTCAAGAAGCTCTTCGGTGAGGGGCAGGATGAAGCGATTCTAGGCAGAAAATCTTTGCCGAGTGTAGTCACCGAATGGATGAATCGACTCGATCCGTCTATTCACGAGCAATTATTTGCGGACGGAACCGATAGAATGCTTCAATTATTCCTTGCAAATAAAGAGGCAAGTGAGCATATCTTGACCCTGAACCTTGCAAAACTCGCAACCGACCTGAATCTGAGCGATTGGGATGCCAACACACAGGCTACTGCATTGGAAAACGTCAAGCAGTATAAAATGACCGCCGAGAAATTCCGTCAGGAAGCCCCCCATAAGGAAGCCGAAGCCATCAATGGTTATCAGTTGACTTATGAGGATGAAGCGGGCTGTACGGTAACAAAACGCTTTGATAAAGTGGAAACGAGCAAGCGCGGAAAGCTGCTGTACAATGCGATCGAGTCTGCGATTAGCGGCATGGGACAGGCAGTTTCCGAACAGGAAAAACGCCAAATCCTGATGGACGTGTTAAGAGAGCTGTGCTAAAACCTCAAAGGAGAAAATGTTATGGCATACTTTGACAATGCAGCTACCACATATCCAAAGCCTGACGATGTTTATTCCTTTATGAATCAACCACAATCTTGTTTATCGTGTGCAGGAAGATGGCACTTGCACCAACCATGTAAACTCGCCCAAAACGAAAGCTGGCATCCGCATTATCCCGATGCTTGATGAAGTGTTTGATGCCTTTCTGGAAGAATATCAGTATCAAAAAGTCATCGGTTTCTGCACCGATGAAATTGATGGATACTCCGGCTTTGTTTTCTGCACTGGCGATGGAAAGGTTTATCTCCCCAATGCCATCAACCGCACTATCCGCTCGATTTGTGCAGACTATAATAAGGAAGAAGAATCCAAGGCGAAGGAAGAAAATCGTGACCCGGTTTTTCTGCCAAAGTTTAGCTGCCATATCCTGCGGCACACGTTCTGCACTCGCTTCTGCGAGAACGAAACCAACCTGAAGGTCATTCAGGAAATCATGGGTCATGCGGATATTTCCACCACAATGGATGTATACGCAGAAGCAACCCAAGAGAAAAAGAAAGAATCCATGACCTCTCTTCAAAGCGCATTGCTTGTGAGGTAAGGCATAGATTCAAAATAATAGAAATGTTCCTCTCTGCTGGACAAAGAAACACATCTCGTTTATCACGGTTTGACAGTGACCAACACCCGTTGTCGCGGTTTCCGTCACGCTCCGTCAAAAAAGGGCTGTGACCAAAACTGTACACAACTTTCGTGGACGCTGTTGGAGTTTGTTGGAGGGTTCTTCAAGAAATCCACCGGGATCGTGGACGTTGTTGGAGCCTGTTGGACGAAAACAGGGCCTGTTCTTGCCACGTCCCCACGATGAAGCCGATTGACCAGTAAATTTCCAATTTTAAGATAACAAAGCCTGAAACTTCTTGATGTACCGAGAAGTTTCAGGCTTTTTCTTTTGATGAATTTCCAGCGGAAATTACGCCATACGCCAAACGTGGAGGACAAATACGTCAACATCCCGGCACAGCGGGCAGAGCTGGACTGGCTGCTCTACAACAATCCCTTGGAGTATGCCCGGCTTGTGCTGGGTGGGGAGATAGAACGCCGCCTCTCCCTTGGCTGCGACCACAGCAGGCTGGAAGATCAATGACATAACAAACACAGCCCCGCTTTGGCGAAGGAGAAGCCAAAGCGGGGCTGTATTCAATGAAGGAGAAATGAAAGGAATATCAGGTTACAGATTCAGCTCAAACTGTTCTACCGTAACAGTTGCTTTGCTATCGGCAGCAAAGGTGATGCCGTCGGCAGACTGGGGGGTGTAGATCCATGCGGTCATGGTCTGCTCACCGTCGTTGGCGAAAACTTCGATGCTGTTTTTATCCAGCAGGATGCGGAGTTTGAGCGCACCGTTCTGGCTGCGCACCTTGCAGCTGCGGCGGTGAACAATGTCGGCACGGGAACCGGCATAGCTGCGATCCAGCGTCAGCTCGGAGGTATAGGGGTCGTAGGTCAGGCTGGTGTGATGGTCTGCGTCAGCAGCCAGCTTCAGGGTGAAGGAGCGGTATTCGCCGGGCTGCACCGTAACGGTCAGGTCGGCCACACGGCCCTTGATGCCTTCCAGAGAAGTTTCGCTTTGCACCGTCACATTTTCGTGGAAGGTGCGCTTGCCGTGGACGGCGTCCAGCTCCCGCACCGGGGCCTGAACAATGCGTCCATCCTTGATGTGCAGCTCGCGGGGGCAGATGGTCTGCCCGAACCACTTGCAGCCCTGGGGCTTATCCTCGGTGTCCGACCATGTCTGCAGCCATGCGGTCATGATGCGGCGGCCGTCCGGGGCAAGGGTGGTCTGGGTGGCGTAGAAGTCGATGCCGCCGTCCATCAGCTGCACGTTTTCCTTGGTGAAGGTGTGGGTGGCTTGGTCGTAACTGCCGATGAAGGCAATCACGTTGTGACCGTTGTGGAACTCGCCCTTGGGCAGCATCTCCATGGGGCCGAGCATCAAGACCTGCTTGCCGTCCAGCGGGAAGAAGTCCGGGCACTCCCACATTTTGCCGTACTGATTGTTGCAGCGTTCCAGCACCGTGACAAAGTGCCAGTCGAAGCCGTCCTTGCTCTGGAACAGTGCTGCTGCGCCGCTGCCGTCCTCGGTCCGGCAGACGGTGACGGCGGAGTAGGTGCCGTCGGTCTCACGCCAGATCTTGGGGTCCCGGAAGTCGAACTTGCTGAAGCCTTCCGGCAGGTCTTTCTGGGTCAGCACCGGGTTGCAGGCAGGCTTTTCGTAGTCGAGACCGTCACCGATGGCAATGCTCTGGGTCTGGATGTCCCGCATCTCCCCATTGGGCTGCTTTTCTGCCACCACGCTGGTGTACATCAGCAGCTGCTTGCCGTCATCCATCTCGGTAGCAGAACCGGAGAAGCAGCCGGGGCCGTTGTCTGCCGGGGAATCCGGTGCAAGCGCACAGGGCAGATACTCCCAGTGCAGCAGGTCGGTGCTGACAGCGTGACCCCAGTGCATGGGCGCCCACCGCACATCGTAGGGATTATACTGATAGAACTGGTGATACTTCCCTTTATAATAAGAGAAGCCGTTGGGGTCGTTCAGCCAGCCCACATAAGGAGTCATGTGGTAAGCAGGGCGTTCCGCCGGGGAAATGGCAGCGCCGTGCTCGGCCTCGTAGGCACGGGCTTTTTGTAAAGTCAAATCGTTCATGAAATCCTCCAAAGGAAAGAATTCTTATGCGTAGTAAGCATCCAGATATTTCTGCATAATGCCCAGATAGTCGGACAGACCGTAGTCTTCCAGCTTGCTCAGATATTCGTTCCACTCTGCATCCTTCGTGCCGTTCATGATCCAGTTGGCCTTCTGCGTATTCATGTAGGTCTGCAGATCTGCCTGCAGGTTAGAGACCTGCTCGGTGTCCTCGCTGCTCATAAAGACATTGGGATAGACATAATCGTTGTTCATATCCGGGGTGTAGATCTCCTTGATCCAGTCCAGACGATACTGTGCATCGTCCGGGCAGGTAACGTATACACCATAGTAATCATCCAGAACTGCCAGAGGTCCACTGACACACTGCGCTTCACGGACTTCCACGGGAGAAGCATCGCCCAGAGGAGCGTGCTTCAGCATGGGCTCGCCCTTATCGTTGGTGGACAGTTCAAAGATGTTAAAGCCTTCCGCATCGCCGTAAGTACCCCAGTTGTTCTGCGGAGACTGGAGGGGTGCGTACATCTGATCCAGCCATGCGCAAACCAGTGCAGGATTAGTCGCCTTTGCGGTGACAACGCATCTGCCGCGGGCAAAGCCGCTGGTGAAAGAACCGTTCTGCGGAGTGATATTTCGGGTATCGGCGGTCAGAGCAGGCAGCGGCTCCCAGTCGGTCAGGTTGTCAATGTTGGCAACATCCCAGCTGAAGCAGACACCATAGCGGCCAGCCTTGCCCTTGGAAACATAGGTGGACCACTCCTGCGTGAAGCACTCCGGGTCGATGAGCTTCTCAGCATACAGCTTGTGCAGCCAGTCCAGACCATCACGGTAGCCCTGCTGGGTGGCGGCACAGATAACTTTCCGGTCGTTGGTAACGGCGATATGGCGGTCTTTGTCTGCATCGCCGTAGCCTTCGCCAAAGCCATTGATGAGGATGCTGGGGTCCTGATCGCCGTTGTTGACGATGCAGGACATGGGGATGATGTCGCCGTCAATGCCATACTCCGCCTTGATAGAAGCGGCGTTATCACGGAATGCAATCAGCACCTGCTCAAACTCGTCCACTGTGGTGGGCATCGACAGACCGAGGAAGTTCAGCCACTTGGTATTGATGAAGCTCATGTTGCCAATGGTCTGGATGGCGGTCTTTTCCGAGCCGAGCTGCTCGATCCAGGGCAGTGCCCAGATGTGGCCATCGCTGTCGGTGCACATGGTGCGGTACTCCGGGTACTGCTCAAAGACCTTCTGGAGATAAGGCATATTGTTGTCAATGTAGTCTTCCAGATTGAGGATGACACCCTGATCTGCGTAGCGCAGCAGATTGCTGTCGGTAAAATCAGCAGTAAAAACAAAATCCGTCAGGGTGTTGGGGTTGGACATATTCAGGGTGATCTTATCGCTCCACTGGTCGGACTGGATGGCGGTCCAGTCGATGTGCACATTGGTCTGCTCTTCCAGACGCTTGAAGATGGTGCGGTTGTTCGGTTCGGGTTCGCTGCCTACAGGGAAGCTGGTCATACCGGTAAAGGTGACCTTTTCGGGCAGCGGAAATGTAACGGCACCGGTCACGTCCACAGCTGCGGCAGCAGAATCACCGCTGCCGGTGGATTTGCCGCCACAGGCAGACAGAGCAGCGGCAGAGCCCGCCAGAGCGCAGACCTTGAGGAAGTTGCGGCGAGAGATCAGCTTTTTCATGGTATTTTCTCCTTTTTCATGTTTCTTTTTTCGTGTAACAGATGAGCGTACCGGCTTATAAAATTCTGGAATATCCTCAGCCTTTAATGGAACCAGCCATGATGCCGGCATCAAAATACTTCTGGAAGAAGGGATACATCACCAGCAGCGGCAGGCTGGAAATAATAATGGTTGCATATTTGAGCAGTTCTGCCATCTTCGCACGTTCGGCAGTACTCTGGATATCTGCGATCATGCCGGATTCCGGCTGGCTCTGGATCAGGATGGAACGCAGCACCAGCTGCAGCGGCTGCTTCGATGCGCTGTTCAGGTAGATCATGGCGTCAAAGTAGCTGTTCCACATTGCCACGAACTGCCACAGAGCCAGAACTGCCACCACCGGCATACAGACGGGCAGCAGGATCTTGAAGAAGTAAAGCATCTCGCTGGCTCCATCCACATCCGCAGCTTCGCGCAGCTCACGCGGGACGCCTTGATAATAGGTACGGGCAATGATCATGTTCCACACGCTGAATGCTCCCGGCAAAATGACCGCCCACATGGAATCCAGCAGACCCAGATTGTTGATGAGCAGGTAGGTGGGGATCAGACCGCCGCTGAAAAACATCGTGATCACAAACAAGGTGTTGAAGATCTTTTTGCCTTTGAAGTCCGGCAGCGACATGGGATAAGCGGCAAGCATCGTCACAGCTACCGAGATGATGGTGAAGATGATCGAGTAAAGCACTGCGTTCCTGAAGCCGACCCAGATCTGCTTGTCCGAAACGACACGCTGGTAAGCATCCAGACTCCACTTGCTGAAATCAAAGGAGATGCCCTTGTTTTGCAGAGTGACCGGGTCCATAAAGGACGCGATAACGATGTAGATCATCGGAACGATGATCGCCAGCAGGAACAAGCCCAGAAGTGCGTAGCCGCAGTACAGGATGATCTTATCTTGTCTGGTGTAGAGGGCCATTTTTGATTTTTTCTGTTTTGCCATGGTAAACCCCTCCTTACAAGCCCTTGCCATCGTTCATTTTGGCAACGATCTTGTTCACTGCGATCAGCAGGATGACGTTGACAATGGTGTTGAACAGACCGACTGCCGTGGAAAAGCTGTAATCGCCGTCCAACAGGCCCTTTTTATAAACGTACGTTGCAATGATCTCGGCAGTGTTCAGGTTCAGGTCCGTTTGCAGGGCATAGGCTTTTTCAAAACCGATGCTCATGATGTTGCCTGCCTGCAGGATAAACTGAATAACGACCATATCCTTAATGGCGGGCCACTCCACCGTCATGATCTGCTGGATCAGGTTTGCGCCGTCGATCATCGCAGCTTCCTTCAGATCTTTGCTGGCGTTAGAAAGGGATGCGGTGTACATGATGGATGCCCAGCCGGCACCCTGCCAGATGCCGCTGATGATGTAGATGGGGCGGAACGCTTCCGGCAGCGTCATGAAGTTGATGCTGGTGTGAAGCAGGCCGTTCACCGGACCGGTGACACTCAGCAGCACCCGGACGATGCCGCACAGCACGATGACCGAGATGAAGTTGGGCATATACAGCACCAGCTGCACCTTCTGCTTGATCTTCTTGCTCTCGATACGGTTGAGCAGGAATGCCAGCAGGATGGGGATCGGGAAGCCCCACAGCAGACCGTAGACGCTCAGCTTCAGGGTGTTGATCAGATAGCGCTGGAAGTCCGGCGAGGACATGAAGCGGGTAAAGTTTTTGAAGCCTACCCACTCGCTGCCCCAGATGCCTTTGAAGGGATTGTACTTCTGGAATGCGATCAGAACACCGCCCATGGGAGCGTACTTGAACACCAGCGTCAGCGCCACGGCAGGCAGCAGGAACAACAGGTAAAGCTGCCAATGCCGTTTGATGTAGACCCATGTGTTGTGCAGCTTGCGTTCTGCTGTCAGCACAGCCGTTTCCGGCGAGGCCGTCTTTGCTTTCATGAATCATTCTCCTCCTTTTTGATTTGCTTGCCGTTTGATTCGCACTTTACATTTGCACCTTTGAATTTTACTTTTTTCGTTTCGATTGTGCAAATGTAAAATCCTTTGATTTATTTATACCACCCAAGCAAGCGAATGTCAACGATAATTCATGGTATACATCAAAAATTATTGTGGATTTGTACAGATGCACAAATCCAAAAGTGCGCAAATATGCAAAATGATGATTTGCATTTTTGCATTTGACTAATTTGTGCATTTGCACTATACTGGAGTCGCAAAGAATAAGATCCGTCACCAGACTTTATCTATAAAAGAAAGAACACCCGCTCCTATTTATAAAGAAAGAGGATGACTTATGGCAACCAAAGTCACCATTCAGGATATTGCAAACGAACTGCAGCTTTCCCGCAACACAGTTTCAAAGGCCATCAACAACACCGGTGTGCTGGCAGATGCCACACGGGAGAAGATCCTGCGCAAAGCCGCCGAAATGGGCTATAAGCAGTTTGCCTATCTGCCGCTGTTTCAGGAAGACACTGCAAAAGCAGCAGAGCATTCCATTCTGCCGAGTGACAAACGGGAGATCGCCATGCTGACGACCCAGTTTCTGAGCAGCTCTCACTTTTCCTCCATGATGCTGGATCGTTTCCAGTCGGAAATCGAGCATCTGCATAGCTGTACGACCATTCATCGCATTTCTCCCATAGAGCTGAAAGAGAAAAAGCTTCCATCTTCTCTCAACATCCAGCGCACAGCCGGCATCATCTGCATTGAAGTATTCGACTATGACTACGCACAGATGCTGTGCGATCTGGATGTTCCGCTACTGTTTGTAGACACCCCTGTGATGGATATGCGTCCTCCCCTTAAAGCCGACCGCCTTTATATGGAAAACCGCATTGAGGTCCAGAATGCGGTGGCCCACATGGTCCAGCGCGGCAAAAAACGCATCAGCTTTGCGGGGGATAAAAACCACTGTCAGTCCTTCTTTGAGCGTTATATGGCTTATAAGGATGCAGTGGAGTACTTTGGTCTGACAGAAGGCCTGAGCACCTGTGCGATGCCATCCGGACAGCAGAACTATCCGGTATCCCTGTACGAAACCATACGTCGGTTCAAAACGATGCCGGATGCCTTTGTCTGCGCCAATGACTTTGTTGCCATGGATCTGGTCAAGGCATTGAATGAGCTGGGGTATTCGGTTCCCGATGATATCTGGGTCTGCGGCTTCGATGACAGTCAGGAGGCTTCTTACTTTGCCCCCCATCTGACTTCGATCCATATCCATGGACAGATCATGGGCTACACCGCTGCCAATCTGCTTATGACCCGCATCGAAGAGCCATCGCTGAACTATCGCACCGTCTATACGGAAACCAACCTGATCCTGCGCGAATCCACAGGAGATTGAGCGAAAGGAGAACTCCCATGCGTGACCTGTGCAATACGGACAAGCCTCTGTTTGCTGTGCTGACGAAATTGACTTACAGTGCTTACCTGAACATCTTATGGCTCGTGTGCAGCCTGCCCATCGTTACCATAGGGGCTTCTACGACCGCATTGTTCTACGTCACGCTCAAAATGGCGGAAGATCGGGACGATGGTCTGACCCGGATGTTTTTTAAGGCGTTCCGGGAAAATTTTAAGCCTGCCACAAAACTCTGGCTTATCCTGCTGGCAGTCGGCAGTTTCCTGGCTGCGGATGGCTTTGTGCTGCGCCGAATGTGGAGCGAAAACATTTTCTGGACGCTGCTCACTGCAGTGCTTATTGGTGCGGCAATTCTGTACGGCATCGTTCTGCTGTATGCCTTTCCTCTGCTGGCACGGTTTGAAAACACCACCTTCGGCATCCTGAAAACAGCGTTTCTCGTGGGTGTCCGGTATCTGTTTTGCACCCTGCTGATGGCGGCGATCTATGGCATCATGGGGTACGTCATGGTGTTTGTGTTCACGCCTGTATTCCTGCTGGGCATGGGCTTGTGCGCCATGCTCTGCTCCTTTCTGATGCTTCGGATTCTCTATCTGATCGGTGGAGACCCTGATGCAGTACACGAGGAATACGACCATGACAAAAACTGACCGGGATACGCTCCGCTCCCTCCATGGGCGCAAAAAGTGGGAGCACATCTGGGCATATTACAAGCTGCCCATTGTGATCGTGCTCATCGTTGTCTATATCCTCGGGTATGCAGCCTACCGTCATGTGACGAAAAAAGAGGATGTGCTTTACCTTGGTCTGGTAAATATCACTGCCGGGTCTGATCTGACGGAACAGCTTACCACCGGCTTTGCCGAGGCGCAGGGTCTGACCAAAAAGCAACAGGTCGATCTGCTGTCCGGCTTGCTGCTCAGCGAAAGCGAACGCGCAGAGGAGCAGTATGTATATGCTTCGGAGATGAAGCTGCTGGGTGCAGTCAGTGCCCAGCGGTTAGATGTTGTTCTGATGGACGAATATGCACGGGATCGACTGTTGGCAGATGATTATTTTCTCGATCTGCGGACACTGGATGCGTCTTTCCATGCACTGTCGGGTCTGAACGCCGGTGGGACCGTGCTGGATATTTCGGACACGCCGTTTGTCAGGCAGGCAGGTTTTTCTGGCAAGGTCTATCTTGGGGTAGTGCAGAATGCACCGCACCCGGAGCGTGCAGCCGCTTACATTCATTATCTGTTCCAGCGATGACCGTTGGGTTTTAGCTTATAGGATAAAAATAAGGAGAAAACGCATGGACATTTTAACGATTGGTGAAGTTTTGATCGACCTGACCCAGACCGGCAAGGATGCGCGCGGCATTCCTCAGTTTGCCGCAAACCCCGGCGGTGCACCGGCCAATCTGGCTGTGGCTGCTTCCAGACTGGGCGCACAGACCGCCTTTATCGGCAAGGTGGGTGCGGATGCTTTTGGCCGCTACCTGAAAGAGGTTCTGGCAGAAAACAAAGTGGACGTTTCCGGCATGGCGGTGGATGCAGACCACCCCACCACCATGGCGGTGGTCTCGGTGGATGCCACCGGCGAGCGGGATTTCAGCTTCTACCGCAGCGCCAACGCTGACGTGATGCTGTGCAAAGAGGACATTTCGGACGAGGCTTTGAAAGCTGCCAAAATCGTCCACTTCGGCTCTGTCAGCCTGACCGCTGACCCCTCCCGCACTGCCACGCTGGATGCTGCCGCCCGCGCCAAAAAGCTGGGTGCTGTCATTACTTATGACCCGAATTACCGTGCAAACCTCTGGAAAAACAAAGAGGATGCCATTGCTCAGATGAAAGCTCCCCTGCCGCTGGTGGATATCCTGAAGGTGTCCGATGAGGAGTTGCCCCTGCTCACCGGAACCACTGACTGCGAAAGCGGCACGGCACAACTGGCACAGAACGGCATCCGGCTGATTTTCGTCACCTTGGGTGCAAACGGCGTATTCTACCGCTTTGGGGACAAGACCGGCCATGTGGCAGGCGTTCCCTGCAAGGTAGGCGACACCAACGGCGCAGGCGATACCTTCTTTGGGGCTGCCCTGTCCAAGCTCTGCAAGGAGGAGCTGGACACCCTGACGGTGGACAAGCTGGAAAGCATTCTGGCCTTTGCCAACAAAGCGGCCAGCATCACCACCAGCCGGCATGGTGCTATCCCCGCCATGCCCACCCTTGCAGAAGTGGAGGGCTGAACCATGGCAGCAAAACAGGAATTTGAGTCCCGGTTTGCCAAGCACAAGGACGAACTGGAATGGCTGTTTATGGAACTGTACCACAACCGGGAAGGGCTGGAGGTTCTGGAGCGGGAGATGGCAGAAGCCTACAACGCCCGCAGTGCCGAGCTGAAAGCACTGGACAAGGCACGCTCTGCCGACCCGGAGTGGTACAAGCGGGGCAATATGTTCGGCATGACCATGTACACCGACCTCTTTGCCGGGAATTTAAAAGAGCTGGCAAAGAAGCTGCCCTACCTCAAGGAGCAGAAGCTGACCTATCTGCACCTGATGCCCCTGCTGCAGATGCCCCATCCCCACAACGATGGCGGCTATGCGGTGGAGGATTTTGACACCGTAGACCCGGCCCTTGGCACCAACAAAGATCTGGAAAACCTGACCCGGGAACTGCGGAAAGCCGGCATCAGCCTGTGTCTGGATTTCGTGATGAACCACACCGCCAGCACCCACCGCTGGGCCATGGCGGCAAAAGCTGGCGACCCGTGGTTTCAGGCCTATTACCATCTCTACGAGGACCGCACCATCCCTGACCAGTACGAGCAGACCGTGCCGCAGGTGTTCCCCAACACCGCACCCGGCAACTTTACATGGTGTGAGGAAATGCACAAGTGGGTGCTGACCACCTTCCACGACTACCAGTGGGATCTGAACTACGCAAACCCGGCGGTGTTCGTGGACATGACCAAAAGCATCCTGCACCTCGCCAACCTCGGCGTAGAGGTGTTCCGCATTGATGCAGTGCCTTATATCTGGAAGCAGCTGGGCACCACCTGCCGCAACCTGCCGCAGGTGCACACCATCGTGCGGATGCTCCGCATGGTGCTGGAATGCGTCTGCCCGGCTGTCATCCTCAAGGGCGAGGTGGTCATGGCTCCCAAGGAGCTGGCGGCGTACTTCGGCACCCCGGAAAAGCCGGAATGCCACATGCTCTACAACGTGTCCACCATGGTCAACCTGTGGGGTGCCCTTGCCAGCCGGGATACCCGGCTGCTGAAGGCGCAGCTGGATGCCCTCCACGCCCTGCCGGACAACTGCTGGTTCGTGAACTATCTGCGCTGCCACGATGATATCGGCTGGGGTCTGGACGAGGCGGTGGAAAAACGGCTTGGCATTGACCCGCAGAAGCACAAAGAATATCTGTACCACTTCTACGAGGGCAATTTCCCCGGCAGCTGGGCAAAGGGTGAGTTGTACAATTACGACCCTGCCACCGGCGATGCCCGGAGCTGCGGCACCACCGCCAGCCTGTGCGGCGTGGAGCAGGCACTGGAAAAGGACGATAAGACCGCACTGGACTACGCCGTAAAACGTGACCTGCTGCTGCACACTGCTATGGCGTTTTTGCAGGGCTTCCCCATGCTGAACTGCGGCGATGAGATCGCACAGCTCAACGGCTGGGACTACAAAGACGATCCTGACCGTGTGGAGGACAGCCGCAATCTGCACCGCACAAAATTCAACTGGGAAGATGCAAAGCAGCGCACCCGGAAGGGCACGCTGCAAAACAAGTTGTGGCAGGGCATGGAGCAGCTGCGCCAAATGCGTGCAGACCCCTGCTTTGCCCCGGATGCGTGGGTGACCACATGGGACAGCCACAACCCCGGTGTGCTGGCGCTGGTGCGCAAGCGCGGTGAGGAAACGCTGGTGGGGCTGTTCAACTTTACCGAGTACCCGGCAGGGGCAAGTCTGGACGCTCTGGGCGGCGAGTATCACACCCCGGAGGGCACTTCCGTCTGGCTGGCGGATGTGGAACTGGAGCCGTATCAGGCACTGCTGGTAAAAACAAATAAGTAAAGCGGAATACTCCGGTAACTTTCTCTTGGTCAGAAAGTTGCCGGAGTATTTTTGTTTCGCGCAAACTGCAAGGTCACTGGATCATTGAAATGTCGGAGATGATTGCCACCGCCAATGCCACGCGTGCCTGCGCAAAAAATCCCCCCGATACCGGGTATCCGGTATCGGGGGGATCTGTCATTCTGAGGCTTTACGGAGGAAGCGCTCAGAGGTTACTTTTTGGGGAACGCCTTGTTCCAGATCTCAATGGTCTTGAACTTGGGCATCCAGCCGTCCGATTCAAACTTGCCTTCCCGTGCATCCAGCAGACCCTGCTCCACGCACCACTGAGCGGCCTTGGCCTGCTCGGCATCGGTGATGTCTGCAAAGGCGGGCTGTGCGGCGGGTTCGGGCTTGCCCTTCTCAGTCCAGATGAGCAGTGCCAGCTGGCCGCGGTTTGCGGGGATGGCTGCGCCCTCGGGCAGGAGGTTGTGCAGGATCACGCGGGTGGCGATCTCGTAGCCGCCCCAGATGGCTGCACCGCCCACGGCCACGGCGGCAATGGTGCCGCCTGTGGTATCCATGGGTGCAGGTTCTACGCCGAAGTCTTCATCAATAGGTTCGTCCGGGTCAGGCTTGGCCACCGGGCTTGCCGACCAGTGGGCGATCAGTTTGACCGGGTAAACGGGCATCTCAAACGTCGTGGTCGCGCTCTTGGCATTGTCCAGCTTGAGCTGCAGATTTTCCGGAATGCCATCGGGGAAGTTCTCGTAGAAGCTATCGGGGTACTTGATCTCCCATTCCACGAACTCCATGCCGGGGTATTTCTCGGCATCATACGGGGTAGCTGTGATCTCCACCGTGGTGCCGATCTCTGCGGGGATATCGCTGCCCTCGCCCAGAGTGGACTTTGCCGTGCCGCCCTCAACAGTAACGGTACTCCTCAGCACGGAAGCGGGGATGCTGTAAACGGCGGTCAGCCGTACTGCACCCTTCGGCATGATGAAACTGATTTCTTCGGTGCCGGTCTCGGTCTCAGAGCCAAGACTGCCTTCGGTCACGCCAAAGTCCGCGCTGGTGCCCATTTCCACCTTCCAGTGGTGGAACGATGCTTTTTCGTCGTCAGGTGCATCGGCCTTGACGGTGACCTTTGTGCCCGGCTTCACGCGGATAAGCGTATCCTGCGTATCATTGATGGTGCCGCCCGTCACGATGACCGGCAAGTCCTGCACAACAGCGGGAACGCTATAAACGGCGGTCATTTCTACCTTTTCGCCGGGCATTTTGAAGCGGATGATTTTCTCCTTGATCTTTTCGCCGTGTTCATCAACGATGTAGCCATCTTCATCAACTCTGATCTCCACCACTTCGTCGTTTTCTTTGACGATCTCACTGATGCTGCCCTTGTTGAGCTTCCAGCCTTCAAACTTGGAGAAGCTGGCGCTGCTGTCGTGCTCCGGGGCAGTTGCAGTGATGGTTTCACCCTCAAAGGCGCTGGGCAGGCCGGTGGTGTCGTCCACCTGCGCGGTGCCGTTTTTCACGGTAATGCTGTAAGTCTCCCTCGGCTCAATGCGCAGGTAGCTGCTTTCTGCCGCTTCTGCAAGCGGATGAATGCGCGGGTCGATCAGCTTTGCATCCGGCTCTTCGCTGGTATAGTAGACGTAGTTTTTGCCGCCTGCCTGTGTAAAGGCAACAGTGCCCACACGGCCGCCCTGTGCGTTGTTTTTCAGGGTCACAGTACCGGAAGCGGTGATCTTGGTATCTCCGGAGACTGCTCCTGCGGCATCTCTGATGGAAATGGTGACATTCTCGGCGTTGTTGATGGTCAGTTTTTCCGCCGCTCTGCCAACGGTGCTGTAAATGGCCACGTTACCATTGCTGGTGATATTTGCGCTGCCATTCACAACGTTGCTGCCTGCAGAAAGCGTCACTTCGCTGGAATCATAAATGTTCAGGCTTCCGTTCACAGCCATACTTTTGTCGCTGCGGATATTCACCTTACCGGTGCAGTTGATGTCAGCCTCGCCCTGAATTGCATCATACCGGTCACTGGTAACGGTCACATCGTGTGCACCTACAGCACTCGAATCGCCTTGCTGTCCGATCGTCAAACTACTTCTTGCGCCGATGCCGCCGTTCAAAATGACATCCGTCTCCGGCGCTCTGACCTTCAGCACATAATTGATCCTCTCTTTTGCCGTCAGGGTCTTTTTCTCAATGTCATAGCAGAGGGCACCATCGCTTAAGATATCTTTATAGTTTACACCGTTAACAGCTGTCCCATTGACCATAATATCCCAGTTTGCGGTATTCTCCACATTGCCGTTTTGGTTCACATAGGTAACGGCACCGGTCAGGCTGTCTTTGCCGATTTCGCCATTCGTGCCGCCGATCCAGACACCAGTACCGGATTTTACGGTAACATTGCCGCCGGTGATCTGGATGTTTTCGCCTTTGCCACTCACTCGTCCGCCGCCAATAGCCGCAACAGGGCCGTTTCCGCCGCCGGACTCTGCATATACCGTGCCGCTCTCAATGGTAATGTTTTTGCCGTCACCTTGAAAGCCGCCGCCAATGCCTGCTGCTTCGCCACCGGGTATCGCCGTTACATTACCATCGCGAATCGTAATATTTTGACCCGCCGCGCTTTGACCTCCGCCAATGCCTGCACCCCAGTTACCGCCGTGGGCCTCGATCGTACCACCTTCAATAACAATATTGCTGGCATTTTTATGCCATGCGCCGCCAATGCCTGCGCCGCCCTGACCGCCGTAGGCATTCAGCTTACCGGGGCCGCTGATGGTCAGGGTTCCATTGTCGTCGGCCTTTTCCACACCGGCGTGGTCCGTGCCGCTGCGCAGGGTATTCGTGTTCGTGCCTGCAATGATCAGCTCCACATCACCGCTGACCGAGACTGCCGCGCCGGAAGCATTGATCTTGACATTAGACAGTGTGACTTTTGCACCAGTGGTGCCGCCTTCGATGGTAATGGTATTGTCCGTCGGGCTGCCGTTCGTTGTGATAGACAGATTACCACTTTGCTGGGCTTCATAATCACCCTGCTGGGCATACTGTTTGCCATCAGCCCCAATATAGACTCTGATGCTGCCGTCCTTGAGATTCATCTGATACGCAGGTTCTTCTTCCATCATACCGTTCTCTTCGTCCAGCACGCTCACCGCGCTTTTGGCGGCGGTGCTCTGCTGGAGCAGGGCATCGGTGCTTGCGGCCAGAGCCGGGGCGGAAAGGCTGAACATCATGCATGCTGCCAGCGCAGCGGAAGCCGCCCGCCGGGCCAAAATATTTCGTTTCATAGGGGTTCCTCCTTTGCGAAAATTATTACGGGGGGGGTATGCATTACGGTACTTTGATTATCTCACACTTTACCGGATTTTGGAAGCAAACCTGCGTGAATCGCCCTAAAAGCAGCGTGAAAAGCATGATTTGTGCCGGTTCTGTTGCAGTTGTCCGGCCCGCAGGCACAGCAAAGCCCCCCGGCAGGCCTTCGTCTGCCGGGGGCTGTTTGCTGTTTTACTGCTTGGGGAACGCCTTATTCCACACTTCGATTACCTTGAACTTCGGGGTCCAGCCTTCGGGCTCAAAGCGGTCGCCCTTGGCATCCATGGTGCCCTGCTCGGTGCACCACTGTGCGGCCTTTGCCATATCGGGGTCGGTCACATCCGCAAAGGCGGGTGCGCCTGCGGGTTCGGGTCTGCCTGCGGTGTTCCACACCAGCAGGGCCAGCTGGCCGCGGTTTGCGGGGATGGCTGCGCCCTCGGGCAGCAGGTCGTTCAGGATGACGCGGGTCGCGATCTCGTAGCCGCCCCAGACTGCTGCGCCGCCGATGGCAACGCCTGCAATGGCAGCGCCTGCGCCGCCTGCGCCGGAGCCGTCGTCCACGGGGTCAACGTCGAAATCGGGGTCCAACGGAGCATTCGGGTCAGTACTGGGGTTGAGCGCGTCGCTCTTCCAGTGAGCCACGAGCTTCACTTCACTCTTCGGTACTTTAAACTCGATGGTCCGGCTCTCGATGTTCTCGGCCTTGAGGTCTGCCGGGGTCACGATCTCCCAGTAGTCGAACACCATACCGGGGAAGGTTGCTTCGTCGATTTCTGCGGTGATGTTTGCCATCTCACCGACATCTGCCCATTCGGTCACAGACTCTTCGCCGGTGTCCTCACTGAACTTGGCCGGGACGCTGAACACGGTGACCATTGCCTTGTAGTGGGCGGTCAGCTCCACAGGCTCGTTCACCATTTCAAAGGTTGCTTCGCCGGTTGCTTCGTCCACAGTGGTCAGCGTAACATTCCCGGAATCCACCGTCCAGTGGTCGAACTTCAGGCCGGGGATCTCATCCGCCTTGACGGTAACGGTCTGGCCGGCCTTTGCGATGCCGCCCTCTTCGCCTTCCACATAAGTGGTGCCGTCATGGACGGTGATCTCACGCAGGTGCAGGAACTTTGCTTCCACGGTCACATCCTCGTCCGGCATGGTGAAGCTGGTGCGCTCTGCCTTGCGGTTGGCAATTTCCAGATCTTCCGGGCCACTCTCCCAGTGCTTGAACTCGAACTCGTCCGGGTTGCGCTGTTCGCGGTCGATTTCGATCCAGATCTCGGTGCCTTCCAATGCGCTGGAAATGGGGTTGCCCTCTGCGTCCGTGGCCACGCCCTTGGACACTTCGATGCTGTGGTACTGCTTATACTTTGCCTCGATGGTCACATCATGATCGGGCATGGTGAACTTTCCGTCCTCGGTCAGCTCCACGCCGTCGGAGGCTTCCCAGCGGTCAAACACGTAGCCCGGGCGTTCGTCAGCAGTAACGGTGATCTCCGTGCCCACGATAGCGCTGGCCGGGTCTGCGGTGCAGAATGTGGTATGGATGCTGTGGATGGTGTTATACACAGCCTTCAGCGAGATGGACTCGGCCGGCATGGTAAAGGTGGTTTTGGCCTTGTTTGCATTTTCCAGCGTCACATTGCCGGAGACGATTTCCCAACGGTCGAAGACCTTGCCGTCAAGATCGTCTGCCTTGATGGTGACTTCGGTGCCCTTCTTCGCAGTGGTGATCTCCTCACCGCCTGCATAGGCCTTGCCGTTTTCCAGCGTGATGGACTGCAGTGCCTTATATCTTGCAGTCAGCACGACCATGCTGTCGGGCATGACAAAGGTGGTCTCTTCCGCATTCTTGTTAGCCACAGCAACATCGCCGTAGTTCACTTCCCAGTGGTCGAACACATAACCCTCGCGGCTCTCTGCCGTGATCTTAACAGTGTCGCCGATGACAGCTTCTTCAACATTGGCAGTGCCGTTGTTCACGGTGATGGCATGCAGATCGTTGTATTCGGCCGTGATTTCCACAGCGGTCTCCGGCATGGTGAACCTCGCCTCAGGTGCGCGCTGATTATCCAGGATCACGTTTCCAGACACGATCTTCCATTGGTCAAAGCGCTTGCCTTCGATCTTGTCGGCCTTGATGACAACAGGTTTACCCTTCAGGGCTGCATCGGTCACGGCATCTTCCACATAAGCCTTGCCGCTGTTCACCGTGATGCCCAGCAGCTTCTTATATTTTGCGACGGCGGTCACAGGCTCATCCGGCATGACAAAGGTGGTCTCTTCCTCATTCTTTTTAGCCACAGCAACATCGCCGTTGTTCACTTCCCAGCGGTCGAACACATAGCCCTCGCGGCTCTCTGCCTTGATCTTAACGGTCTCGCCCTCAATGGCGGTGTCCTTGTCTGCAGTGCTGAACTTCACGTCGATCTTGTGCAGAGTCTTGAACACAGCCTTCAGGGTCACTTCCCCTCTGGGCATCGTAAACTCAAGGGGCACGTTCTTCAGCTGCTCCTCCGTCAGGCCGTCCACACCGGTCACTTCCCAGTGGCTGAACTTCTGGCCTGCAGGGGCAGAGTCTGCCGTTGCAACGATGGCATCGCCCCTTTTGGCTGTCGCTGCGGTGTCGCCATTGACGGTAAAGGAGCCGCCTTCAATGGAGATGCCGTGGAGTTCCTTGTAAACGGCCTTCACCTTCACGTTCGTGCCCTTCACGGTAACAGTCGCAGTCATGTTCTTTTCGTTTTCCAGCTCCGCATCGCCCTCGAGAATCTCCCAGCGGGCAAACTCATAGCCCGGACGTTCCTCCGCAGTAACGGTAACTTTCGTGCCCTCTTTTGCCGAGGTGATATTTGCCTTACCATTTACCACTTCAATTGCATGGAGTTTTGCGTAGTTCGGGGTCAGAGTCACGTTCTTGTCCGGCATGGTAAAGTTGACTGTGGGGTTCGCCTTCTGGTCATCTGTAAGCGTGATGCCCTCAGCAGTCCAGCCGGTAAACTCTGCGTTTTCTCTGCCT
>OMCQ01000165.1_pt1 | contig 48953 bp, 42 predicted proteins | sample 1673761 | NCBI WGS metagenome assembly OMCQ01 (sample SAMEA103958126, study PRJEB25191) | human gut metagenome | reverse complement strand
CCATAGTTTCTACTATACTTGTCTTACCACATCCAGAATGTCCTAAAACAGCTACATTTCCAATTTCGTGCGCATGATAATCTCTCATAAACATCTACCACCTTTCTAATGCACTTCTATGTAATGTAAATCTATAAAAATATTTTATCATACATCATTTTAATAATGGAAAATAATCATTGTTTTAAAAAAAGTTTTCTAAAATAAGGAGTGAAAGGTTATAATTGAAATGAAAGTACATTGGTAAATAGATTATAACTGTATCATATTTACAAGATAATGATATGTGAAAAAGAGTTCTTTGTAACAATCGTGCTCGTGATAGCGCATCCATGGACTTACATTTTTAATTGTGTTAAATAGTGCCTGTACAAGAGTTACGCCAACTCTTGAAAGGGAGGAAATTAAATGGACGCTTTTGCTGATAAGCTAGGACGTGTCGGTGCTTGGTGTGGTCAGAATAAGTACTTGAATGCAATCAAGAATGCATTCCAGAACTTTATGCCAGCTACAATCTCAGGTGCCGTTGGTGTTCTTTGGACAAACGTTTTAGTAAATGATTCAACAGGTTTAGGTGCTTTATGGTCTCCAATTATGGCTCTTAAAGTTCTTAACCCAATCTTTGCTGCTATGCAGTATGCTACAATCTCATGTATTACTATTGGTATTACTATGTTACTTGCTTCTGAAATTGCTGAAGCAAATGGTGAAACTGGTTCTTACCCAGCTGTATTAGGCTTCGTCTTATGGATGATGGTAACTCCAACTTCATTTGCCGCAAAAGATTTATCTGCTTCTTTCATCGATAAAGCTGGTAAATCTCATGGTTATACTTTAGGTGATTTTATTAATGTGACTGGTAAGGCTGCTAAGAACGGTATTTCAGCTGATAGCTTTACTTATAGTGGTATTTTAAGTAACTACACTGCTGCAACTGGTTTATTCACAGGTCTTATCGTTGCAATCGTTGGTATGGAAATTTATAACATGCTCCGTAAGAATGATGCATTAAAGATCAAGATGCCTGAACAGGTTCCACCTGGAGTTGCTCGTGCATTCGAAGTATTAATCCCAACTTGCTTAACTGCAATCATTGTTGGTGCTGTTGGATTAGTATGTCAGTTAGCTACTGGTTCTGAATTAAACGCATTTATCTTCAACGTTGTTCAGAAACCATTACAGAGCATAATTGGTAACAATATCTTTGCAGTTGCTATTCTTTATGTAATTATCTCATTATTCTGGTGCGTAGGTATTCATGGTAACAACATGGTTTCTGCTGTTAAGGAACCAATCTTCAGACCATTACTATATGCTAACACAGCTGCATATACTGCAGGTGCTGCTCAGAAGGACATTCCATATGTAATGAACTTAACTATGTTACAGATGTTTGGTGAATTCGGTGGTTCTGGTGTTACAATCGGTTTAGTAATCGCAATTCTTATCTTCTCTAAACGTGAAGATAACAGAACTATCGCTGGTATCTCAGTTGTTCCAGGTTTATTCAACATCAACGAAACTATGACATTTGGTATCCCTCTAGTATTGAACCCAATCCTAGATATTCCATTTATCTTAGCTCCAGTAGCTACACTTGTTGTAGGTTATCTATTAGTTTCTAGTGGATTCTGTCCTAAGATCGTACTTGAAGTACCTTGGACAATGCCACCAGTATTCTTAGGATTCTTAGCTACAGGTGGTAGCCCAATGGGTGCATTATCACAGTTAATCGTTATCGCATTATCTGTTGTAATCTATACACCATTCTTATTTGCTTACGAAAAGTATCAGGCTAAACAGTCTGAAGCTGAATAATTTATTTAAAATTTATAATTATAATATTTCGACAATGAGAAGAGAGCCTTGCCTCTCTTCTTTTTTATTGTAATAAAGGACTAAATATTGTATAATATAAAAGAAAGTGAGGCCTTTTTTTTATGAAAGAATTCAAGGTAAAACCAAATCTAGCTGTAGGTATCTGGCTAGGTGCTTTAACTCTTGTTTGGGTTTATGATATCGTCATGTTTGTATTAAAATCATTGAATCAGCAGTCATTTATTATTGTTTCAATTTTCTTAGCTGTATTGTATTTTTATTTCTTAGGGTGTCGTCCTTATAAATATATTGTCGATGGCAAAACTTTAATCTTCAAAAGAAGATTATTACCTCAAAAAGAAGTAGACTTAATGTCATGTGAAGTCATTTGTGATCCAGTATCGAGAATGGCTGACTTAGTCACTAGACCTCATGCTATTGAATTATATACAGACTTAAAGAAGAGATATTGTACATTTCCTAAAGACAGATATGAATTTGTTGATGCAATTTGTGAATCAAATAAACGTATCCACTGTACAGTAGCGGACTATACTGACCAACATCGTAAGATTGAAAAGAAAGAAAGACGCGAAAACAGAAGACGTAGAAAAATCAATAAGAGAAGCTAAAAAAAGAATGCGTGATGCATTCTTTTTTTCTATATAGCCATCTTATAAGAGTTAACGCCAAAGCGTCTGATATACTCTTCATGAGAGCCTGTTCTATTTAATTTTATTATAAGTGAACTTACTAGGTTCATGACTGATTGATCGTCTGCATAAACACTATCACCCCAGATACCTTCAAAAATCTTGGTTGAAGTATAAGGTTGATAGGGATGAGACATCAACATTTTTAATAGTTTAAATTCATTTTTAGTTAGAGTGACTGAATGATCATTTAATGAAACGGTCTTGGCAGTATCATCTAATATAATATCTTTAAAACGGTAGATCTTTCTAGGTCTTAAAACACCCATCTTATAGACGTCTTGAATTTTTCTTAATAAAGAAGTTAATGAGAAGGGTACTACAATGTAATCATCAGCACCGGCATCTAATAAATCTTCTAAGTAAGCTTCATTTAACATATCACTTACAACTATAGTTATAGCTTGTGAGTTACGTCTATTTTTTACTAGGAACTTATTAGTATTAATACCAGGGAATACATCTTCTAGAATAATGCAATCATAATTGTTGTTTGTATAAAGAGAATTCAATTCGTCCAATGTCTTTGCTTGATAACAAATGAAATGATCCTGGTCGAGATAATTCTTAATGCGATTATTACGTTCACTGTTGTGATCTATGATCAATGTTTTCTGTTTTCCAAACATGTTTTTCACCTCGCTACAATTATAATCTTTTCGGTATTAAATAACAAGTTGGCTAATATTTTTTAAAAAGTGAAAATTAATGAATTAGAGTAGTTAAAAGCCTACATTTTGTGATACTATGAGGTTGCAATAAGGAGTGAATGATAAGAATTATTGCATAGTGATAAAAAAGTATTGACGCAAATATTTTTTATTGCTACAATCATACCCATAAAAAGGAGATGTTATCGTATGGAAATGAACAAACTTTTAGATGAATACGGTCGTTATACATTTAACGACGAAACTATGAAGGAACGCATTCCTAAATCTACTTATAAAGCTTTCCATGAAGCTCTAGATAAGGGAGAACCTCTTTCAAAAGAAGTTGCGACAGTAATCGCAAATGCAATGAAGATCTGGGCTGTTGAAAATGGTGCTACACATTTCACTCACTGGTTTATGCCAATGACTGGTTTAACTGCAGAAAAGCATGATGCTTTCTTAGAACCAGATGGAAATGGTGGAGCAGTTCTTGAATTTAGTGGTAAGACATTAAGAAAAGGTGAACCTGATGCCTCTTCTTTCCCATCTGGTGGTATTCGTGCTACTTTCGAAGCACGTGGTTATACTGCATGGGATTGTACTTCTCCAGCCTTTGTAAAAGACGGAAGCTTATATATTCCTACATTATTCTGTTCTTATACTGGTGAAGCACTTGATAAAAAGACTCCATTATTACGTGCTTGTGATGCTTTAAGTGCCTCTGCTTCTAACTTATTAAATAAGATTGGTTTAGAAGATGTTAGCAAAGTAACAGCATCAGTTGGTGCTGAACAGGAATATTTCCTAGTATTAGATGAATATTGGCAGAAGAGAATTGACTTAAAGTTAACTGGTCGTACTCTTTATGGTGCTCCTGCTCCTAAGGGTCAGGAATTAGAAGATCACTATTTTGGTTCTATTAAACGTAAAGTAGGTGCCTTCATGAAGGATCTTGATAATGAATTATGGAAGTATGGTATTCCTTCAAAGACTAAGCATAACGAAGTAGCTCCTGCACAGCATGAAGTAGCATGTGTATATACAGTAGCTAACGTAACAGCTGATAACAACGCATTAGTTATGCAGTTATCTCAGGATATTGCGAAGAAACATGGTTTAAGATGTTTATTACATGAAAAACCATTTGAAGGTGTTAACGGCTCTGGTAAGCATAACAACTGGTCATTAATGACTAATACAGGTATTAACTTATTTAATCCTGGACCTGATCCAATCAACAATAAGCCTTTCTTAGCTACTCTTGCATGTGCTCTCAAGGGTGTTGATGAATATGCTGAATTATTAAGATTATCTGCTGCTTGTGCTGGTAATGACCACAGACTTGGTGCTAATGAAGCTCCACCTGCAATTGTTTCAGCATTCGTTGGTGATGACTTAAATAAAGTTATTAAAGCAATCATCGATGGTGAAGAATTAAATAAGACTACTGGTGAAAGATTCACTACTGGTGTATCAGTTATCCCAGATTTCTCTAAAGACTCAACAGACAGAAACAGAACATCTCCTTTTGCCTTCACAGGTAATAAATTTGAATTCCGTATGGTTGGTTCATCTCAGTCAGTTGCAGCAGTTAACACTATGTTAAATGCTATTATGGCTGAAGAATATGATCAGATGGCTGCTAAATTAGATGCAGGTGAATCATTAGATGATATCATTAGAGAATTCTTCAAGAATCATGAAAGAATCATCTTCAATGGTGATGGATATTCAGAAGAATGGAAAGAAGAAGCTGCAAGACGTGGATTACCTAACCATGCAAACTCTGTAGATGCATGCGCTTGCTTAAAGAAACCTGAAATCCGTGAAATGTTTGTAAAACATGGTGTATTTACTGAAGCTGAAATTGATTCACGTTATGACATCCAGTTAGATAACTATGCTAAGACAATCCGTGTTGAAGCTTTAACAGCATTATCAATGGCTAAGACTGAATTATATCCAGCATATGTAAAGGCATGTGGTACTTTAGCTAATGATGCAAAAGAAGTAGCTAAGGCTGGTGTAGACAATACATTCATGGTTGAAGACTTAAAGGTATTAACTTCTTTACTTTCAACTATGCGTGAACAGATGATTACATTAGAAACTGCCATCAATAAAGCTGAATCAACTGATTCTTCTACATTAGATACTGCAACTGCATGGAAGGATTTAGTTATCCCAGCTATGGATGCATTACGTGCAACTGCTGATAGTTTAGAAACTAAAGTAAGTGCTCAGCAGTATCCAATTCCAAACTATATCGATTTATTATTCGGTATTTAATAGAAACGGTCTGTAATGACCGTTTTTTTTATGGGCAAATAATGGTATAATGTGATGTATGAAATAGAGGTGATATAAATGGAATTTAGAGAATACAAGAACACAGATCTTCATGCAGTTATGGATTTATTTTATGTCACTGTTCATGAAGTCAATAAGAATGATTATAGTGAAGAACAATTAGATGCTATTGCACCTAAGGCTGCTAATGAATATCATTGGGAAAAGTCTTTAGAGAAAAATCATACTATCGTGGTTGAGGAAGATGATAAGTTGATTGCATTCGGTAATATTGGCAAAACTGGATATTTGGATCGTTTATATGTTCATCCTGATTATTTAAGAAAAGGGATTGCATCTAAACTTGTAGAAGAGTTAGAAGAATATGCAAAAAAACATGGAAGTCATGTAATTAATGTGACTTCATCTATTACATCTAAACCATTCTTTGAATCTAAGGGTTATGCAGTCATTGAAGAACAAATCAATGAAAGACGTGGAGAAAGACTTCTAAGATACTTAATGGAAAAGAAAATTTAAGATACTTTTAAAAAAGTGTAGGATAAGCGAGAAAATGTGAAAATATTTTCTCTTTTTTCTATTCTTGAAAAGAATCATGATTTTTAAAATCTTCCGTTATAATGGTGTCAGAAAAAAAGAAAAGGAGACTCATAAATGTTAGACAACAAATTAAAAGCTTTTCCAAAAGATTTCTTATGGGGTGCATCTACTTCAGCTTATCAGGTAGAAGGTGCTAATTTATCGGATGGTAAAGGACCATCATGTCAGGATGTTAAAGAATTACCAGCAGGAACTGCATCTTTAGATGTATGTGCAGATCACTATCATCGTTATAAAGAAGATATCAAGTTAATGGCTGAAATGGGATTCAAGACATACCGTTTCTCAATCGCTTGGACTAGACTGATTCCTAATGGAACTGGTGAAGTAAATCAGGCAGGTATCGATCATTACAATGATGTGATTAATACATGTTTAGAATATAATATCGAACCATTAGTGACTATGTTCCATTTTGATATGCCTGATGCATTAGACAAGAGAGGTTCTTGGTCTAATCCTGAATCAGTAGACTGGTTTGTAAACTTCGCAAAGGTTATGTTTGAAAACTTCGGTGATAGAGTTAAATATTGGTTAACTATCAACGAACAGAACATGCTTACTTTAGTTGGTCCACTTATTGGTACATTAAGAATTCCTGAAGGTACTACAAATGTATTAAAAGAAGTATATCAGCAAAACCACCATATGTTAGTTGCTCAGGCTAAAGCTATGGTTTTATGTCATGAAATGCTTCCAAATGCTAAGATTGGTCCAGCTCCAAATATTTCTTATGTATATCCAGCAACTTGTAAGCCAGAAGATAATTTAGCAGCTCAGGAATACAATGCAATCAGAAACTGGTTATATTTAGATATGGCTGTTTATGGAAAATACAATAACTTAGTATGGACTTACTTAGAAGAAAATGATGCAACACCTACATTTGCTGAAGGTGATGAAGAAGCAATGAAGAATGCACATCCAGACTTCATTGGTTTCAACTACTATTCAACTGCAACTGTACAGAAAGCAGCAGCTGATGATGAATTAGATCCAGGTGCAGACCAGCAGTCATCTCGTGGTGAAGCAGGTTACTATAAGGGATATGCAAATCCAAACCTTAAGAAGACTGAATTCGGTTGGGAAATTGACCCTGATGGTTTCTTAGCAACTATGAGAGAAATGTATTCTCGTTATCATTTACCAATGATCGTTACTGAAAATGGTTTAGGTGCTTACGATACATTAGAAGATGGTCGTGTTCATGATAACTACAGAATTGCATACTTAAGAGCACATATCGAACAGTTACATAAGGCTGTTACTGAAAACATCGAAATGATGGGTTACTGCCCTTGGTCAGCAATCGACTTAGTATCAACTCATGAAGGTATCAGAAAGAGATATGGTTTCATCTATGTAGATACTACAGATGAAGAAGTAGGAACTCTTGATCGTTATAAGAAAGATTCATTCTACTGGTATAAGAAAGTCATCGCTACTAATGGTGAAGACTTATCAGACGACTTCGACGTTGAATAATAAATGAACATCCGGTCTTTTCCGGATGTTTTTTTTAGTGTATGATAGGTGGGAAAGGAGGGAAATATGAACGCTATTATTTTATCGCTAATAAGCTGGTTTATTTTCCTAATTAATCCTCCTATAGGTTTAGGAAGTCTTGTTGTATTAATAGAAACAGGTCTTTATGGCATGATGGAATATCGTATTAAAAAGGCTGATGATTCAGAAAAAGATACACTCTATAATGCTTATTTTATACTATCTGTAATGTTAGTTATTGTGACTTCAGTTATTATGCTTTTCCTCTATCAATTAGATGGAGACAGTACTGTGACTCTTATTAATAAAAGAGGGGAATTGCTGAATACAGTACTCTATATGATTGGTCTAATGGTTAATGTCTTATCTATTAAGACTGTTTATGATGAAAGAAATAAATGGTTACATCGTTATGGTGGAAGAGAACTCTATGATTACTTTGATCCTGAAGGGCTGACATTTACTATGCCACGTTCCTTCTATATATGTATGGGTGCTTCTATTGTGAGTGGTTTATTGTGTCCTTACTTAGGGACTATTGGTTTCTGGACATTACTCTATATTCCAATCATTATGTTCTCACGTATGAATCTCAAGATATATAAGAATATGTATATTAAGTTATCTCATAATAGAGGAACAGAGAATGAATATGAAAGATTAAAGCATGTTGTGCCAGGAGGAATCTATACACATTATTGTTTATGGTTTACTTATATGATTGCCTTTATGGTGATAGGCATTAAGTTCTTATGTTATTCACAGAGTATTTTTGTCTTATCTTTTTTACCAACATTAAAAGATCTTTATGCATTTTATCCATTTATTGTATCAATCGTTGGTGATTTTATCTGTGCATTTATACTTATCTATAACTTAAAACAAAGAAATTAGGACTAGGGTTGCCCCTAGTCCTTTTAAGCGTTCATCTCTTCTGAAAGTTCTTCCCATTCCATCATGAGTTCTTCTAATTGATTGTTTAAGCCTTCTAGTTCAGCAGTAATTTCATTATACTTCTGATAATCATTCATTACTTCATCACTATGGAGTTCTTCTTCCTTCGCACTGATCTTCTCTTCAAAGTCAGAAATATCATTTTCTATCTTCTTTAATCTATTCTTCTTTTTCTTATCAATGTTATTTTGAACTTTTACCGCTGTTTCTTTCACAACTTCTTCTACTTTACGATGTTCAAGATAATAAGAATAGTTACCACCAAAGATTTCATCACCATGCGGATTCATTTCCACAATCTTAGTAGCAAGCTTATTAATAAAATAACGGTCATGAGAAATAAAGAGAATAGTACCAGGAAAATCTAATAATGCATCTTCTAGTACTTCCTTAGATTGAATATCTAAATGGTTTGTTGGTTCATCTAGAATTAAGAAGTTTGCCTTGTTAAGTAATAACTTAATTAAGACGATACGTCCTTTTTCACCACCGGATAAAACATTAATTGTTTTAAATACATCTTCACCTTTGAATAAGAATGCAGCACAGATGTTTCTGATCTCTGTATTATTCATATCAGGATAAGCATCATGTATTTCATCAAAGATTGTCTTTTCAGGAGATAAAGAAGTCTGTTCCTGATCATAATAACCAATCATCACCTTAGAGCCTAAACGAATACGTCCATGGACTGGTAAATAATCCTTTAAAATCAAATGGAACATGGTTGTCTTACCTACACCGTTAGGACCAAGTAAAGCAACTCTTTCACCTTTCTTAACTTCAAAAGACACAGAATCGAACAATGGCTTATCAAAAGCCATCGCTACATCATCTACTTTTAAAACATCATAACCACTCTCTATTTCAGGCTCAAACGCAAAACGGATACTAGAAGGAAGACTTTCAGGTCTTTCTACCTTTTCCATACGTTCAAGTGCTTTCTCTTTAGATTCAGCACGTTTTACCTGTTTTTCACGGTTATAAGATTTTAAACGATCAATAGACTCTTGCATACGTTTAATATCTTTCTGGTTATTTAAATAATGTTTTAATTCTACATCACGATCATGCTTCTTGATTTCAGCATATTTAGAATAATTACATTTATAGATCTTACTCTTACCATTTTCTATTTCCATGATAGAAGTAGACACTTGATCAATAAAATAACGGTCATGAGATACGACAATTACTGCTTTATTATACTGTTTTAAATAGTTTTCTAACCATTCAATAGAATTTACATCAAGATGGTTGGTCGGTTCATCAAGTAATAATAAATCGGGAGAACGTAATAATAACTGACCTAGCGCAATTCTTGTCTTCTGTCCACCAGATAAAATACCAATAGGTTTATACCACATATCCTCATCAAAACCTAAACCATTGAGAACACCTTTTACCTGTGACTCCATGGCATAACCGCCTTCATCCTGGAATTTAGATAATAAAGAATCATACTGATTCATAATTGTATCTAAATTATTTGTGACTGCCATTTCCTGTTCCAATTCACGAATGCGTTTCTCTATCTTCTTTAAATCTTCAAAAGGTTCTTCTAATGTTTCATAAATACTCTTATTAAGATCAAACTTATGTTCCTGATTCAATGTACCAATACGAATATTCTTCGCAATAGTCATTATACCATCATCATAAGCTTCTTCATTTAAAAGAATTCTAAGCAATGTACTCTTACCAGCACCATTAACACCAATAATGGCAAGTTTATCATGCTCTTCTATATGGAATGTTATATTTTTTAGGACTTCTTTTCCTGAATAAGATTTAGATAGTCCTGAACAAGATAATATCATTTTTCATCACCCAATGTATTGTACCAATTTAACGAAATAAATACAAATTATCTTTGTTTTTTATATTGCACAGATAATAGTATATGTGTATAATTGTATACAATAAGAAACAAGGGGGAGAAGATTATATGAATCTAGCGTATAAAATCTTGAATGCACATCTTAAAGAAGGAGAATTAGTTCCAGGAACATCTATTTGTATTGGAATTGACCAGACTTTAACACAGGATTCTACAGGTACAATGGCTTATCTTCAGTTAGAAGCAATGAATGTAGGTCATGTTGCAGTAGAAAAAGCAGTCGCTTATATTGACCATAACATGCTTCAGACTGGTTTTGAAAACATGGATGACCATGAATTTATTAAATCTGTTGCAAGAAAACATGGTATCACATTCTCTAAACCAGGTAATGGTGTCTGTCATCAGTTACAACTTGAAAATTTCTCACATCCAGGTAAGACGCTTATTGGTTCAGATTCTCATACACCAACATGTGGAGCAATGGGTATGATTGCGATTGGTGCAGGAGGACTTGATGTCGCTGTTGCCATGGCAACAGGTAAGTACTATGTTCAGTGTCCATCAGTATTACAGGTTAAACTAACAGGACGTAAAGCACCTTGGGTATCTGCAAAAGATGTTATCTTAAAAATCTTACAGGAGTTATCAGTAAAAGGTGGAGTTAATAAGATTGTTGAATATACAGGTGAAGGTTTAAATGATCTTTCACTTACTGACCGTGCGACTATCTGTAACATGGGTGCAGAACTTGGTGCCACTACTTCAGTATTCCCAACAGATGAAAATACTTTAGCTTACTTAAAACAGCAGGGTAGAGAAGATGAATATGTTGAAATGAAAGCTGATGATGACGCAACATATGATGAAACTATTGAAATCGATATGTCTACATTAGTTCCTATGGTTGCTCAGCCTCATTCACCAGATAATGTAGTAGATGTAAAAGATTTAGAAGGTATGAAGATCAATCAGGTAGTCATTGGTTCTTGTACAAACTCATCTTTACCAGATATGATGCGTGCAGCAAAGATCTTAAAAGGTCGTAAAGTAGCTGAAGATGTTTCTTTAGTTATCGCTCCAGGTTCTTCTTCTATTCTTTCTATGCTTGCACAAAATGGTGCTCTTGCAGATATGATTCATGCAGGTGCTAGAATCCTTGAATGTGGTTGTGGTCCTTGCATCGGTATGGGACAGGCTCCATTATCAAAAGGTGTATCTTTAAGAACAATCAACCGTAACTTTAAAGGACGTTCTGGTACAAATGATGCAAGTGTATATCTTGTATCTCCAGAAGTTGCTGCATTATCTGCAGTCAAAGGTTATTTATCACAGGAATTTGAAGATGATATGGTATTAGAAGAAGTACCAGATACACCATTTGTGAAGAATCCTAACTTCTTTATTAGTGAATATATCCCTGATAATAAAATCTATATGGGACCTAACATCAAACCAGTTCCTAGAGGAGATAAGTTAACAGATACAGTGACTGGTAAGGTTGTATTAAAAGTAGGAGACAATATCTCTACAGACCATATCGTACCTTCTGATTCTAAACTACTTCCATTCCGTTCTAATGTTCCTCATTTAGCTAAGTTCTCATTCTCTAAGGTAGATCCTGAATTCTATGATAGAGCTGTTAAAAACAATGGTGGTTTCATTGTAGGTGGAGATAACTATGGACAGGGTTCATCAAGAGAACATGCTGCATTAGTACCTAACTACTTAAAAATCAAAGCTATCTTTGCGATTTCATTTGCGAGAATTCATCGTTCTAACTTAATCAACAATGGTATTCTTCCACTTGTCATTGATGCAAAAGACTATGATTTCTTCAATGATCAGGATGACTATGAATTAAGTGACTTATTAACAGCTGTAGAAGAAGGTAAGGACATTGTAGTGACTAATAAGAATACAAATGAAACTATTACAGCACATCTATCATTATCAGCACGTGAAAAAGTGATGATTCAGTATGGTGGATTATTAAATGCAATTAAAGAACTAGGAGGAGATTTCTAATGAAAGCAGTACTTATTCCAGGTGATGGTATTGGACCAGAGATTTCAGCAAGTGTTGAATCTATCACAAAAGCAATGAACCTAGATATCGAATGGGTTAAATATAGAGCAGGTGCAGAGTATGCAAAAGAAACAGGTGAAGTATGGGAACCTGGTCTTGTAGATGTAATTGAAGAATATAAATGGGCATTAAAAGGTCCTACAGCAACTCCAATTGGAACAGGTTTTAGAAGTGTGAATGTCGCATTAAGGCAGAAATTCTCTACTTATGCTAATGTACGTCCTTTACGTAACTTCAAGGGTATTGATTCTAAATATGAAAATATTGACTTAGTCATCATTAGAGAAAATACTGAAGATTTATATAAAGGTATTGAATATATGCTCACTGATGATATTGCGAATGGTGTTAAGTTAATCACTAGAGAAGCTTCTACACGTATTTGTCGTTATGCATTTGAATATGCACGCACAAATAACAGAAAAAAAGTGACAGCCATCCATAAAGCCAATATAATGAAATATACAGATGGTCTTTTCCTTGATTGTTATAGAGAAGTGGCAAAAGACTATCCAGAAATAGAAACACAGGAAGTTATTATTGATAATATGTGTATGCAGCTTGTACAGCGTCCAGAAACATTTGATGTCCTTGTTGCACCAAACTTATATGGGGATATTGTTTCTGACTTATGTGCAGGTCTTGTAGGTGGTCTTGGTATTGCACCATCAGGTAATATTGGTGATGATTACCGTATTTATGAAGCTGTTCATGGCAGTGCACCTGATATTGCAGGTAAAGGTATTGCGAACCCAAGTTCTTTAATTCTTGCATTCGCAATGATGCTTGAAGCATTAAATAAGCAGAAAGAAGCACAATCTTTAAGAGAAGCCTTAGCAGCAGTTGTAGAAGAAGGTAAGTTTACAACACCTGATATTGGTGGACAGGCAACTACAAAAGAGTTTACAGACGCAATTATCGATAAATTATAAGAGGAGGGACAAAGAAATGCCATCTCATAGCATTTTTGAATCAACTTCCCATGGATCATTGGGCTCTAAAATATTTATCTTATTACGTGATCGTATTCTTAATGAAAGTTATCAATGCGGTGATAAACTAAATGAATTAACACTTGCGAAAGAATTGAAAATTTCTCGTACACCTATTAGAGAAGCATTAAAACAGCTAGAATTAGAAGGTTTAGTAGAAAGTATTCCTAACAAAGGTGTTTATGTGAAAGGTTTTTCACCTCGTGATATTGATGATATGTTTGAAATACGTCTTTCTTTAGAGGGGTTAGCTGTTTCATTCGCAATTGATCGTATGGATGAAGTACATCTTGCTAAAATTAAAGAAGTATTTGAATTATTAGAATTCTATACTACAAAGGGTGACTTTGATAAAGTGAATGATTTTAATATTCTATTCCATGAATCTATTTATCAAGCAACACAGTCTACCTATTTTGAACAGATTCTAAAGGATATTCATTACTATGTTTCTGTGACATCAAGACATTCTATTGCACGTCCAGAACGTTTAGAATCATCACTTGCAGAACATCGTGCTATTCTAGAAGCCATCATTGATGGGGACAAAGATGAAGCAACAGAACGTATTCAAAGACATATTCGTAAAACACAGATGCTTGTAAGAAAATATTATGCAACAAGAAAGTAGGGTCAACCTACTTTTTTTGATGTAGAATGATATCAGGAGGGTATTTATGCTTACGCCGAAACATTTAATTAAAAAAGAAAAGAATGATTATCGTTTGATTGCGATATCAGATATACATGGTCATTTAGACCGCTTTAAAGAATTACTAAGAAAAGTGAATTATGATCCTGTAGAGGATTATTTAGTTATTATTGGTGACTTTGTAGAAAAAGGAGACCAGGTATTAGAAACAATACACTTTATTATGAATCTTTCACGTTTTCCTAAGTGTTATGTTTTGATGGGAAATTGTGAATGGGCGATGAATGCATTACTTACTATTCCAGAAATTGCAGGAGAAATTCCTAAGTATTTAAAGAGAAATAGTAAGAATGGTATTATTAGAGATATTTATAATCATGAACATTTTAGTGATGGACATGAAACACCTTTAGGTATGCAGAAAATCATGGCTGAAAAGCTTAAACAAGAATTAAAGTTCATGTCTCATTTACCTACTACACTATTATTTAATGACTACTTATTTGTCCATGCAGGTGTAGAACCAAGAGACAATTATAAGGAGTGTGGTTTATCATCTTACCTCGAACTCCAACATTTTTATGAATTAGGACATTCATTAAAATATACAGTTGTAGTAGGACATCTTCCTACATCCAATTATTTTCCTCGTTCTATTCATAATGACATTATTATAGATGAAGAAAAGAAGATCATCTGTATTGATGGAGGAACAGGAGTAAAGCCTATTTCACAATTAAATGCGCTTATTATTAATAGTTATAAGGGAGAAATAACATACCAAACAGAATGTGTACAACCATTTCCTATTGGTGTATTAAATAAAGACCTTTATGGTAATGGTGAAGTAGACCACAAGATAGCCTTTCCTGATTATGAAGTAAAGATGATGAAGAAAGGAAAAGAGTTTAGTCAATGTTATAGAGTGAGTGATCATGTAATGATCTCTATTAAGAATGAATTCTTATATGAAAGAAATCATCATCTCTATTGTTTAGATGATTATACAGATCATTGGTTTATAGGTGAAAAAGGAACAGAAGTGAAGATTGCAGGTGTCTATGGACATTATGTTTATGTCATCTGTGGTGCACAGGTAGGGTGGGTCAATGAAGAAGACATCGATTATTAAGATAGTATGTGTACTAGTTTTACTTCTAGGTGTTCATCAATGTACTTCGTATAAGGAGCTTGCACCTCATATTTTCTTAGTTAAAGAGAATACATCTTTTCTTAATCAAACACTCACAATGGGACAACCTTTAGTTGTAGAAGGACAAAGAGGTTCTCAATATTATGGTTATATATATGTGAATGGTGAGAAGAAAGAAGGCAATATATCAAGTCGTAATGTGATTGCATATGTATTTGATGAATCTTTTGAAAAAGAAATCACATCATTTCCTGATAGCTATAAACAATCTTTACGCTTCTTACATGCACTTTATCCAGAATGGCACTATGTACCTCTTAATACTTCTTTAGACTTTAGTCAAACTGCATCCATCTTCCAGAGTAAATCATTAATAGATACAAACGATTCTTCAATGATTGCCTCTCCTAATATTATAGAAGGACAGACATGGTGTCGTGTTTCATTGAATGCAGCCCGTTATTTCTTAGATCCACGTAATGGTTTGGATGCTTATCATGCGCTGATGTTTGAGAAACTCACTTATAATCCTTCTGAAACATTACAGGAAGGAAAAAGAATGCTGGCAGGAACTGAAATGTCAGGTATAGAACCGCAGTCTAAAAAAGACTGGGCCGAACTCTATCGTTACAGTGCAGAAGTAAATAATATCTTTATGTCATTACTCATTACCCGTGCAATTCAAGAACAGACAGGTGGAGGACTAGGACTTCGTGGAGGACATGCAAGAAACAATCCACAAGGACCTCTCTTCTATAATATATATAATATAGGAGCAAACAGTAGTGATCAGGATGGGATAGACTTTGCGGCATCAAGAAACTGGGATACAAGAGAAAAAGCTATTCTCTATGGTTCTAAGTATTTAATGAATAATTATATTACTAAAGGACAGGATTCTCTTTATCTGCAGAAATTCGATGTCCACAATAACAATCCTGGTCATCATTATTATATGTCTAACATCAGAGCACCTTATAGTGAAGCAAAGAATATGTTGAAAGGGTATATCTCTAATTATATGGATCATGTGAAACGTATACTAGAAATACCACTTTATACTAATATGCCTGTCTATAATGCTTATCCTATTTCTACTGATATCAATTATTCAGGAACTATTATGAAGAACCCTTATTGTGAATATCAAATAGAGAATACATATAAGAACCTTACAGAAAATGTAGATTATATCTCTATTAATCACAAAACCTATACACATATTGTAGGTTTAAATAATTACTATGGTTCATGTGATATTCCAAAATAATATTTTCATAATCTGTCGGTTTTTAATATATTTGTTTCAAAATTCATATAATATGATTTAGGAGGAATAAACAATGACATTTAGTAAAGATTTTTATTGGGGTGGTGCTGTTGCTGCCAATCAATGTGAAGGGGCATGGAATGTAGATGGAAGAGGTATGGCCCGTACTGATGTAACTACAGGAGGAACAGTGAATACTCCTAGAATGGTTACATTTATTGATAAGGATGGTCAGAAACAGAAATTACCTAACCGTGGCTTTAAATTACCAGAAGGGGCTCATTTTGCAGTCTTTGATGATGAACTCTATCCTAACCATGATGGCATTGACTTCTATCATCACTACAAAGAAGATATTGCCTTACTTAAAGAAATGGGATTCAAGATGTTCAGACTTTCTATTTCATGGTCTAGGATTTATCCTACAGGAGAAGAAACAGAACCAAATCAGGCTGGTTTGGACTTCTATAGAAATGTATTTACAGAACTAAGAAATGCCGGTATTGAACCACTCGTTTCTATCTGGCACTTTGATACACCACTTGCTTTAGAAGAAAAGTATGGTGACTGGCAGGATAGAAAGTATATTGAATTATATGAAAAGTATGTGACTACAATCTTTAAAGAATATAAGGGCTTAGTTAAATACTGGCTTACATTTAATGAAATCAATAATACAATTAACTTCTTACCAGATGATGCAAGTGATGAAGCTTTCCAGGAAGCATATCAGCATCTTCATTATCAGTTTGTAGCGAGTGCGAGAGCTGTACAGATTGGTCATGCAATTGATCCTAACTATCAGATTGGCTGCATGATCTGTGGTATTACTTATTATCCACTCACTTCTGATCCAGAAGATATTCTCTTTAATCGTTATAAATGGGAAAAGGGTATCTTCTATTGCGGAGATGTTCAGTGTAAAGGTAAATATCCAACATATGCTAAACGCTTATGGAAGGAACATAATGTAGAATTAGATATCACTGAACAGGATCTAGAAGAATTAAAGAAGGGTACTGTTGATCTCTATACATTCTCTTATTATATGTCTCAGTCTATTACAACTCATAAGAATGAAGATACAGTAGGTGGTAATATGTCATTTGGTGTACGTAACCCTTACTTAACATATTCTGATTGGGGATGGGCATTAGATCCTCAGGGATTAAGATACTATCTTGAAGTAGTTTATGATCGTTATGAATTACCATTAATGGTTGTGGAAAATGGTTTAGGTGCCTTTGATACAGTAGAAGAAGATGGTTCTATTCATGATGATTATAGAATTGACTACTACCGTGCACATATTAAAGAAATGGATAAAGCGATTGAAGAAGGTATTGATTTAATCGGTTATACAACTTGGGGCTGTATTGACCTTGTTTCTGCAGGTACTGGAGAAATGAGAAAACGTTATGGCTTTATTTATGTAGATAAACATGATGATGGTACTGGTACTATGAAGAGAAGTAAGAAAGACTCTTTCTACTGGTATAAGAAAGTCATTGAATCTAATGGTGAAAATCTAGACTAATACAAAAGACCAGCACGCGCTGGTCTTTATTACATGTCTTCTAAAATCTGTTTTACAAGCTTAACAAGTCTTTCTTCTGCACTATTTGCTGCTTCCATAACTTCTATATGATTCAATTCATTGCTAGATAATCCTGCTGCTTTATTAGTCACAAGTGAAATACCTAAAATCTTCATATCAGAATGTCTTGCAACAATGGCTTCAGGGACTGTAGACATACCTACCATATCTGCACCAAGTGTCTTGAATGCACGAATTTCTGCAGGTGTTTCAAACTGTGGTCCTTTAAAGAAACAATAAACGCCTTCTTTTACATCTACATTCACTTTTTTTGCAGATTCAAAGGCAAGAGAACGTAATGTTGATGTATAAACATCAGTCATATCCTTAAAACGTGGTCCAAAATCATCTAGATTAGGTCCTCTTAAAGGCGATGGCATCATAAATGATAAATGATCAGAAATAATTACAATCTGTCCTGGATTTAAATCATCTCTTACGCCACCACAGGCATTAGTCACAATTAAGTTCTTAATACCTAAAGCACTAAATACACGAATAGGCATTGTGACTTTCTGCATATCATAGCCTTCATAGAAATGGAAACGTCCTTTCATACAGGCAACAGTTTTACCACCAATTTCACCAATAATAAGTTTACCAGCATGTCCTGGTACAGTAGAAACAGGGAAATAAGGGATATCCTTATAATCAATTTCTACAGGTTCATTAATCACATCAGCAAGTGGTCCTAATCCTGAACCTAATACAATGGCAACATCAATAGGATTTTTATAACGTGACTGAATATAATCACGTGCAGCATAAATTTCATCAATATACATAAATATACCTCCATAGCTATTATAACCTATATCATTCGCAAATAGCTCTTAAAAATGATAAAATAACCCTAATAAGGAAGGTGATATCATGCATTTAGAAGATTACCGTTTATTTGATACAAAAGTATTTAGAGATGTTGTTCATGATTATATACGTGTTGAATATATGCCTATCTGGAAACTGATTAATACAAAAGAATTTCAACGTTTAAGACGTATTAAACAGTTAGGAGGTACATCCATGGTATTTCCTAGTGCAGAACATTCACGTTTTGTCCATTCTTTAGGTGTTTATGAAATAACGCGACAAATGACAGAGTTAGATCAAGTCAAAAATCACTTAACAGACTATGAACGTTTAACTGTATTATGTGCCGCTTTATTACATGATTTAGGTCATGGTCCTTTCTCTCATTCATTTGAAGGTATATTCCAATATAATCATGAAGAGATGACCACAGCTCTTATTAGAGGACATACAGAGGTACATGATGTACTTTCACAAATAGATCCTCATTTACCTGAAGATGTGGCACGTATTATAGAAAAGAAAGCCGATAAACCAATGTTGGTGCAGATGATCTCTAGTCAGGTAGATGCTGATCGTATGGATTATCTTCTACGTGATTCTTATAACTGTGGTGTGACTTATGGACAGTTTGATTTATCAAGAATATTACGTACTATGCGTATTGTAGATAATCGTATTGTCTTTAAATCTTCTGGTGTACAGGCAATAGAAGATTATATTTTAGCTCGTTATTATATGTATTGGCAGGTGTATTATCATCCCGTATCTAGAAGTTATGAACAAGTACTAGGGAGTGTTATGAAACGTGTAAAGGACTTATATAAACAAAACTATACCTTTAAATCTTCATTTCCACTTCTCGTTCCTTTCTTAGAAGATAGTTTCACACCTGAACAATTTGTAAGACTTGATGAAACATCATTACTCTATTATATAAGATGCTTTATGGATGAAGATGATACAATTCTTAAAGATTTATCGACTCGTTTATTAGAAAGAGAATTATTTAAATATCGTACACTTAAGGGTGATGAAGACTTTGAGAATACAAGAAAGATATGTATAGAAGAAGGACTAGATCCTCGCTATTATGTCACAAGTGATGCGATTATGAATCAGGTGCCTTATAAACGTATGGAGGTCAGACATGCGAATGAAGTAGAAATACTTAAACAGGATGGAACAATTAGTTCATTACCAGAAGAATCAGAAATTGTACAAGCTATATTGTTAGGTAAAGCCAAACAGGATCAAAAAATCTTCTCTACAAGACAAGTTATTAGACGTTCATCTTTTAGATGTCAATCTTTTAATAAATATAAGGATGCACAAGGTACACACTATATCCTCGAACAGGCTTCTAAAGAATGGAATCAGGAAGGATTATTCTTAGAATTCTATCAAGAAGATCATGTTATAGGGTGTGCACATATTATTGATAATTGTGTGAAAGATATTGTATTACTTCCTGATGATCGTAGAGAGTTTTACGAGAAAGAAGTATTAGGTGCCATAGAGGATTTCTTCAAGAAACAACATATGTATGTAGTGAAGATCATTCCTTATTCACAATCTCTTGATTTTTATCTAGAAAATGGGTATCGTACAGAGGGTAACTATATGATTAAGGAGGTAGGGTGATGAAAAAAAGAATTTCTTATGAATGTTTATTAGTCAATGGTCCTGTCAAAGAAAAAGTAAAATATAAAGAGATAGGAGACCATTATGAAGTAAAAGGTGTTCATCATATCTCTTTTGAAGTAGAAGGAAAACCAATGCATATCCAATATGATGATACACATGTACATCTTGTGAATGATCAATCTGTATTACATTTTAATAAGGATATGCGTGTACCAAATAAATATACATTACCTTATGGTGTTGTAGAACTTCATACAAAAGTGATTTCTTTAGAATATAGAGAAGGCACAATGAAATTTATCTATGAACTCTATGACCAGGAACATCTTGTAACTAAAGCTTATATGATGGTGCATTACTCTGATATAGATGAAGAAGGGGTGCCTTCATGAAATATATAAAACGTTTTACAGCATTGTTCTTTGAATATCTATATCGTTTTATCCAGTTCTTATTGAGTCCGATTGTGATTTATATTGCGCTCATCTGTATTCAGGCTATTTATCTTGTATACTTTGCATCAATACTCACGGATTTTAATGGTGTTGTTCGTTTCTTGTTTGTTTCTTTGTCCGCATTTATGATCTTTTATTTGATTAGTAAAGATGAGAATACAAACTATAAGATGACATGGATCTTCTTTATCATGTTATTGCCTAACGCAGGAGGATTACTTTATCTCTTGTTAGGTAACAAGAGACCATCACGCTGGTTAAAAAGAAAGATTCAGCCAGAAGTACAATACTTTAATGAAACAAGACATCAGGATCCGGTTATTAGAAATCAGATTATTAATAAGAAGATTATTTCTTTAGATTATCTCAATAGACAATCATTTCCTATATATAATCATACAGAATGTAAGTACTATTCATTAAGTGATTATAACTATCAGGATATGATTAAAGATCTTTTACATGCAAAACACTTTATCTTTATGGAGTACTTTATTGTTTCTAAAGGACTGATGTTTGATACAATCATCGGAATCTTAAAGCAGAAGGTTAAAGAAGGTGTTGATGTACGCTTTATCTTTGATGACTTTGGTTCTTTCACAACTGTACCTCTTCACTTTGCAAAGAAATTAGAAGAAGCAGGCATTAAAACAGTGATGTTTAACCGTTTTATTCCTGTCTTCTCTTTAAGCCAGAACCATAGAGACCATCGTAAGATCTGCGTGATTGATGGTTATATTGGGTATTCTGGAGGTTTTAACTTAGCAGATGAATATATTAACTGTAAGATGCGTTTTGGACATTGGAAGGATACAGGAATTCGCTTAGAAGGAGAAGCAGTATGGTCTTTGACATCTATGTTTCTATCAACCTTCTATGCTTATCATAAGGAATATCATGGAGAAGATATAGAACAGTTTAAACCACATACCTATCATCCTGAGCCATTTAAGAATACAGGTTATGTATTACCTTATGGAGATGATCCACTCGATGATGAAGGTGTTGGAGAAGCAGTTTATTTAAATATGATTACACATGCTTCTAGAAGTATTGATATTATGACACCTTATTTTATTATTGATGATGTTATGTTGAAGGCATTGTGCCTTGCTTCTAAGAATGGTGTTAAAATCAGATTATACGTCCCTCATGTACCAGATAAGAAGATTGTCTTTAGAGTGACACGTTCTTATTATTATGATCTCATTCGTGCTGGTATTGAGGTGTATGAATATTTACCAGGCTTCTTACATGCGAAAGTCATGTTAGTAGATGGTAAAGCAGCCACAGTAGGAACAATCAACTTTGATTATCGTTCTTTATACTTACACTTTGAATGTAATGTCTTATTATATGAAGCAGAATGTTTATCTGCAATCAAGAGAGATTTTAGAGAAATGAATGAAATCTGTGCACCTGTAAAAATAGATGACAGCCGTCATTTTAAAGGACTCGTAGAAGGATTATTGAGATTATTCTCTCCACTTCTATAAAATTCTTGACAGTCCAACATTTTGTGATACATTATTTAGAGTATGAAATAAAAAAGGAGGAATACAAGATGGCTGAAAATAAGCTTGAAAACTCACTAAAAATCGCCATTGGTCAGTCTGTTAATAAGTGCTTTGAAGCAGTAGATATCACCCCTGAAAATATCATGATTGAGATTCCTAAGGATTCTACTCATGGTGATTATTCTACTAACATTGCAATGCAGCTGACAAGAACACTCCATAAGAATCCTCGTGAAATTGCGACAGCCATTGTTGGTTCACTTGATCAGGAAACAGCACATGTAGAAAAAGTAGAAATTGCGGGTCCTGGTTTTATTAACTTCTTTATGAAAAATGATGCGCTTACTTCAGTAATTACTGAAGTACTTTCAGAAAAGGATAATTATGGACAGACTCACTTCGGTGAAGGAAAGAAATATAACGTAGAATTCGTTTCTGCCAACCCTACAGGAGACTTACACTTAGGTCATGCAAAGGGTGCTGCAGTAGGTGATTCTATTTGCCGTATCATGACTAAAGCAGGTTATGATGTAACAAGAGAATATTATATTAATGATGCTGGTAAGCAGATCACTAACCTTGCATTATCTCTATACAGCCGTTATCTTGCATTATTTGATATTGAACGTCCAATTCCTGAAGATGGATATATGGGACAGGATGTCATTGATATTGCAAAGAGTATCAAGGAAAAAGAAGGAGATGCTTTAACTCAGTTAACTGAAGAAGAAGCCATTGCTTATTTCCGTAAGGTTGGTACTGAACATGAATTACAGAAGATCAAAGATATCTTAAAGGAATTCCGTGTATCATTTGATGTATGGTTCTCTGAAACTTCTTTATATGAAGGTAATAAGATTGAACCTGCAATCAATAAGTTAAAAGAAAAAGGCTATACATATGAACAGGATGGAGCCTTATGGTTTAGAACAACTGACTTCGGTGATGATAAGGACCGTGTTCTTATTAAAACTGATGGAAGTTATACATACTTCACACCAGATATTGCATATCACTTAAGTAAGTTGAATAGAGGTTATGATTACTTAGTTGACTTACTTGGTGCTGACCACCATGGTTATATCAACCGTATGAAAGCAGCTATTCAGGCTTTAGGTTATAATGCAGATCAGTTGAATATCGATATCTTACAGATGGTAAGAATGGTTGAAAACGGTGAAGTAGTTAAGATGAGTAAACGTACTGGTAACGCTGTTACTATTCGTGACTTAATTGATGATATTGGTGTAGATGCAACTCGTTATTTCTTTGTAGCGAAAGCAGCGAACACACCATTTGATTTTGACTTAGGACTTGCAAAATCACAGTCAAATGAAAACCCTGTATACTATGCACAGTATGCACATGCAAGAATGTGTTCAATCATGAGATCAGCAGCAGAAAAGAACATTGAACCTGCAGATCACTTTGAATTGATTAATAACCCAAAAGAAATTGAATTATTAAAACACATTAATGAATTCAAAAACACAATCAATGATGCAGCTCGTACAAGAGCCCCTCATAAGATTGCAAACTATATTCAGAAATTAGCACAGTTATTCCATTCATTCTATGGTGACTGTCATGTAATTGATGAAGAAAACAAAGAATTATCTTCTCAACGTTTAGCACTTGTAGAAGCAACACGCATTACAATTGCAAACGCATTAAACTTAATTGGTGTCCATGCACCAGAAAAGATGTAGGAGGCTACTATGGATTACAGACAAGAGTCAATGGTAAATATCGCATTCGAAATTCTTACTAAATCAGCAGGAGCAATGAGTTTCTATGATATTTGGAAAGAAGTTGCTGAAAAGAAAGAATTCGATGAAGAACAGAAAGATGATAACGAATCATTATTCTATACAAATATGATCTTAGATGGTCGTATGATCACTGTTGGTGAAAACAAATGGGATCTTAGAACAAGACATAGATTCGAAGAAGTGCATATCGATATGAATGATATCTACAATGAAGATGAATCAGAAGAAAGCGCTGAAGAAGAAGACGAAGGCTTGGTTGAAGATAACTATGGTGAAGAAGAATAAGGAGAAATCCTTATTCTTTTTTTCTATAAATTAAGATAGTTTTTACATGCTTATGCTTCATTTTTGCGTTTTGTTCTAAACATTAAAAAAAGTTTTGATGAAAGGGTTTACCTTTACATAAATCCTTGTGAAATAGTTGATTTTAGTTAAGTGCTGGATTATAATACAAATAGAAATTATTTAAGGAGGAATGTCATATTATGGCAGTAAAAGTTGCAATTAATGGATTTGGCCGTATCGGTCGTTTAGCATTCAGACAGATGTTTGATGCAGAAGGTTATGAAGTAGTAGCTATCAACGATTTAACTTCACCTAAAATGTTAGCTTACTTATTAAAGTATGATTCTTCACAGGGTAAATATGCTCATGCTGATACAGTAGAAGCAGGAGAAGATTACATCACAGTTAACGGTAAGAAGATCACTATCTATAAAGAACCAGATGCTTCTAAATTACCTTGGGGTGAATTAGACGTAGACGTAGTTCTTGAATGTACTGGTTTCTACACTTCAAAAGCAAAAGCTGAAGCTCATGTAGCTGCAGGTGCTAAGAAGGTTGTTATTTCAGCTCCAGCTGGAAGCGATCTTAAGACTATCGTATTCAACGTAAACAACGAAACATTAACAGCAGAAGATAAGGTTATCTCTGCAGCTTCTTGTACTACAAACTGCTTAGCTCCAATGGCTAATGCATTAAACAAGTTAGCAGAAATCCAGGGTGGTATCATGTTAACAGTTCATGGTTACACTGGTGACCAGATGCTTCTTGACGGACCACAGAGAAAAGGTAACTTAAGAAGATCTAGAGCTGCTGCAGTTAACATCGTACCAACATCTACTGGTGCTGCAAAAGCTATCGGTTTAGTTATCCCAGAATTAAATGGTAAATTAATCGGTTCTGCAGTACGTGTACCAGTTCCAACTGGATCAACTACAGTTTTAACAGCTGTTGTTAAGGGTACTGTTACTGTTGATGAAGTTAACGCTGCTATGAAGGCTGCTGCAACTGATTCATTCGGTTACAATGAAGACGAAATCGTATCTTCTGACATCGTTGGAATGACTTACGGTTCATTATTTGACGCAACTCAGACTATGGTTAACGCTTTACCTGATGGAAATAGTGAAGTTCAGGTTGTATCTTGGTACGACAATGAAAACTCATTCACTTCTAACATGGTTAAGACAATCAAGTATTTCTCAGAATTAGCTTAATCAGATCTGAATTAAATAATGGAAGATCCCTATTATAGGGATCTTTTCTTTTTGGTCAAGTTTCTACTCAAAACAGTCATGTTATGATAAAATAATGAAACGAGGTGACTTGAACATGGAATTAAATAAAAGAAAGAAAAACTTATTAATCAAATATATAGTCATAGGTGTATTATGTTTAGCTCTTGGATTTGGGAGCGGTTATTTAGTCTTTCATAATAGTGATGCGAGTGCTGAAGATAAGACAAATATGACAGTGGTAGACGAAGTAGTAGAACTTCTTAATAATAATTGGCTGGATACAACTGATTCTAAAACATCTATTCAAGATCGTATGATTGCAGGATTGGTAGATGGTTTAGGTGATTCACATTCTTCATATATGTCTACACAAGAGAATAAAGAATTTAATAGTGATATTAATGGTAATTACAGTGGTATTGGTGTTTATTTTTCACCTGTACATAGCGGTGCTTTATTAACTGGTATTATTGAAGGAAGTAGTGCAGAAAAAGCAGGTCTTAAGGCAGGAGATATTATTACTGATGCTGATAATAAATCACTTTCTGGTATGACTAGTACTGAAATGCAGGAATATATTAAAGGAAATGAAGGGACTGAAGTCTCTTTAAAGATTAAAAGACTACAACAGACTTTAAGTGTAAAAGCAGTACGTAAGAATTTCAGCTCTGATGTGACTTATTATGTAGGAACTAAAAATAATAAAGCATATGGTTATGTGAATATTTCTACTTTTGGTGATACAACTGCTCAGCATGTAGAAAAAGCTTTAAAAGAGTTTAAGAAACAGAATGTCTCAGATATTATTCTAGATTTAAGAGGTAATGGTGGAGGTTATATTACTGCTGCAAGAGATCTTCTTTCTTTATTTAATGAGAAGGGAGAGACACTCTTTACTGTTAAGAATAAGAAGGGTCAGACTGAAACATATAAGGATAATAGTAAGACACATTATGCATTTTCTAATGGTTATATTTTAATGAATAGTGGAACAGCCAGTGCATCAGAATTATGTGCAGGTACATTTAAAGAAATACAGGGATATAAACTTATTGGGCAGCAGTCTTATGGGAAAGGGACTATCCAGGCGCAGACGAACTTATCTGATGGTTCTGTATTGAAATACACTTATGCAAAGTGGTATACACCTAAGGGTGTGAATATTAATAAGAAGGGATGGACTCCAGATGTCACTGTAGAGGATCAATCTCTCTTATCAGCTTATTTTACTTATTATAGTGATAAGTTTTATGTGGATAATGTGAATAATTCTATTATTGTGATGGAAAAATTATTAGATGTGTTAGGTTATAATCCAGGTCGTACAGATGGTTATTTCTCACAAGGAGTGAGTGATGCATTAAAACGTTTTGAACAGGATCATGGATTAACTGTAGACGGTGTATTAGAATATAGTGATCAGGAATGCATGGTTAGTGTACTTGCAGAAAGATTAAGTCATAAGGAATATGATAATAGTTTACAGAAGGTACTTACTTTAATATAGAAAGAGGGGGTTTTATGTCTTACAAGCTTGTATCAAAATATAAACCAATGGGTGACCAGCCCGAGGCTATTAAAGAATTAGTAGAAGGTATTCATCAAGGTAAAAAGACACAGGTATTATTAGGTGGTACAGGAACTGGTAAGACATTTACCTTTGCGAATGTCATTGCACAGGTGAATAAACCTACTCTTGTACTATCACACAATAAAACTCTTGCAGGACAGTTATATAGTGAATTAAAGGAATTCTTTCCAGAAAATCGTGTAGAATACTTTATTTCAAACTTCGATTTCTACCAGCCTGAAGCCTATATACCTAAGAGTGATACATATATTGATAAAGAATCACAGACAAATGAAGAAATAGAGATGTTAAGAGCTGCTGCGATGAATTCTTTATTAGAAAGAAAAGATACAATTGTCGTAGCCTCTGTGGCCGCTATTTATGGGTTAGGTAATCCACAAAGTTATCAGGAAATGATCTTCTCTTTACGTGTAGGACAAGAAATAGATCGACGTGAATTACTTACATTCTTGGTAGATAGACAATATACAAGAAATGATATGGACCAGGTCAAAGGTACTTTTAGAGTACGTGGTGATGTGATTGAAATAGTACCAGGTCATACTGAATCTTATATTATACGTATTGAATTATTTGGTGATGAAGTAGATCGTATTACAGAAGTAGATCCTCTGACTGGTCATGTTCAAGCATCTTATAATACTTATACAATTTATCCGGCTGAAGAATATATTACAAGTCGTGAAAAGATGCTTCATGCCTGTGATACGATAGAAGAAGAATTAAAAGAACGTCTACAATATTATCAAGATGCCGCTAAACCTCTTGAATATGAAAGAATAGATAACCGTACAAGACATGATATTGAAATGTTGAGAGAAGTAGGCATCTGTCCGGGTATTGAAAACTATTCACGTCATATTGATGGTAGAAAACCAGGGGAAAGACCTTATTGTTTATTAGATTATTTCCCTGATGATTTCTTACTTATTGTTGATGAATCTCATGTTATGCTTCCACAGATCAGAGGTATGTTTAACGGAGATAGAAGCCGTAAAGAAACATTGGTAGAATATGGTTTTCGTTTACCAAGTGCTTTAGATAACAGACCACTTCGTTTTGAAGAGTTTGAAAAGCTTATTCCCCAGGCAATATTTGTATCTGCCACACCGGGTGATTATGAATTAGAAGGTGTACATGGTGAATATGTTGAACAGATTATTCGTCCGACAGGATTATTAGATCCTATTATTGAAGTACGTCCAATAGAAGATCAGATTGATGATATTATTAGTGAAATACAGTTACGTATAGAAAGAAATGAACGTGTACTTATTACGACTCTTACAAAGAGAATGGCTGAAGATTTAACTGATTATCTTAAGGAATTTGGTTTAAAGGTTGCTTATCTTCATTCAGAAACAAAGACATTAGAACGTACAGAAATTTTAAGAGATTTACGTTTAGGTAAATATGATGTCTTAATTGGTATCAACTTATTAAGAGAAGGTTTAGACCTTCCAGAAGTCTCTCTTGTATGTATTTTAGATGCAGATAAGGAAGGGTTCTTAAGAAGTGAACGTTCATTGATTCAGACAATTGGTCGTGCTGCAAGAAATGCGGATGGTCATGTAATCATGTATGCAGATCGTATTACTGACTCAATGCAGCGTGCCATTGATGAAACAAGTCGTCGTAGAGAAATACAGGAAGCTTATAATAAAGCCCATGGTATTACACCTACAACTATCAAGAAAGAAATTAGAGAAGCAATCCATGGTCAGGAAGTCATTGATGAAGCACAGAAGCTTGTCAAGAAAGGCCGTAAGGCGCCTAAGAAGGACAAGAAGGTTCTTCTTGAGGAATTAGAAAGACAGATGAAGGAAGCAGCTAAGGTGCTTGACTTTGAACGTGCTATGGAATTACGCGATATGATAGAGGAGATTAAAGATGGAAAGTAAGTTTAATCTCACACCTCTCGCATTAGATGTCTTTGAGGCAATTAAACAGGCAGGAGGACATGTCTATTTAGTAGGAGGGTGTGTACGAGATTTTCTATTAAAAAGAAGATCTAAAGATATTGATGTAGAAGTACATCATCTCTCTTTTGAAACTTTAAAGGAGGTATTGTCTCCCTTTGGGACAGTACAGGTGATGGGTGCATCCTTTGCGGTTGTACATCTTTCTACATTAGAAGGTTATGAATTTGCCTTGCCTAGAATAGAAGAAAAGACAGGACTGAAGCATCAGGACTTTAATATTATTGTGGATCCAGATCTTCCTTTAGAAAAAGCCTGTGCTAGAAGAGATTTCACTATTAATAGTATGTTATATGATGTAGAAACAGAGACAGTGATTGATTTCTATTCAGGACAGGAAGATTTAAAGAATGGTATTTTACGTGCTACAAATAAAGATCATTTCTCAGAAGATCCACTACGTGTATTAAGAGGTGCTTCTTTTATGTCACGCTATGGCTTTAAGATGGATGAAGACACAAAGAATCTTTGTCAATCTATTGTAGAAGAAGGTGGATTAGAGACTTTAAGTATCGAACGTATTTATACAGAATATTGTAAGATATTGATGGGATTATATCCTTCACAAGGATTTAATTTCTTAAGAGATATTCATGGTTTACCATTCTACTTAGAAGATTTAGTCACAACGCATCAAAGAACTGACTATCATCCAGAAGGTAGTGTATGGAATCATACAATGTTGGTGACTGACTTAGCAGCATTATGTAAGCATCATACAAGTGAACCATTATGGTTTATGTGGAGTGCTTTGTTACATGATATAGGTAAACCACTAGTGACAACACCAGAAGGACATGCTTATGGTCATGCAGAAGAAGGTGCAGCTCTCTTTAATGAGAAGGTAGATCTTATTCTTTCTCATAAACAGAAGAAATATATTTATACTATGATTCAATATCATATGGTATTACCTACTTTTTCTCGTAATCATGCAAGAAAGATTAAATTCTTACGTTTCTTAAAAGCGATTAATCAGAAGGCTCCTCTAAAAGATCTTCTTTATCTTGCAAGATGTGATAAGTTAGGTAGAGGTATGGTCACAAGTGCTTCTATTAATGAGTTAAATGAATATATAGAGGAAATGATCTCTATTTGTGGGGATCATGCTCCTGCAGCTATTGTGACAGGTAAAGATTTAATTAATGAAGGTTTTGAGAATCATCAGGATTATTCTAAAATCCTTTCTCTTGCCTATGATTACCAATTACAAGGTTTAAATAAAGAAGTAATTATAAGGAGGTTGAAGAATGAAACAGGATGTCATTGCGGTTAGAGGTGCACGTGTTAATAACCTCAAGAATGTGAATATAGATATTCCTAAGAATCAATTAGTCATTATGACTGGTTTATCAGGAAGTGGTAAAACATCTCTTGCGTTTGATACAATCTATGCAGAAGGTCAGAGACGTTATGTAGAATCATTAAACTCATATGCAAGACAGTTCTTAGGTGGAATGGAAAAACCTGATGTAGATTCAATAGAAGGCTTATCACCCGCTATTGCGATTGATCAGAAAACAACATCTAATAATCCCCGTTCTACTGTTGGTACAGTGACTGAGATTTATGATTATCTACGTCTATTATATGCACGTGTAGGACATGCTTATTGTCCTCATCATGGTATTAAGATAGAAGCCCAGACATTAAAACAGATGGGTGATATTGTGGATACATATGATGATGGAGATAAATTACAGATACTTGCACGTATGGCAATGAACCAAAAGGGGACACATAAAGATCTCTTTGATAAATTAAGAAAAGAAGGGTATGTCAGAGTTAAGGTAGACGGAAACATGTATACTCTTGATGAAGACATTGCTCTAGAAAAAAATAAAAAACATACTATCGATGTTATTGTTGATCGTATTAAGAAAAAAGAAGGCTATCGTACACGTCTCATAGAATCTTTAGAAACAGCTTTAAAACTTACAGATGGTGAAGCTATTGTAGAGAATTTGACTCAGGGTACAGAAAAGCTTTTCTCTTCTAACTATGCCTGCCCTATTTGTGGTTTCTCTGTTCCTAAACTAGAACCACGTCTATTCTCATTTAATAATCCCTTAGGTGCCTGTCCTGATTGTAAAGGTTTAGGTATTAAGGAAGAAGTTGATTTGGATTTATTAGTACCAGATTGGAACTTAAGTATTAATGAAGGTGGTATTCGTTATTTTAAGACAGCAGTTGGTACTGATCGTATTGAATGGCAGAGATTCTTAAAACTATGTGAATATTATCATATTGACTTAGATAAACCTTTAAAGGACTTTGATGAAGAAGAAAGAGATATTATCTTTACTGGTTCACATGATCCTATTACTTATACAATTGTTTCTTCTTCTGGTAATGTTTCTCGTACAACAAACTATATTGAAGGTGTTGTTACACTTATACAAAGACGTTATGAAGAAACATCTTCTAAATGGTCTAAAGAATGGTATGCCTCATTTATGGCTGAACATACCTGTCCTACATGCCACGGTGCAAGACTGAATGAAATGGTCTTAAGTGTACAGGTGGGTGGTTTAAATATCATTGAATTTACGAATCTTTCTATTGAGAATGCTTTAGAGTTTGTAGAAAACTTAAAGTTATCAGAAATGGAAGAAAAGATTGCGCATTTGATCTTAAAAGAAATTCATGATCGTCTCACATTCTTAAATGAAGTAGGACTTGGATATTTAACACTTTCTAGACGTGCTGGAGGATTATCCGGTGGTGAAGCACAGCGTATTCGTTTAGCTACTCAGATTGGTTCACGCTTAACAGGTGTTTTATATGTCTTAGATGAACCTTCTATTGGTCTTCATCAAAGAGACAATGAGAAACTTATTCATACACTACAGGAAATGCGTGATTTAGGAAATAGTGTTCTTGTCGTAGAACATGATGAAGATACAATGCGTGCATCTGATTATATTGTGGATATTGGACCTGGTGCTGGTATTCATGGTGGACAGGTAGTTGCCTATGGTACACCTGAAGAAGTCGCTGCCAATGAAAATTCTATTACAGGGGATTATTTATCTGGTAGAAAGAAGATTGAAGTTCCTAAAACAAGACATAAAGGCAATGGTCTTTATTTAGAAGTACGTGGGGCTAAGGAACATAACCTAAAGAATATTAATGTGAAGTTCCCATTAGGTAAGTTTATTGCGGTAACAGGTGTATCTGGTTCAGGTAAATCTACATTAGTGAATGATATTTTATGTAAAGCACTTCGTGCCAAGATTTATCGTTCACGTGAATTGCCAGGTAAACATAAAGAAATACGTGGTATAGAGAATATTGATAAGGTGATTGAAGTATCACAGGAACCAATTGGTCGTACACCACGTTCTAATCCAGTTACTTATACAGGTGTCTTTGATGATATTCGTGATTTATTTGCGAAGACTCCAGAAGCTAAAATACGTGGATATGATAAGGGACGTTTCTCATTTAATGTGAAGGGTGGACGTTGTGAAGCATGTCAGGGAGATGGTGTTAAACGTATCTCTATGAACTTCTTACCAGATGTTTATGTACCTTGTGAAGAATGTCACGGACATCGTTATAATGAAGAAACATTACAGGTCACTTATAAGGATAAGAACATCTATGATGTATTAGAAATGACTGTAGAAGAATCACTAACTTTCTTTGAAAATCTTCCTCGTATTCATACTAAACTACAAGCATTATATGATGTAGGACTTGGCTATGTTAAGCTAGGACAAAGTGCGACAACACTTTCTGGTGGTGAAGCCCAAAGAGTAAAACTTGCATCAGAATTACAGAAGCGTTCAACTGGAAAAACATTATATATTCTTGATGAACCTACTACAGGATTACATAGTGATGATGTAAATAGATTAATTGCTGTATTACAGAAGATTGTGGATAATGGTGATACAGTATTAGTCATTGAACACAATCTAGATGTCATTAAGGTCGCAGATCACATCATTGATTTAGGATTGGAAGGCGGCGACAATGGTGGTACAATAGTCGTAGAAGGCACCCCTGAAAAGGTTGCAAAGTGTGAAAAAAGCCATACAGGACGCTTTCTTAAGAACCTATTGTAAGGAGGTATTTTATGGGAAAGTCCGTAAAACTAAAAGACTTGATGAATAATCCAGCCTATAAACGTGTATCTGGAGATGAAGAATCTTTAGAAAGAGAAGTATTTGTCGCAGAAATAAATCGTCCTGGTTTTGAACTTGCCGGCTTCTTTAAACATAGTGATTTTAGAAGAATTATTCTATTAGGTGATAAAGAAAATATATTTATTAAGGAAATGACTAAGGAAAGTCAATTGGCTTGTTTTTCTAAGTTAGTGAATGATGAAACACCTTGTATCATTATCGCAAAGGGATATGAAACACCAGAAATACTTAGAAATATTGCCTGTAAGAGAAACTTTCCAATCTTTGAAACAGAGATGGCAACAGGAAGAGTTTCTATTAACTTAATGGGTAAATTAGATGAATTATTAGCACCTGAAACACAGATTCATGGTGTATTCTTAAATATTTATGGTAAAGGTGTTATTATCAAAGGTGATAGTGGTATTGGTAAATCCGAAATCGCACTTGAACTTATTAAGAGAGGACATCAGTTGATTGCGGATGATGCAGTAGAACTCTATCATATTGGGCAGTCTATTATTGGAAAAGCACCAACAGTTTTAAAGAATTTATTAGAAATCCGTGGTATTGGTGTTATTGATGCTTCTAAGATGTTTGGAGCTGCGAGTGTTCTTCCTAAAGAAAAGGTAGACCTTATTATTCAGTTAGAAAGATGGTTACCATCTCGTGAATATAGACGTATTGGAGTAGAAGAAGATGATGTTACTGAAGATATCCTTTCAGTTCCTATTCCTAAGATCGTTGTACCAGTAACTGGTGGACGTTCTATGTCAGTTATTATTGAAGCGGCTGTCATGAATATGCAGCTTAAGGATTCTGGATTTGATTCAAGTAAAGAATTTGTGAATAGAATCCTCGAAAACATTAAAAGTAAGCAGGTGTAAGTTATGCAATTCTTTCCAGAATATAATATATTTCTTAAAATCGGTGGTCTGCAAATTCATATGTATGCAGTATGTATCATTATTGGTGCATTTATTGCTTATCTGCTAGGTCAGTATAATTTTAAGAAATTAGGCTATAGTTCTGAAATTTTATCAGATTACTTCTTTGGAGTACTCATGACAGGAATTGTCGGTGCCCGTATCTGGTATGTCATCTTCATGTGGAAAGAACTCTATATGTCTCATCCTGAAGAAATTATTGCGATATGGCATGGTGGACTTGCGATACAAGGTGGAATCATAGCAGCACTCATCTATAGCTATTACTTCTTTAAAAAGAAGGATATTCCGTTCTTTGTGGCAGGAGATGCGATTATGCCAGGTGTACTCATTGCACAGGCATGTGGTCGCTGGGGAAACTTCTTTAACCATGAAGCATTTGGCTCAGCTGTTTCTTTAAACTTCCTCAAACTATTACATCTTCCTCAATTTATTATTAATAATATGTATATTGAGGGAGCTTATCATCACCCTACATTCCTTTATGAATCAGTGGGAAACTTGATTGTCTTTCTTGTGATTATTTTTGTAGTTAAGAAGAAAGCACAATGTACAGGTGAACAGTTCTTCTCTTACTTTATCGGTTATGGCATTGTGAGAGTATTTGTGGAAGGATTACGTACAGACTCACTTATGTTAGGCCCTATCCGTATGGCCCAACTCACATCTATAGTATTTATTATTGCGGGTGTGGCTGGTATATATTACTTAAGAAACTACCAAAAGCGAAAGAATTAATCTTTCGCTTTTTCTTCACATTAAGTTAATGTATCATATGTATGATAGTTAAGAGGTGTAAAAGATGGATAAAAGAATTGAAAATCATATCATCCAACAATATTATGACAATCAAAGTCTCTATCGTTCATTAAAACATGATATTACAGATATTATTGATAATATCATTACAAAGAATAATATAAAGATTTCTAATTTTGCGATACGTATTAAAACAGAAGATGCATTAAGACGTAAGATCTGTTTAAAACATAAGTACAAGGATGTCAATGATATCACAGATATTGTTGCATGCCGTATTATTACATTATTTGAATCAGATATTGATGTCATTTATAAGTTGATTAAACAGAACTTTGATATTGTGGAATACAATGATAAGAGAAAGAAGAACTATGATGACCGTATTGATTTCGGTTATAATTCTCTTCATCTATTAGTAAAATATAATGAAGCAAGACTGAATATGATTGAATACTCAGATTATCGTCATATTGTCTTTGAAATACAGATTAGAACTATTCTCCAGCATTCTTGGGCTGAAGTAGAACATGGTCTAGGTTATAAGTCACAATATGAAATTCCTAAGGATATTCGTAGAAGACTTACAAGACTCAGTGCGACTCTAGAAATTCTAGATGAAGAATTTGTGAATATAAGAGATGATATAGAAGAATACAATAGGGGTATTGATCATATAGAGAAGGTATTAAAGACAGACTTGAACTATAACTCTCTCATGACTTATTATCATGATTCTCCTATTATGAGTGAATTAACACAGATCATCTGTGAACAGTTCAATGTATCAATCAAAGAAGAGCCTTATATTATTTCTGAATTAAGAGTTGTAAAAAGATTCCATAATCTAGGCTATATGTATGTTCACGAACTCGATGAATTTATTATAGAAAATAGGGATAACATTGTGAATTTTGCACAGTCAAAGCTCCGTTTCCTAGAAAAGAATAAGTATTTTAACCCTTATGATATCTTTGTCTGGGTATCACTGATCATGTTGTTGAATCAGGGTGTGGATGATCCTGAAAATATCATCAGTAATGAAATGTTCAGCATTCCAAATAAGAATGAAGTAGATAAAGGAATTAATTAAGATGTATCATATTTTGACACATTTATGATTGATTCATGTATAATTATATTAACGCTTTTAAATTAAAAGAAAGAAGGTAAATAATATGGGTTTTTTAGAAGGTAAGACTGTCATTGTAACTGGTGGTGGACGTGCTGTACTTGAAGATGGAACATGTGGTTCAATTGGTTATGGTATCGTAACAGCATTTGCGAAAGAAGGGGCAAATATTGTCATTACTGGACGTAACCTAAAGAAACTAGAAGATGCAAAAGAAGAAATTGAAAGACTTTATAATGTAGAAGTTCTTCCAGTACAGGCTGATGTGAATGCAGGTGCTGATAATGAAGCAGTAGTAAAATCAGTTGTTGAAAAGGCAATTGAAAAGTTTGGTCATATTGATGCATTAGTCAATAATGCACAGGCAAGTGCATCTGGTGTATCTCTTGCAGAACATACTACAGAACAGTTTGATTTAGCTATGTATTCAGGATTATATGCAGCATTCTATTATATGAAAGCATGTTATCCATACTTAAAAGAAACAAAAGGTTCAGTTATCAACTTCGCATCTGGTGCTGGATTATTCGGAAACAAAGGTCAGTGCTCTTATGCTGCTGCAAAAGAAGGTATCCGTGGTTTAACACGTGTTGCTGCAACTGAATGGGCTGCAGATGGTATCAACGTAAACGTTGTATGCCCACTAGCTTGGACTGCACAGCTTGAAAAGTTTGAAAAAGCTTATCCAGAAGCATTCAAAGCAAATGTTCATACACCACCTATGGGACATTTTGGTGACAATGAAAAAGAAATCGGACGTGTTGTTGTACAATTAACTTCTCCAGACTTCAAATATATGACTGGTGAAACAATCACTCTTGAAGGTGGATTAGGAATGAGACCATAAGGAAACGCAATGCGTTTCCTTTTTTCAAAGGAGCAAATACAATGATTTATTATTTTAGTGGAACAGGAAATAGTCACTATGTGGCAGAAGTACTTTCAAAGTCCTTACAGGATACAATGCAATCTATTGAATCAGCTCAAGGTATTAAAAAGGATGAAATGATTGGTATAGTCACACCTGTTTATTTCTTTGGGTTACCTGATATTGTGAAGGATTTCTTAGAAAGATTGTCTGTCTCTTCCAAATCATATTTGTATCTTGTAGTCACTTATGGTGGTAAACCAGGTAATATTGGGAAAGAGGCCAACAAGATCATGCAAAAAAAGGGGACAGGTTTTTATGCCATGTATGGTGTGAAAATGGTGGATACATATATTCCTATGTATGATGCATCTAAAAATGAAAAGATAGAATCTCAAATAGACCCTCAAATAGAAGAAATCATCACACAGATTAAAGAAAGAAGAATAGGGGACTACTTGAAAGGAACAGTACCGGTTTTTATTAATAAGGCCTGTTCGTTTCAATATAAACAGGTAAGAAAAACAGATAACCTCACTATTGATGAATCTTGTATTCATTGTGGCTTATGTGCGAAAGAATGTCCTGAACAAGCAATCGAAATGAAAGAGCATGTGACATTTAGAAAAGAACAGTGTATGATGTGTTTAAGATGTTTACATCATTGTCCTGTGAATGCAATCAGATTTAAAAATAAGAACAAAGGACAATACAGGGGGTTACTATGATCAGAGAAGATATTTTAATAAAGAATACAACAAGAGAACAAAGAGAACAAATTGTGAATGATGCATTAGGTATAGTAGATGGTTTATGTGATGGTTGTTCACAGGGAATCATTTCTATGTATGATGCTTATATTGATGGTTTAAAGGAATTAGATGAAATCAACAGAGAATTCAATGCCCACTATGAAGTAGATGATAAACGTGGTGGCAATAGAGGCGGCTGTTCAATGATGTAAGAAGTAAGAGTGATCTTACTTCTTTTTATGTATGAAAAAAGAACTTCTTTCGAAGTTCTTATCCCCATACCTCTTCCGCGATTTCTTTGACTAATTTTAATTTAGCCCACTGCTGTTCTTCAGTGAGTTTATTACCAATTGCACAAGAAGCGAATCCACATTGTGGACTTAAATAGAGTCTATCTAATGGAATAAACTTAGCAGCTTCATGAATTCTCTTAATCACTGTTTCTTTATCTTCTAATTCAGGTGTCTTAGTTGTAATCAACCCTAATACAACCTTTTTATCTTCTGATACCTTTGCGAGAGGTGCAAATCCTCCAGATCTTTCATCATCATATTCTAGATATAAAGCATCGACATTTTCTTTCGCAAATACATAATCAGCGACAGAATTATAAGGACCTTTCGCAAAGAATGTAGAATGGTAATTACCACGGCAGATGTGTGATGTAATCACCATGTCTTCTGGTTTATTTTCTAATGCAAGGTTATTGACTGCAAGTAATTCAGCTTTTACTTCTTCTAAATCAATTCCTAAAGATTCATATCTCTGTTTTGCGGCATCTCCTACAATCGCACCCCAAGTACAGTCATCTAACTGTAGATTACGGCATCCTGCATCATAGAACTGTTTAATCACATCCTGATAAGCCACACCAATATCATGAATCAATTCTTCATTTGTAGCATAGAACTTTCTTGTAGTTTCAAAGTTAGCAGGTACAATCATCTGCTGGAAAGTCTGTGCAGGGGCTGGAATAGTATATTTAGCCACTGTGTTTTCATCTTCGAACTGTTTTAAGAATTTAAAGTATTCCACAAAAGGATGTGCTTTTGCCTTAATCTTACCTACAAGATAAGTATCATCCAATACTGCAAGTTCTGTATTAAATCTCACACCATTACCGGTATTCTTATGTTCAACACCTTCTAATCCCCACATGAAATCTAAATGCCAGAATGTTCTTCTGAATTCTCCATCAGTAATCACATGGTATCCTAATTCTTTTTGTTTCTTGACTACTTTTACAACTTCTTCATCTACAATACGATCATAATCTTCCTGAGATAACTGTCCGTTATCCAATGCTTCCTTAGCATCCTTAAGAGCCTGTGGTCTTAAAAAACTTCCTACAAAATCATATCTAAAAGGTACATTTCCCATTTCTTATTCCTCCTTGGTTAGTGATTGTATTATAACAACCATTTTTACCATTGAGAAATACATATAATATGCAGTTATATATAGTTTAAAACTATATTAATCTTTATACTCTTATATAAGTCAGAAGGAATCTTCCATATTCCATTATAAGGTTCTTCTATATAAGTCTTTCCATTTCTTTCATAGACATAATATGGCTTTGTATCCATCTTCACCTTGATATAATCAACACCATTTGGGTTATCGTTTACTGACTCTTTTGAATAAGATGACTTTTCTTCTATATCCTTAATCAAAGAAGAGATTTTACTTTCATCACATTCATATATAGTGGGTGTTGCACCACCATGTACATGACTAAATTCCACTTTAGATGCCTTAGGTAGATCTAAGGTCTTTTTATTGGAATAAAAGCTATACACACCTAACATGATTATAATAAGGAATACACCTATCTTTTTCATGATATCCATAGTGCACCTTAATTATTTTGACCCTAAAAAGAAATAGATCTTAGGTCTTGTATATTCATCAAACTGATCTTCTGAATCTGTATCAAATGAACAAGACAAACTGATAGGTGCTTCCTGATCATAGAAGCGAAAACTCTTATAAAATGTACCACTTAGAAATTCATCTTTAAATTGTTGCGGAATAGCGTAATAAGATAATATTTCTGGATCAGACACTGAAACATCCAGATTCTCAAAAGGTTTTTGTAGTGTAGTAAAATCTGTTTCTGCCTGTTTTAAGTTTTCTTCCAGGCTCTTATTGATATCTACACTTTCTACATATGAGATATTTGTGATTGTACCACTATTATTTAGTTGAACATGAACATAACAATCAGTCTTACCTGAATCTCTTAAATATCCCATCACAGTATAACTTGATCTACTACGTGATTCATTTGGATCATCTGCATGAACTCTTATACATACAGGTTCTAATGCCTTCTTTACTGTTTCTATTTGTTTGGCAGACACTGCGATTCTTTGATCTGTTGCTTGTTTTCCTTTGATATATTGAGGAATATAAGCACCTACTACTATAAGTATTGGAATAACCGCAAAGGCAACCAATTGTTTCTTAATATGAGGAATAGGAACTCTATAAGCATGTGCCATATTTTCCGCATTACTTCCTGCTTCAGATAACATATCTATAGATGTAGAAACAGTGCTGATTGCACCAGCCACCTGCATTGCATTTCCTATATTCTTCACAGTATCATGATCACTTTCTTTTAATAATCGCCCAACGGATTGTGACGCTAAAGCTGCAGATACCTCTTTAGAATAATCAGTTTCTGATTGTTTCACATTTAATCTTTTTATGAGAGATTGCCATTTCTTTCCTCTCATTCCAAACTTAGGCGCAAGTGCACAAAAACAGAATATCACAACATATACAACCACAAATCCTAGTGCAGTAAACATCCCTGTAGGTTGGAAACCTTTATTTTGAAATACAAGATCATCAATCATCTCTAATGGGACTATTAATGCACATTGTACAAATGAAAAGATGAGTGCAATGACTGCAATCTTTGGATATATACAATATCTTTGAATCATTTTCTTCTCTTTATCATTGATCATGGATATCACCTCTATTTCCAGTATAACTTATTCTCAAGTAGTAAAAAAGAGCGATTGATTCGCTCTTATTATGTCCATTGTTCAGCCAAAAGGAAATCACGAATGTTTTGATGTTTAATACCATTTCGGCTCATATCAAATTCATCAAGAGAAACGACATACTTAGGGAAATTGTCACGGATAGTATTATATGCACCAAATTCACGTTTAATTGTATCTTCTGATGCTAAGAGATATGTTACCTGAACATACAACTTTTCACCATGTTTATCACATACAAAATCAATTTCTTTTTCTCCTGTTTTACCAACAGTCACTTTATAGCCTCGACGTAATAATTCAAGATAGACAATATTTTCTAAAATGAGATTGATATCTCGCATATTGCCTCCAAAAACGGCTTCGCGGATACCATGATCTGCAATATAATACTTTTCATTTGTAGAAAGTATCTGTTTGCCTTGTAGATCAACTCGTTTCACTTGATAGAACAGATAAGCATCGCAACAATATTTGATATAGTTTAGGATTGTTTCTGGCGCAACAGTACGTTGTTCACTTTTGAGAAACTTCGCAAGAGAATTTGCAGAGAAGGTTGTACCTACATTCGCAATCACATATGCAATAATACGTTCTAGTAAATCTACATCACGTATTTTATTGCGTTTCACAATATCTTTAAGCTGTACAGAGTTAAATAAGTCGTGAAGATATTGTTTAGATGGTTCATCTTCATAACGAATATTTGCAAGATAAGGCATACCTCCGGTAATGAGATACTTTTGAAAACATTGTTGGATTGAATTATTAGGGTAAATTGGACGATATAATTCGATGAATTCTCCAAAAGAGAATGGATAGATGACAAACTCTACATATCTTCCGCCTAAATAAGTTGCAAGTTCACCAGATAATAGTTTTGCGTTTGATCCAGTGATATAGATGTCACAGTCCAATGAAACACGAAAAGAATTAATACACTTCTCCCAATCTTTCACTTCTTGAATTTCATCGAAAAAAAGATAAACTTTACCGCCGATTTCCTTGGCGCGACTGGTAATTTCATCATGAAGAGACTGTGCTGTCTGTAAATGAGAATAGCTTAAGTCTTCAAAGTTGATGGAGATAAACTGTGTTGGATTAACACCTGATTCTACAAGTTCCTGTTTTATTAGTTCTAACATAACGGATTTCCCACAACGACGAATTCCAGTCATTACCTTAATGAGATCCGACCCAATGAACGGACGAATACGTTTCATATAGAGTTCACGTTTAATCATTCATCTCAGCCCCTTTCCTTATAACTATTCATATTATATCACATATATAACTGAAATATCATGTATAAATATGAATATTATCAGTTATAACTGATAAAATATAGCAGAAGGCCAAAAATATAAGTTATAACTGAAAAAGATGATGACCAAACGAGTCATCATCCTTTCTTATTTTTTATCAACAACCTGGAATTTGTCAGTATTAAAGTTTCAGAATCTCATCTGCAATTTCACGAACGGTTTTATTGCCTGTATCAATTTTTACGGTATCAAGTACTTGATACATACGAATCCTTCCGACGCTTCTGTCAATGACATCGGCAGTGCGGAGTCCGCGAGCAATATCGGATGACAACCGATTTCTCAGATTTGTTTCGTCCGTCATCAAGGATATTTTTATGACTCTGCAAGCGCTTGTGTCCAACTCATTGATTATGCTATCGATGATGTATTGTTCATGCATGACCCAGCAAAGAATAATGTTATCGTAAGCGGTGCAACGAAGAAAGTTGTTCAACAGAAAGCAAATATTGCGCATGACCATTTCTTTTGTTTCTTCCGTTACCTGAAACGGATCGGCATCCCAACACCAGTCACCGTCCAAAAAAACACTGTTGTGCAAGTCTTTTTTCAACTGTCGGCTGATTGTTGTTTTGCCAACACCCATTGTACCGCCAATCAAATACAGTGTTTTCATACCAATCCTCCACAAATTCCGATTTTCTGTTGTTTCTTTAGATAAATCAAGCATTAACGTTTTTTTCTATTCATTACTTTTCATCAACCACCTGGAAGATATAGAACTTCAAGTAATAGCTATTCTCATCGCCATTCCACAAAATAGGATGATCTGCTGCCTGTGTTCTAAATTCTACCTGTCTTAATCTCTTATGTACGAGCTTTGCAGCCTGTCCAATAGTTTTAGTAAATGTATCATAATCCATAAAATGAGAACATGAACATGTAGCCAGATATCCACCATCTTTTACTAGTTTCATACCTCTCATATTAATCTCACGATAGCCTTTAATTGCATTTTTGATAGATGCACGAGACTTTGTGAAAGCAGGGGGATCTAATATAACCATATCAAATAACTCTCCCTGAGCCTCTAATTCTGGTAAGAAATCAAATACATCATGACACTCAAACTTAACAGTATCTTCTAAACCATTAAACTTAGAATTCTCATTTGCAAGATCTACCGCAAACTGAGATGCATCCACACCTAAAACACTTTGAGCTCCTGCAATACCGGCATTGAGTGCAAAAGTACCAATATAAGTAAAACAGTCTAATACTTTTGCATCTTTACATAATTTCTGTATTGCTAGTCTATTATATTTCTGATCAAGGAAGAAACCTGTCTTCTGTCCCTCTGCGACATCTATATGATACTTAACACCATTCTCTACAATATCAATATGAGGATCAAAAGGTTCACCAATAAACCCTCTGACTCTTTCCATGCCTTCCTTAGTACGTTCCTTGGCATCACTACGTTCATATACACCTTTAATAGTAATGCCATCCTGTAGTAGAATATCTTTCATAAGTTCTACAATCTCTTCCTTAAAGGCATCAATACCTAATGCAAGAGACTGTACAACTAATACATCTTCAAACTTATCAATTACTAAACCTGGTAAGAAATCAGCATCTCCAAATACAATACGACAACTAGAAGTATCCACTGTCTTCTTACGATAATCCCAGGCATTCTGTAATCTCATACGTAAGAAATCAGAATCAATCTCCTGATTAATATTTCTAGTCATTAAACGAATTCTAATCTTAGAATTCTGGTTAATATAACCTCTTCCTAACGGATACTCATTATGGGCATATACATCTACAATATCCCCATTCTTGAAATGTCCATGTATCTCTTTTATTTCATTGTCATAAATCCATAAACCGCCTGCGTTAATAGTACGGCCTTCACCCTTTTTTAATAGTACTTTTGTTTTCATATTTGAACCTCTCTTGGTCATTATTATACATTTGTTCAGACAGTTGTGCTACAATATTAACAATTCAAGGAGGAAAAACTAATATGAGTTTTAAGGATTCTAAAGTAGTTATTGTAGGTTTAGGTAATGTAGGTGCTACAACTGCCTATTCAATTATTAACCAGGGACTTTGTGAAGAGATTGTATTAATAGATATTAATAAAGAAAAAGCATATGGTGAAGCATTAGATATGCAGCAGTCAGTTTACTTCATGAATAGAAATATTAAAGTAAAAGCAGGGGATTATTCTGATTGTAAGGATGCAGATGTAGTGATCATTACAGCATCAGCACCAATGCCTAAAGATTCCCATGACCGTTTACAGATGTTAGCACCAAGTATTAAGATTATTAAGTCTATTGTAAATTCTACAATGGCTTCAGGATTCAATGGCATCTTTATTGTTGTATCTAACCCAGTAGATATTATGAGTTATATTACTTGGAAGGAATCAGGTTTACCAAAGAACCAGGTAATTGGTAGTGGTACAACTCTTGATAGTGCAAGATTATCTTGTCGTTTAGCTGATATGTATCATTTAGATGCAAAGAGTGTATCAGCATATGTATGTGGTGAACATGGGGATTCAGAAATGGTGACATGGTCTAGTGCAACTATTGGTGGTAAGAGTGTAGAAGATGTATTAAAGGATAATGCAGAACGTACTAAGGATGCCACTAAGGAAACATTAAGACATGCTGTTATTGAAGATGGCTGGCAGATCTTTAACCGTAAAGGAAATACATGTTATGGTATTGCGGCAGCAACTACAGCTATCGTGAAATCTATTCTCTTTAATGAAAATAGAATTTATCCAGTATCTGTACATTTAGATGGGCAGTATGGTATGAATAATATCTTCCTAAGTGTTCCTACTATTATTGATAAGACAGGAGCTAAGGAAATCGTAGAAATAAATATGAAAGAAGATGAGCAGAAAGCACTAGAGGAATCATATAAAGTTCTGAAAGATTTCTGTCAACAGTTAGACTAAGAGAGGGTAAACCTCTCTTTTTATGTTAGAATGGATTCATGGAGGGATTGGTATGATTAAGATAGCATTTTTTGATATTGATGGAACTTTAAACAATATGGAAACACGCAGTGTTTCTGATATTACTATAGAAACATTGCAGAGATTACAGGCTAATAATATAAAGGTATGTATTGCGACAGGAAGACATCCTTTAAGTGTACCTACTTTTGAAGGAGTGACTTTTGATGCCATACTTTCTTTTAATGGGTCTTATTGTTTTGATAAGGAAGGACATGTTTTATATAGTCATCCTATCCCACATAAAGATGTATTAAGAATCATAGAGAATGCATCTTCTATTAATAGATATGTCTCTCTTGCGAGTAAAGATGATAGTAAAGCCAATGGCACAGATCAAGATTTAGATGATTATTATGCATTCTCTAAACAGAAAGTGAATGTATCAGAAGACTTTGATACATTTGTGAATGAAGATATCTATCAGATCATGTGTGGTGGATATGAGAATGAATATGATGCATTAATGAAGAATGTAGAAGGAGCCCAGATTACAGCGTGGTGGAATAGGGCGGTAGATATTATTCCAGCAGGTGGTGGAAAGGGAAATGGTATACATAAGGTATTAGAGTATTATCATTTCAGTCCTAGTGAAGCCGTTGCGTTTGGTGATGGCACAAATGATATAGAGATGTTAGAAGCAGTAGGAACAGGAGTTGCAATGGGGAATGCGACTGATAATGTGAAAGCTATTGCGGATGATATATGTTTATCTGTAGCAGAAGATGGTGTGTATCACTACTGTTTAGATCATAATTTATTATAAAAGTCATAAATATAGTAATAAATCAAAAAAAGTTGTATACTATGGTATAGCATGAATTGTAAAGGAGAATGAATTATGCCATATTTAGCATTACGAACAAACAAGACATTGACTCTTTCTCAGGAAGTTGAATTAAAAACTACTGTAGGAAAGTTAATCACAGTATTTCCTGGTGAATCAGTAGATACATTCATGATTCATATTGAAGATAATCAGCTTATTTATTTTAAAGGCCAGGAAGCGAACTGTATGATGATCACATTATACTTAAAAGGTCATTATACAGATGAACAGAAACAACAGTTTGTCTCTGAACTTACTAAAGCTTTAGTAAAAATTACAAAGATTCCTGCTTCAAATCAGTATGTTACTATCTCTGAATTTGAAAAATGGGGTCACGGTGGTATCTACGAATAAGATTTTGCCTAGCAAAATCTTATTTTTTTGGCTTAAAACGGCTAAACATAATAAAACTACACAAAAAAATGCATTTTTTTCAAAAAAAGGGTTGCAAAAGGTGTATCTGCATGGTAATATAAACAAGCATTCTGAAGTGCTTGAATAGCTCAGCGGTAGAGCAATCGGCTGTTAACCGATCGGTCGGGGGTTCAAATCCCTCTTCAAGCGCCAGTGGCCGGTTGGAGAAACGGTTAACTCACATGCCTTTCACGCATGCATTCACGGGTTCGAATCCCGTACCGGTCACCATTTCTCAAAATACGATCGTAAGATCGTTTTCATTTGCGGGTGTAGTTCAATGGTAGAACTTCAGCCTTCCAAGCTGACTACGTGGGTTCGATTCCCATCACCCGCTCCATACGATTAGAAGATAGACTAAGGTCTATTTTTTTATTATCTAAATACCCACAGTTACGAGCTGTGGGTATTTTCATTTACTCCAATAATTCAAAACTATTAATTAATTCATTTTTAGATTCATACAATAATTCAGTTTTACCTGAATCAATATCATATGTATATATTCCTTGATGTTTATCATTGCGCCCAAGAAGAATAATTTGATGAGAAGAACTAAAACAAGCATACTGTGTCACATCCATGATTTCATCAATATTAATACCTGCTTTCTTCTTATTTGTTTTTGTATCTAATGTATATGTATGATATTGAGGATTCCAAGCCGGAATGGTGTCACTTTCAGTAAATGTAAGATTTCCACTTTCCATTGGAAGCATTCTATAGACTAACTTGCGATTTGTAGAATAGATACGTTTAAGTTGATTATTCTTTAAACGGTAAATATGAGTATTAGGTGCAATGTACTTACTTCCCTTACCCGCATTTGCTTCTTCTAATGCCTGATCTTCTTCTTTTTGATCACTTGCACATAGATATAAATCATGATTGAAAACATCATAGACCATATGATCAAAATCTAAATTCTCTTCTGCCTTAATCTTACTGAACTTCTTTGTTTCTATATTATAACGATAAGGCTTGAGTGATCTTTGACCTTTTTCTACACCTAATACATAGATATTATTCTCTACAGGCATAATCTGATTCATTGCGGTTAAACCACCAGATAACTTTTTAGATTTCTTTGTATCAAGATCATAAGTATACAGATGATCACCACTATTATCTTCTTCAACATAATATACAGCATTATTAGATTTAGAATAGACACCAAGTGGATTAGAAGAAGTATACTTTTTAGTCACTTTCTTAGTAGATAATGAATATTCATAGATATTCACTACTTCATTCCCTTTCTTATCATATCCACTCGTTGTAATAGATAGATAACGTTCTTTATTTGTTTTACAGCCCGTTAATACAAAAATACAGAGTACCACCAACAATTGAATTAACTTTTTCATAACTATTCTCCTTTCTTTATTCAATTGGAATACCTCTTCATATATATTATATATATTTTCTTCTGTCACACGCAATCATAAGACATCTTCTAGATGCAGATTCTTATTTAATTTTATCATAATAATTAGCCTTTCATGAAATAAAGAAACAGACATCACAATAACTATATACTTGTAAAAAAATCAACTAGAAAGTTGTGAAAGACTAAACACAGCTTTGACCCGCTTACAGTGAAATTTAACTTTTCACTTTAGATTATCAATAATGATATAAGCAATTTATTGACATATTTCAAATAGAGTATATAATTCGGTTAGTGGCCACTAATCATGAAAGAGAGGTTGTTATGAAGAAAATCAAATCTATACTTTTGCCTAAAAAACCTTTATATTTAATCACAGTGTTGATATGTATATTGTCATATTGTTCTAGATTTTTACCAAGTCGTATAGCACCGTACTTTCTTATTTTTCTTACAATGATGACCGGTTTACCTTTTTATTTAGATAAAGCTGAATCTAAAAAAACTAAGATTGGATGGTTTGTTTTTACTATCATAGCCGTGATTTTTGATGTGTTTATTGTTTATGTTCTATAATTAACGATTATAGAAGAAGGTAAATATCATGAAAGATAAATTTATAAAGAATCTGCCTTACGCAACTACATACTGTTTTATATTATTATTGTTGTATTGTTCAAAATATCTAAATAGTATTACTGGTGGGTTATATATTGTTGTTTGTACTCTTTTGTTTATAATACCTAACCAAATAAGACCATAGTCATCCCAAAAAACGAAGAAACGTTGGACCATTACATATATCATCGTTGCTATTATTGAATTACTTTTTGTATTCATAAGGTATATATAACTGATCATTTTAAAGGGACAGTGAATTTTATAATTCACTGTCCCTTTATGTGTCAACCGAAATTGATAATGTCTCAAAAATAATCAAACATTAGCACCACAACGG
>OMCQ01000160.1_pt1 | contig 50482 bp, 44 predicted proteins | sample 1673761 | NCBI WGS metagenome assembly OMCQ01 (sample SAMEA103958126, study PRJEB25191) | human gut metagenome | reverse complement strand
CCCGCCGCTCTCCCCGCTCTTGCGGAACTTGAACAGCCCTTCGTCCAGCTTTCCGTCCACAACCGTATCGTACAGCGACAAAGAAACCTCCATTGCCTGCGGCGTTACGACTTTCCACTGCCGAAGCTCAAACGGATTGTTGGCAAACACCAGCGTAAACGGCCCCAAATCTCCGGCATTTGCGTATTGCAGCCCGACGCGCATAACGCCCGGATCTTCATAAAAATTGGTAACCTTAAGCTCTTTCCCGTCAATTTTGACCGTATTCGCCAGGATAGCCGCCGCCGGAATATCCTCATAATCAATGTTCGTAATCTGATCCAGTTCCTTGTCGTAATAGACGATATAATCGCCGTTGCCGACAATCAGCACATTGGACGGCGCATTGTATTCCATGCGGATTTTATTGGGCTTTTCAATATAAAGCCGCCCTTCCACCTTCTCGCCGTTGCTGGCAATCTGTACAAAATCGGCACGCATCGTCTTAATCGAATTAAGATAGTTTTCTATCTTCTTGACATCCTCGGAATCGGCTTTCGTCTGCGCTGCCAGCGCACTGCCGTCCGCGCCGGTTCCCAGGCATCCCAGCGCCACAACCGCCGCCGCAATCAGTTTTTCCGTATTCATTCGCAGTATCCCTTAAATTAACTTAAATCTTCACCTAAAATAAACGCCGGACGCCCTTTTTTCAAGTCATTTTAAAGGTTATCTGCAAAAATCTGCCGCGCCGGACGCCCTGCAGTCCACCGCTGTGCCTTTCTCCGTCCCTGCCGCGCCGTTCCTCTCTCCCGCAATCGCCGTTTCACGCCCGCCGCATTCTAAAAAAAATCCGTTCTTTCCCTTGACTCGGCCCCCAAAATATGCTACACTCTGCACCATTGAAAATCTCTTATTTAGTTGAAATTTCTTATTAAGGTATAATCAGAGGGGCTGAAACAAATGTCTTACGCGGAACGGACATCACCGGAAATTCTCCTGTTGGAAAAGCTTGAAGAAGTGGACAAAGCCCTGCCGCCTGCGCTGTGGGAACAGATGCGCGCCGACGTCGGCATGGCAGAATCGCTTGAACGTGCCGACAAGACCATGCTCCCCGCCGTCCGCCAGCGCAAACGGATGTTTCTGCGCGACTTTGTCGAAAAAGCCGTCAGCATGCCGCTTAAGATTTATCCGGACGTTCCGCCGGAAACCGAACGCCAGCTCTACCGGCTTCACCTGTTCTGCTGTCAGCGCGCCATTCACTGCCCCGAAGTGCGCCGCAATCCGTTTCAGCTTGGTTTTGAAGCGCTGCGCGAGATGAAAACCGCGCTGACCGGCATGATGATTTCCTATCGCCTGATAGCCCCGTCCTGCCCCTATAGCTGGGACCGGAAGTTTTTTGAAACCAACATCATCACCGACAAGGACGCCGAAGGCCGCACCGTCGTCAAATTCAACCGTATCCCGCCGCATATCGTTCCGCTTGCCGTTACCGAAGAACTTGTTACCGACTGGCTCATTTATCGCGCGTATGACAATAACGGCATCCGTACCCTGATGGATTATAAGAATAACCTGCTGACCCTGCCGGACTATCAGCGCGGCGGCGCCCCCGAAAGCGAATTCTCGCGTTTTGAACGCAAAATGCAGGAGCAGCGCAATCGTGAAGAAAAACATAAGAACCAGGAGCTTGACCTCGAATTCCGCAAAACGCTGGTACGCAGCGTCGCCGAACAAACCGCTGCCCGTATGCTGAACACCGGCCTGTCGGATTTGGAAATCCTCAATCAGGCATATAACGCCGACCTTAATACGCTGGTAGATAACCGCCCGTCCGCCGCCCGCTATGCTGCCCACAGCCTTCCCGGCACCACACACAGCCATTTCGACGCCGCACACAACCTCCCTGACACCGCTTGCAGCCATTTCGACGCCGCTCAAACGCTTCCGTCCCGGTCGGCCAATCCCGCCCGGGAGCTCCCGCCGCAGCCGGAATTCAGCACGGCTTTGTCTTCAAACTACCGGCATAGTCCAGACTGCCTGCCAGCCCTTTCCCGGTATAGCACGGCGCCAATCGCCGCCGAACCTGCCTCGGCTCCGCAAGCCCTGCCCGCTCCGTACCCGTCTTCTGCCTCGTGCCAGACCCAACCCGCTCCTGCCTCGCAGCCGCAACAGCCGGCCGGCGCCTCCCGGAAAAAGCGAGCCCCAAAAACGCCGCAGTCATCTATTATGGATGAAGTCATCGCCCGCTTTTTGGAAGAATAGTTTTCAAAAGGCATCAAGCAGACACTGTACCTTCCTCAAAGACTTAATCTGCCGTACTTTCCGCTTCTCCTCGCCACTCTGCACCTCATCTCCAAAGATGTATCTTTTCAACACCGTGCAATACCGTACTATTTTATTTTTCCCGAATGATTCTAAAACCTACATTGCCATATCCCATATTCGGATTTCGTCCTTCTCCCCGATACTCGGTTCGGCAATCCGCCCGTTTGGCATCCCAAGAGCCACCTTTCACCGCCTTATTTTGGCCTTCCCGCGCCGTAGAAGTCCACTCCCAAACATTGCCCCACATATTAACGGCACCTGCTGCTGAAAGTGTATCCGCAAAGGCAAAAGCAGAAGTCAGCCCTGCATTTTCCTCCGCATTAAAATCTGCATCTTTCGGCATATGCCCCGCTGCCTGCTCCCATTCTTTTTCGGTCGGAAGCCGGTAACTTGCCATACGGTCATTCCCGGAAAGCCATTCGCAATATACCGCTGCATCATAGTAAGAAACGTTGACCACCGGATAATTCCCCTTGCCAACAGGAAAAGTTCCGTTTACCCACTCCTTGGGGGCTTTTCTGCCGGTTGCGCGGATAAATTTCTCATAATCCGCATTCGTTACAACGGCATACGCAATTGAAACATTCTGCGCTGCACCCAAAACTGGCAGATATCCGTCTTTATTTTCACGCACGCCCGGTTTCAGCCGCGCATCGGTAAATCGTGCCAGTGAAGCATCAATGCGTCTTTCCCTGTCCATCAGCATTTCATTGACAATTTCTTGCATCTCGTCAACTTTCTTCTGTTCACGCGCCGTCCATTTCAATTCTTCCAGTTTCGCTTTTTTCCGCATCAAAACCGCGTCATAATTTATTGCAATCTGTTTCCTCAGCGCAAGTTTATTCGCTTCAGTCGGATTTTTTCGATAATTTGCAATTAACTGCCGCGTTACCTCATCCAATTTCGGACGTTCCTTTTCAACCGTCTTGCTGTATTTAAAAGATTTTGCCTCGGAATTAATGCGTAACGGCGCGGCACTTACATCAAAACCGAAATTCAATGCCAACACCACCGCCAAATACAACTTTTTCATCATCTTCTCCTTTCTGCCAAACAATCTTATAAATAGATTAACGAATAATTTTCAACATTGTTCATTTATTTTAACAAACGAACGTTCTATCCCCTTCCCTTCTCGCGCACCCCAGATATTCCCTCGTGCCCGCATTTCCTCTCTGCCTTCTGTCCGTTCGCTCTTCTACAATCAAGCTCCAAACACTACGCCACCATCTTTTTTCGCAATTTTCGCTCCATTTCCATACCTCCGCAGACACAAAAAAAATCCCCTTGGGCACACAAAACGCTTATCGCAAAAACGTGCGCCTAAGAGGATAAACGGAGAAAGTGGGAGAATTTGGAGCAGGTGACGGGAATCGAACCCGCATTAAAAGCTTGGGAAGCTCTCATTCTACCATTGAATTACACCTGCAATCCGTGTGAGTTATGAACCTCAAACACTGCTTTTATAAACACCGGATTTTTTTTTGCAACATTTTTCTACGACGATGTGCATAACTTCCCAACGCCGCCCCGCCGCTGTCAATTCCGCCGCAGCACCGCCCCCTCGCCCGACTATAAGCACTTCCGCCGGCCAAGCCCCTGCCTGCACGCACGCCGCACCATGCCTGAATCAACCTCAGATTCCGCCTGCGCATACGTCGCACCGTCCGCAAACCGCGCCCGCCGCACTACGCCTTCGACGACAAATACGCCGACAGAAACATATCGATATCCCCGTCAAGTACGCCGCGGTCGTCCGAAGTCTCCGCGCCGGTGCGCAGGTCTTTAATCATCTTGTACGGCTGCAAAACGTACGATCGTATCTGATACCCCCAGCCGTTGTCGCCCTGCTCTTCCCATTTTCGCTCCGCCGCCGCCTCTTTCTTGTGCAGTTCGATTTCATACAGCTTCGCTTTCAGCATATTCATCGCCTGATCGCGGTTGGCAAACTGCGAACGCTCGGTCTGGCACGAAACCACCACCCCGCTCGGAATATGCGTAATCCGCACCGCCGATTCGGTCTTGTTGATGTGCTGCCCGCCCGCGCCGGACGAACGGTAGGTGTCCATTTTCAAATCCGCCGGGTTGATGTCGATATGAATGCTGTCGTCAACCACCGGATATACGTTGACTGACGCAAAGCTCGTATGCCGCCGCGCGTTGCTGTCAAACGGCGAAATCCGCACCAGCCGGTGCACGCCGCTCTCGCCTTTGAGCCACCCGTAGGCGTTGTGTCCCGATATTTTGACCGTCGCCGACTTCAGCCCCGCAACTTCGCCCTCGGTTTCTTCAACATACGAAAGTTTGTATTTGTGTTTTTCCGCCCAGCGCGAATACATTCTGAGCAGCATTTCCGCCCAGTCCTGCGCCTCGGTTCCGCCCGAGCCGGCATGCACTTCCAGGTAAGCGTCGTTCTTGTCCAGCTCGCCGGAAAGCAGCGCTTCCAGTTCGTGGCGCTTAGCCTCCTGTTTCAGTTCTTCCAGATGCGCAAACAGTTCCGCCAGCATCGCCTCGTCTTCCTCGGCCTCCGCCATCTCGACCATCTCCTCGGAATTCTGCAAATCCGCCAGCAAATCCTCATAAAAGGCAATATTCTCGTCCAGCGTATTTTTCTCTCCCGTCAGTTTCAGTGCCTTTTCCTGATTGTCCCACAGCGCCGGGTCCGCCGTCAGAACCGCCAGTTCTTCCTGCCGTTGTTTCGCGTTGTCGTAGTCAAAGAGACCTCCGCAAAAGTTCGGCGCTCGCCTTGATTTCGTTAATCAGGTTATAAAATTCCGCTCTCATCTGTTGTACTCCTTAATAAAAAAACATCTCCCCCTTTCATAAGCAAAAAACCGCCGTTTGTAAAGTTTTTTTTAAACCTCGCCTGCTATATTAAGCATAAAAATCAGACCGGAGAACCCCATGGCTCAGAAAATCATCATCACCCACACCGCAAACTGCCGCGACCGTACCGAAGATATCCGCTATATTATCCTCCACTGCTCGTCCTACTCGCCCGACAAGCAGCTGGACATACTGGACAAATACGGCCTGAGCACCCATTACATCGTTTCCGAACGCGGTCAGATTACCGAAAACTGCCCCCCTGACAAAGTCGCCTATCATGCCGGCGAAAGCAGCTGGCTCGGCAGCGAAGGCAAATCCCTCAACGGCTGTTCCATCGGCATCGAACTGGAATCTTTTAACCTCGGGCAAACGCCGCAGGACTACTCTTCCGCCCAGATTTCCGCGCTCTGCCGGCTTTTAAGGCAGTTGGTTTTTGCTTACCGTATCCGCCGCGAGAACATTCTCGGGCATTCCGACATCGCGCCGAAACGCAAAGCCGACCCCGGCGCAGGCTTTCCCTGGCAAAAGCTTTATGCCCGCCAGCTCGTCCTTTGGCCGAGCCTGAAAAGCCTCTCTCCCGAAGCCCCGGAAGAGGAGCTGCTGCAAACCATCGGCTACGATACAGACGACCTGACTGCCGCCCGTTATGCGTTCTGCCGCCATTTCTTCCCCCGCGAAGTCGCCGTCCGCACCGACGTGCACAGCCTTTTGGACGAGCCGTATCCCAAAGATTTCGCCGTCCGCGACCGCGAAGGGTATATGCGGATGCTCCGCGCCGCCGCTTATGCCTTCCAGACCGAACGCAAAAAGAAATACTGGTACCTGAACGGCTGACTTCCCCTTTCTGTCCCGTTCTCAGCCCCGTCCTCGCGGCTGCCCAGTTTCTTCACCCCGCTTTCAGCATTTGCTTTCATGCCTGCCCTTTTCCGCCCCGTTCTCAACACCAGGCTTCCCGCTTTTCCATTTATTCCCGCCGCGCCAGCCCTCCCGGCTCCTTCCCCTTTGCTCCGCCTGTTCCCCTCCTCTTTGCTCCGCCTGTTCCCTTCCCCTTTGCTCCGCCTGGCTCCTTCCCCTTTGTTCCGCCGGGGGACAGCAATTGTTACTTAAAAATATGCAACAAAACTTCCATAAAACCGTAAGGCACAAAAGGCCGCTTGCATACGACAGTCAAATCATGGATAATATTTAGAGGACGGGTGCATCCGTCTTTCTAAATGGTCTTAAACGATCGGACAAGCAATCGAATCTGAAGTTCGTGCTCATTGTGATCTTTAAGACAAACTTATTTATTGCTTGATGAGTTGCTGGTACCGGCCTGCCGCGTACGTTAACAATTTGAAGAATAAATAACGGAACTATGAGGAGTAACTTTAATGACTGCAAACCAAAAATTCTCACGCTTCATCGGCATCGACGTGTCCAAAGCCAAACTTGACATCTACGACGACGCCACCGGAGAATTCCTAACCGTCGAAAACACCGCAAAAGCCATAGAAAAATACGTTTCCGCCCTGTCCCCGGACCCGGAACTCCTGATTGTCGTCGACCTTACCGGCGGATACGAAGCCCTCTGCGTCAACACTTTTTATAACCGCGGTTTTACCGTCCACCGGGCGGAAGGGCGCCGGGTCAAAGCCTTTATGCGTTCCTACGGCGAACACGCCAAAACCGACCGAATAGACGCTTACGCCCTTGCCCTCTTCGGACGGAAACTGCACGAAACCCTGCGTATGTACACGCCTCTGCCGCTGAACCTGAAACCCGTAACCGAAAGGATATCCGACCTCAAAACCATGCTCCTTCAGGAAAAAAACCGCAGCACCGCGCCCAGCCTTCCCCCCGATATGAAAAAAGAAATCGTCAGACACATCGCCTATCTGGAAAAGGAAATCGAACGCCTGTACCAGAAATGCCTCGACATCATCAAAAACGACCCGCCGCTCGCCGAAGCTTTCTACAAAATCATCGCCATCAAAGGCATTGCCGAAAAATCTGCCGTTCTCCTGCTGACAACGCTCCCCGAGCTCGGCTGCGCCAACCGCCGCCAGATTGCCGCCATCGCCGGTGTCGCCCCTTATGCCAAAGACAGCGGCACGCTCTCCGGTTACCGCCGCATCCGCCATGGCAGAACCACCGCCAAAAGCGCCCTGTTCATCGTTACCCTGGTCGCCATCAGGCACAATGCTCAAATAAAGGAGTTCTACGAACGCCTGCTAAAAAAAGGAAAATCAAAAATGACCGCTATCATCGCCTGTGCCCGCAAGCTGCTGATTATTGTCAACGCCACGCTGAAAACCTGTTAGCGCCCCGGCCCGTCCGCACAGACGCCCCGGCTGCCCGCCCGCACACAGCTTCCCGCAGCCCCGGCCCGTCCGCACATGGCTCTCCACAGCTTCCCGCTGCTTCGGAAACCCGTCGCCAAAGCCCTTGACAACCCGTGGCTTTCCGCTGCCAACCCCTCCGGCACTCCGTGGCTGTGCACAAAAAAACACCCCGCTTCCCGCGGCAAAAATTAAAGCTGTTGATAAAAAATTCAAGTGAGTTGATAAGTGGTACGCCGTCCGCTCTTCCGTCCTTCGCATCAGCCCTCATCGACCCCGTATCCGTCCCGGCAGCCTTTCTCTCCCTGCACCAGCCGCCCTGCACGCCTCGTTCCAGCTCCGGCGCCCGTTTTCGCATTCCGCATCGACCGCCTCATGCCCGGCATTTCTCCCCGGCAGCCGTTCAGATTTTCCCTTTCAGGTACTTGTAGGTATAGCCTTTCGCCTTTTTGACAATCTCCTCGGGTGTACCCTCGGCAACAATCCGTCCGCCGCCGTCGCCGCCCTCCGGCCCCATGTCGATAATATAGTCCGCAACCTTAATGACATCCAGATTATGCTCGATGACAATTACCGTATTTCCCTGGTCAACCAAAGCCTGCAACACTTTCAACAGCTTGTTGATGTCCTCAAAATGCAGCCCGGTCGTCGGCTCGTCGAGAATATAAACTGTCTTGCCCGTCGCCCGCTTGGACAGTTCTTTGGAAAGCTTGATGCGCTGCGCCTCGCCGCCGGAAAGCGTCGTCGCCGCCTGCCCGAGCCGGATATACCCCAGCCCGACTTTCTGCAGCAGCTCCAGCCGCGATTTGATTGCCGGAATGCTGTCAAAAAATTCATGCGCCTCGTCCACCGTCATATCCAGCACGTCGGCAATCGACTTGCCCTTGTAGGTAACTTCCAGCGTTTCGCGGTTAAAGCGCTTGCCGTGGCACTGTTCGCATTCGACATACACGTCAGGCAGAAAGTTCATCTCAATCTTCGTTACCCCGTCGCCTTTGCACGCTTCGCAGCGCCCGCCCGCAACGTTAAACGAAAACCGCCCCGCCTGATACCCGCGCGCCTTGGACAGCGGCAGCTCCGCATACCAGTCGCGGATATAGGTAAACAGCCCGGTGTACGTCGCCGGGTTGGAACGCGGCGTCCGCCCGATAGGCGACTGGTCGATGTCAATCACCTTGTCGACATTCTCCAGCCCGATAAGTTTGTCGTATGCGCCCGTCGGCTCGCGCGACCCGTTCAGCTCCTTGTTCAGCGCCTTGTACAGCGTCTCCAGCACCAGCGACGACTTGCCGCCGCCAGAGACCCCGGTAACCAGCGTCAGCGTGCCGAGCGGGATTTTCATCTTCACGTTCTTGAGATTGTGGGTCTTCGCCCCGGTCAGCTCCAGAAACTTGCCGTTGCCCTTGCGCCGTTTGCGCGGCACCGCGATTTCCTTCTGCCCGTTCAGATACTGCGCCGTCAGGCTGTCCTTGCTCGCCAGCACGTCCGCCACCGTTCCCGCCGCGACGACGCTGCCGCCGAGCTCGCCCGCGCCCGGCCCCATATCGACCAGAAAGTCTGCCGCACGGATGGCGTCTTCGTCGTGCTCGACCACAATCACCGTATTGCCGATGTCGCGCAACCGGTTCAGCGTCTCCAGCAGCCGGTCATTGTCGCGCTGGTGCAGCCCGATTGACGGTTCGTCCAGCACATACAGCACGCCCGTCAGCCCCGACCCGATTTGCGACGCCAGCCTGATACGCTGCGATTCGCCGCCGGAAAGCCCGCCCGACTGCCGCGACAGCGTCAGGTAGTCCAGCCCCACATTGTTCAAAAACTGCAGCCGGTCGATAATCTCCTTTAATATCTTGTGCGCAATCTGCTGCTTCTGCGGGCTCAGTTGTTCTTCCACCCCGGCAAACCACTTCAGCGCCTCTTTGATGGAAAGGTCGGAAACTTCCATAATGTCCTTGCCGCAGACCTTGACCGCCAGCGCCTCGGGCTTCAGCCGCTTGCCGTTGCAGAAAGTGCACGGCGCCGCCGACTGGTAATGCGACAGCTCCTCGCGCGACGCCGCCGAGTCTGTTTCCAGAAACCGCCGTTCCATATTCGGAATCACACCCTCAAACGGCTTGTCCGACACAAACGTCGAATAATACAACGGCACGCACACGTTGCCCGAACCGTAAAGGATGATTTTCTTCGCCTCTTCCGGCAGGTCTTTCCACGGCGTGTCCTGCGAGATGTGCAGAAAGTCGCACAGCGAAATCAGCGTCTGCTTATAAAACGCCGACTTAAACCCGTACCACGGCGCAATCGCCCCCTGCGCAATCGACCGCCCCTCGTTCGGCACCACCAGCTTTTCGTCCATATACAGCCGTGCCCCCAGCCCGTCGCAATGCGGGCAAGCCCCCTGCGGATTGTTGAACGAAAACAGCCGCGGCTCGATTTCCTCAATCGTAAAGCCCGACACCGGACAAGCATATTTCGCCGAAAACGTCAGCCGGTTCCCCGCCGCGCCTCCGACACCGGCTCCGCCCGCCGCGCCGTTTCCTCCCGTACCGTTCGTTCCCGCCGCATCCGAACCATCTCCGGCCGCTGCCCCTGTCAGGCCTGCGCCGTTTCCGCCCGCTGCTCCCGCCAGTCCGGCGCCGCCCGCGCCGTCCACATACAAAATGCCGTCGCCGATTTTCAGCGCCGTTTCTACCGACTGCGCCACGCGCTCCGCCATCTCCTCGCCCTTGACCACCAGACGGTCGACCACGACCTCAATGTCGTGCTTAATGTTTTTTTCCAGCGCCGGCGCGTCTTCAAGGTCATAGACCTCACCGTCAATCTTGACGCGCTGAAACCCCTGCTTCAGCAGCCCGTCCAGTTCTTTCTTAAATTCCCCTTTGCGCTGCCGAACCATCGGCGCCACCAGCATAATCTTGGTACCGACCGGCAGCGACAGGATTTTATCCACCATCTGGCTCACCGTCTGCGCCTCAATCGGCAGCCCCGTCGCCGGCGAATACGGCGTCCCCGCGCGCGCCCACAACAGGCGCATATAGTCGTAAATCTCGGTAATCGTCCCTACCGTCGAGCGCGGATTGTGCGAAGTCGTTTTCTGCTCAATCGAAATCGCCGGCGCCAGCCCTTCTATGGAATCAACATCCGGCTTTTTCATCAGGTCAAGGAACTGCCGCGCATAAGCGGAAAGGCTCTCGACGTAACGCCGCTGCCCCTCGGCATAAATCGTGTCAAACGCCAGCGACGACTTGCCCGACCCCGACAGCCCGGTAATCACCGTCAGCTGGTTTTTCGGAATGGAAATGTTGACGTTTTTGAGATTATGCTCCCGCGCCCCTTTGATTTCGATATATTTGCTCTCTGCCATCGTTCCCTCTCTAATGCCTGATGCCTGCCGCTGCCTGATGCCTGCGCACCTTGTTTCGGCAGCCCCTGCGCACCCGCGCCGGTTTGCCGCTGCCGGCCACCCACCCCGGTGTCCTCCGTTTCAGTCAGCCCTGTGCGCCTGCGCCGGTTCGCCGCTGCCGGTTCCGGCCTTTTCTTTCCTCGGTTCGCCCATGCCGGACAATCCCGCGCTCCCCGCTCCGAAAAATCTTGATATACCACTTTTGTTCTTTTTGCAAGCACTTTTTTAAGCTATATGTTAAAACTTTAAGACGCCTTTCCCTTCCCGGCCTTTACCAAATATTAACCCGGCCCCGCTATTCTGAATGCAAATCAATTGCAGGAGAAAACATTATGGCTCCCAAATCCGCCGCCAAAACCCAACGTACTTCAAAAACTGCACTCTCCGGCGTCCGGTCAGACGCCCCGGCCCGGCACACCGGCAAAAAGGCCGCCGTATCTCAGACCGCAGCCCGCCCCGCCGTCAAAAAAGCGCGCGACGCTGCCCCAAAAGCCGCGGCTCAAGCCTCTGCTGCCTCTCAAACAGCCGCAACGCCGGCTAAACCGCAAGCGCCGCTGACCGCCTCTTCTCCGGCTCAGTCCGCCGTTTCTTCCGGCACCTCAAAAGCCCCCGAACGCGCCCGCAAGCCGATTTTGTCGCCCGACAACCTTCTGCGCATCTGGCTCGACGGCTGGAAAAAGACCTTCACCCTGCGCGGCCGCTCGTCGCGTTTCGAGCTCTGGACGTTCCTGCTCGTCAACAGCGTGCTGACGGTCATCATTCAGCTCAAATGCAGCTATATCCTGTCGCCGCGTTTTCTGCGCGCCGCCAATGACATGGGGTACTCCCTCCCCAAAATTGAAAATTACATCCTCGCGGCGGAAACCCTGTTCTACCTCGTCATCCTGCTGCCGCTGTTCCCTGTCGGCTCGCTGCTCATCCGCCGTATGCACGACCTGAACCGCCTCGCCTGGCGCAATTATCTCGAACCGGTGTTTATGGGCGTCGTCGTCCTGAGCATGATAAACCTGACCGTCGCCTCGCTCGCCAATACCGACTTTGCCTATACGATTATGCTGCTGAGCATCTGCTTTGTTACAATCCTGTACGGCGTCGGTTTTTACGGGCTGAAGTTCCTGATTATGACGATGTTTTACCGCGGCGATGCCGAAAAGAACAATTACGGCCCCGCCCGTTATAACGACGACGAGCACGAAGAGCGCGCCCTCAACCTGAGCTGCTGGTACTTTTTGTTTATGGGTACCGTCGGGCTGCTGTATCTGGCGCTTGCCCTGCTCTGAGTATAAAATTCCGACTGTCGGCTGATGTTCCAGACAGCAAAAAGGGAGGCGCACAAAGCCTCCCTTTTAATTTGCCGTTTCGCCGCGCCGCCCGTTACCGTACGGCATCAAAGCCACCGGCTCATTTGCCTCCGCAACACCGAAACAGGAATGTTTTGCCCGCTGTCGCAACACCGGAACAGGAATGTCTTGCTCGCTGTCGCAATCCCGAAACAGGCACCGTTCCTGCCCGCTTCCGCTCATTGCTGCGTCAGGGCCAGTCCTGCCCTTCCCACATTGCAATCATCCGGTTTGCCGGATTAAGCAGATTCGGCGCGTAGGTTTCCGTCAGCCGCGTTACGCCGTCATACAGTTCCGGATACCGCCCCCGGCTCAAACCGCTCCGCAGCCGCAGCAGCCACGTCAGATGACACTCCGGACTTTGGGCATACGTTTCCAGAATACCAAGCCAGTCTTGGAATTCCCGTTCCCAGCGCCCGGTATGTCCCGCATTCTGCAGCTGTTTCAGCAGATACTGAAACACGGCACTCAGCACATTAAGCTCGGGCTTTGCCGCCGACCGCGTTTTCACAATCTGGTACAAATCGTCCCTGCCGGAAAAGAGCGCCTTCATCAGCGGCGCCAGATTGCCTCCGGCACGCCAGATTTCCACAAAGCCATATTCAAAATACGGCGATTGCGGCTCCAAACGCGCCACAAAAGCAGCCGCCTGTCCGGGAATTTTCCGCGTCAGGACGTCGGTCATCGTTTCATAAACATTCTTCGGCAGTTCGTGTTCCAGCACCGCCGCCCCCAAATTCTCGGCAATCTGCGGATATTCGCGGGCCATCAGCATAACCCAGAGCGCATTTTTCCGCAGCGCTTCAATAATCGGCTCAAACGATGCCGTCCGCCGAAAATCGCTGCCCGGCCCGTTAAGATAGGCGACCGGCTGCGTATGTTTCAGCAGATATTCGAACTCCCAGCGGTTTTGCACGCCGAGCGCACCCCACAGCCCGCGTTTGTAAAGCTCCTGACGTGTATCGGCGCTCCAGACCCGGTCTTTCAAAAACTGCCATTGTTTATACCCCGGTTCGACGCTGTCGATAACCCGAAGTTCGGCTTCCTTCCCCGGAAGGTACAGAGCCGCATTAGGGACAGATTTCAGACAATACCGTTCAATAACAACCCGCGGCGTAAATTTCCGCAATACAGCAGCTTTCCACGAAAGCAGATAACAGCTAAACTTGTTCATAACTCTAAGATTTAATAATGTGAATAATAATTGCTAATTGCCGCCACCATAACACCGCCCGCCGGGAATGTCAAATATTTTGTCTATTGCCTGCTCTCGTTCTATGCGCTGCTGCCTCCAATATCCACTCTCTTCCACTCTTCCACTCTCCCCCTCCGCCGCCTCTGTCCCCCGCCGCAAAAAAATGCTTGATTTTCTTCCGCCCCTGCGCTACACCTGTCATAAATGCGCCGCGCCCGCTGGCAGGACGCGCCTTTCCAAATACACTTAAAGGAGTTTTACCACAATGAAAGCAAGAACCCGCTTTGCCCCGAGCCCGACCGGCTATATGCACATCGGCAACCTGAGAACCGCGCTATATGAATACCTTATCGCCAAATCTTCCGGCGGCAGTTTTATTTTGCGCATTGAAGACACCGACCAGAAACGCTATGTCGAGGGCGCAACTGAAATCATATACAACACGCTCAAGACCGTCGGCATGAACTGGGACGAAGGCCCGGACATCGGCGGCGAATACGGTCCGTATATCCAGTCCGAACGCCTGCCGCTGTATCAGGAATACGCACACAAGCTGGTGGAACTCGGCGGCGCGCATTATTGCTTCTGCGCCAAGACCGAACACGATGACGACGAAGAAGAAACCGTCCTCGGCGCCAAGTTCAAAGACCCCTGCAAGCGCATTCCGCTGGAAGAGGCCAAAGCCCGTGTTGCTGCCGGCGAACCCTATGTCGTCCGCCAGAACATCAACCGCAAAGGCAAGGCAATGTTCCACGACGTCGTTTACGGCGATATTGAAATCGACTATGACGAACTGGACGAAGGCGTATTGCTGAAGTCCGACGGCTTCCCGACTTATAACTTCGCCAACGTCATTGATGACCATCTGATGGCGATTACCCACGTCGTCCGCGGCAACGAATATATTTCATCCACCCCGAAATATAACCTGATTTACGAAGCGTTCGGCTGGACGCCGCCGATTTACGTTCACGTCGCGCAGGTGATGAAAGACGCGCAGCACAAACTCTCCAAGCGCAACGGCGATGCGTCGTTTCAGGATTTGGTCGCCAAAGGCTACCTGCCCGCTGCGATTCTGAATTATATTGCGCTCTTGGGCTGGAACCCCGGCACCGAACAGGAAATCTTTTCGCTCGCCGAGCTGGAACAGGTATTTGACGCCGAACGGCTGAACAAATCCCCGGCGATTTTTGACATCGCTAAACTGCGCTGGATGAACGGCTGCTATATCCGTGCCCTGCCGTTTGCGGAATTCCATGCCCTCGCCTGTAAAGAATATGACAAATTCATCACCCGCAGCATCAACCGCGAAGAGCTGTCCAAAGTCCTTCAGCCGCGTGTCGAAACCTTAAACGACATCGCCGAAACCGCCGGCTTCATTGAAACCCTGCCCGCTTACGGCGAAGAACTGTTTAACAACAAGAAGATGAAGACCGACCCTGAAATCGCCAAAAAATCGCTGCAGCTCGCGCTCCCGGCACTGGAAAGCCTGAGTGCGGACGGCTGGAATAACGAGAGCCTGTTTGAATGCCTGAAAGCGGTCGCCGCCGCCAACGGGCTGAAAAACGGACAGGTTCTGTATCCGGTACGCATCGCCCTGACCGGACTGGAAACAACCCCCGGCGGCGCCAGCGAAATTGCCGCGGTTCTGGGCAGGGAAGAAACCCTGCGCCGCATAAAACTGGCACTCTAGGCACGCTACCTCAAAGCCCGACAACAGCCCCGCCTCAAAGCCCGACAACAGTCCCGCCGGCCGCCCGGCACTGTTCCCTGTCGGTTCTGCTGCTGTGCGGGCTTTTTGTTTTCCCGTCTCAGTCTCCCGCCCCTGTTCTGCATCGGGCAAACCATGCTCTGCCATTCTCTCCTCCCGTCCCGGTTCCTCGTCCCGTATTCCGCCGCCCATTCCATACCGCTCATCGTCGCATTCAAACTGCATATCCGGTACCCCATCTTCCGCTTTTTCGTACATACTGCTGAAAAAAATGGTTCGTTTTTTTTCACCAAAAAACAGGGGATATTTTCACCGCCGGAATAGTCATTTAGGCAAAACGAAAGTATATAAATTAAAACGAACGTTTAAATTCAGCACCAAAGGATATGCAATGAAACTGCCTGACATATGGAAAGAATTTCGCAAAAAAATAAAAAAGCGCCGCCAGTCAAAAATCAAAGCCGACCTGACCTGCAACACCGTAAGTATTCCCCATAACGGCATATTCTGTCTGGAAATCAAAGGCAAAAACAACATCGTAACCCTTCCGGAAAACAGCAATCTCAATAATGTCATCAAAATCAAGATTTACGGCGATAACAACAAAATCAGCCTGAATACGGAAAATTACATTAACCTCAAAATAAACATCGGCGACTCTTTGTCCCCAAGCTGCAATTGCACCGTATCTGTCGGAGAAAACACCCAGATAAACGGAGCAGAAATCGTCCTTTACGAACATAACTCGTCTGTAACCATCGGAAAAGACTGTTTATTGTCTTGGGATATCGTCCTCTGGTGTACGGATACGCACACTGTAACCGATCTCTCCGGAACTCCGCTAAACCGCGGCCGCTCCGTAACCGTCGGCGACCATGTTTGGATAGGACGCAATGTTTATATTGCCAAAAACACGCAGATTCCGTCGCATTCAATCGTCGGCTGGTGCAGCAATGTAACATCCCGTTTCAACGAAGAAAACGTCATTATCGCCGGAAACCCGGCAAAAATAGTCAAACGCCAGATAGATTGGAAACATGAACGGTTTAACGAAATTTCTCCCTGCTGATAGTGCCTCTCTCCTCCCGTTTCAGTCTCCCGCCCCTGTTCTGCATCGGGCAGACCATGCTCTGCCATTCTCTCCTCCCGTCCCGGTTCCTCGTCCCGTATTCCGCCGCACCTCATTCCCTGTTCCCCGCTCCGTATCCAGACTGCACCTCATTCCCTGTTCCCAGTTCCGTATCCAGACCGCACCTCATTCCCGGTTTCCCGTTCCGCTGCCCGCCGCCCATCTCTCCCGGCAACAATCCGTAATATTTTGTGACCGCCCGCCCTGCCCGCCGCCGAAATTTCCGCTTTACATCTGCCCTGCTTTCTGTTACCCTTCCTGACAGTTGCAATTTTTTATGGAGAAAAAAGATGATACACCCTTCCGCTGTGGTTGAAACCGGCGCCCAAATCGACCCGTCTGCCGAAATCGGCCCCTTCTGCTATATTTCAGGCCAAGCCAAAATCGCTGCCGGAAACAAGCTCATCGCTCGCGTAACCGTTTTGGGCGACACCACCCTCGGCGAAGGCAATGTCATTTTCCCCGGCGCCTGCCTCGGCGGCGGCCCGCAGGATCACGGCAACGAATTCCAGCCCGGCGCGCGGCTGATAATCGGTTCGCACAACGTCATCCGCGAAAACGTAACCATGCACGCCGGCACCCCCAAAGGCCAGACCCCGGTTGCAGGTGAAGAACCGGAAAAACTGACCACCCGCGTCGGCAGCAACGGCATGTTTATGGTTAACTCGCACATTGCGCACGACTGCGTCGTCGGCGACAATGTCATCATGACCAACAATGCGGTCATCGGCGGCCACGTCCGTCTGGGCGACGGCGTCATCCTCGGCGGCAACTCGGCGGTTCACCAGTTCTGCCGTATCGGGCGCAAGGCGATGATAGGCGGCATGACCGGCATCGGGCGCGACGTCATCCCGTTCGCGATGGTAACCGGCGACCGCGGCAAACTGCGCGGCCTGAACGTCATCGGCCTCAAACGCAGCGGCTGCGACGAACATACCATCAAATCCGTTACCCGCGCTTATATGTATATTTTCAAATCCAATGACGGCACGTTTGAAGAGCGCGTTCAAAAAGCCAAAGAAAAATTTGCCGGCAACCCGATGGTGGAAGAGCAGATTGCCTTTATTGAAGAAGCTATGCACAGCCGCCGTCAGGTTTTGGTTGCGGAATAATTTTTTCCCGCGCTATAATATCCCTCGTAAGCTCTACCGGAGCTTGCGGGGATTTTTTTTAAAGGAGACAACCATGCGCCGCCGTCCGGTTTATATCACCGTTCTCGCCACCGCCGCAATTGCGCTCATGCTCGCCGTCCTTACGCTGTACGCAGACAACCGTAAGGCGCCTGCCGCCCGTTGCGCAGCCTCAGCCCCCGCAGACGTTGAACAAACCCTGTCCCCCCTCGCCGCCGGAAAGAACTGCGCGGTGTTTGCCGCCTATTCTGCCGACGGCACCGTTTCCGATTATGTCATTGACTATCTGCGCGCCTTAAAGGAAATCGCACCCAATATCGTCTATGTAACCGACAATCCGATACCCGAAAGCGAAATCGCCAAACTCCGTCCGTATGTCAATCACCTGATAGCCCGCCGCCACGGCGAATATGACTGGGGCTCGTACAAACGCGGTTTTGCGTGGCTGAAACGGCAAAACGCCCTCCCCTCCCGGCCAACCGCAGCCTCCGGTATTCCCCCTCGCGCCGCCATAGTACCAGCCCCCGCATCCGATACAGCCGCCGCAGCCTCCCTTTCCTCCTCTGCCCCGGTGCCTCATACCGCGTCTGCCCCCCAACCACCCTCCTCCGTCCAAGCCGGCTCAACCGCCCCCAAAGCCACTGCCCCCCTCTTAATCCTCGCCAACGATTCCTCCCTGCTCGTTGCCCCCTCGCTGCGCCCCGTCCTGCAAGCGTCCCAAACTGCCGGCGCCGATATTTTCGGCATCACTGCCAATGCTGACGGAATTTACCATCTGCAAAGCTACTTCCTCATTATTGCGCCGCAAGTATACAACACTTCGGAATTCGCCGCCTATCTTAACGCCGTACGCCCCGAAAAAGACGGCCTGACCGTCGCCGCGCGTTATGAAGTTCCCTTCACCGCCTATTTTGCCGGCCTCGGCTTTACATCTGCCGCCTATATTCCCTACGAAAAACTCTCCTGGCTGCCGCTGAACGACAAAAACTGCTATCCGTTGACCCTGCTTGGCAAATATCACGCCCCGTTCTTAAAAATGCGCACCTTTACCTCCCGCCTGAACGTACAGGAACCGCGCCGCCTTGTCTTCGCCTGGCTGAAAAAACATGTTCCGGGCGCTTATGCCCGCTTGCTGCAACATTTGCAAAAAATCAATTCCCCTTATCTGAAGGAGGACCGCTGATGAAAACAACGCCGAATATCTCAAAAATCCGCCTGCACAGCCTGGCTGCAATCCTCTCGCGCCCGCGCCTGAAACGCTCCGGCGAACGCCGCAGCCTGCTGACCCTGCTGTTGCTCATTGCTTTAACTGCCGCTGCGTTTTTTTATCTTGCCGAACGCCCGCGCCGCTACGCCGTTTTTGCCGGATACAGCGCCGACGGCAGCGTTGCGCCGTATGTTTTGCGTTATCTCAGCGGCTTAAAAGCCGTAACTGACGGCATAGTTTACATAACGGATTCCCCTCTTTCGCCTGAAGCGCAGAAACAAGTCGCCCCGTATGTCATTCACGGCGAATACCAACGTCACGGCGAATACGACTGGGGGTCATACAAGCGCGGCTATAACTGGCTGAAAGCCAAAAACCTGCTCCGACACGCCGACGAACTGATTTTTGCCAACGATTCCGCCTACGCCCCGCTGCAAACTTTCCGCCCCATGTTTAACCAAATGCGCTCCCGTTCAGAATTGGACTTCTGGGGAAACACGCAAAACCAGAGATTTAACCCGCATTTGCAAAGTTATTTCTTGGTATTTCGCCGCCCCGTCATCATATCCAAAAGCTTCGCCGCCTTCCTTAACGGAGTCAAAGCGCAGCCCGACCACTCGCTGTATATTACGGAATACGAAATAAAGCTGACGCCGTTTCTGCAAAACCTCGGTTATAAATGGGACAGCTACATTCCGGACTTCCCGAGCGCTTCCCCTGCCCGCAAAGCAACGTCCGCCGCTCCGTTGCGCCCCGATTCCGCTGCAACACTGTCCCCCGATTCCGCTGCCGCACTGTCCCCCGATTCCGCTGCCCCCAAACCGGTATCGGCAGCCCGGGCTTCCGCTCCGGCATCACCGGACCCCAATTCTTATCCGCTGACCCTTATCCGCGATTACCATAACCAGTTCCTTAAGCGCCGCACCTTTACCGACAAACTGCCGATAGAGGAAAACCGTGCCGAACTGCTGGCATATTTATGCACCCACGCCCCGGAAACCTGTCAAAACATTGCTGCCGACTTTCCTAATACTGTTTTTCCGGCGGCTGCTTCTCCCGCGTTCCCCATTTCGGGTTCTTCCGCACCCGCATCCGATACAACCGCCGCCTCCGGTATTCCCGCTCGCGCCGCCATAGTACCCGCACCCGCATCCGATACAGCCGCCGCCACAGTTTCCCGCTCTCCCGCCGCCCATACCGGCAGTGCGCCGAACAGATAATGCACTCTGCGGTTCCCTTTTTGCCGTATCTTATACAGCGGCAAAACCGAAAACAGTTTTACCCGCACCTTGTTTCTCCCGCGTATCACTTTCAGCAGCGGCACCCCGAAAAGCCGAAACTCGTCGGCACGCCCGCCGTCCGCCGCCTCGTCAAACTGCAGCTGCCATTTCAGCCGCCGGCAGTCGACAAAAGTTACCCGCTCCTCCGGCATAATCAGGCGCAAAAACCAGCTTGGATTGGAAACGCGTGTTCCGATAAAGCGCAAACTTCCGCGGCAAAGTTCGACATTGGCGAGAATTTTGAGAATTCCCCGGCGCCGGGCTTCGGCATCCTGCGCCATAAATGCCTCATAGTCAAACCCCCGTTCCTCCTCGCCACACAAGGTATAAACGCGAAATTCGGGCAATACCGCCGCCAGTTCTTCAACCAGGCGGAAATCATCGGCAAACGCAAATACCGTCCGCACGCCGGCTAAACCCTCCCCGCTACACATTTCCCGGATTTTCCGTGCATACGGCGCCGCGCCGAGCAGCCCCTGCCGCCGCCATGCCGCCTCCTTGCGGATATCTCCCGCCCGCATCTGCACCGCAATATACTTTTCCGGCAATTCTCCGCTCCCGGCCAGACCGCTTCCCGTTCCGGCACCATTTTCCGCCTCAAAAGCGCCGCTGCCGTGGAAAAGAACCATCCGCAGCCGCGTTGCTGCCAGATGCCTGACCGCCGTTTCCGTTGCCGCATTCAGCCGGTAAAAAGCCCGCGCCAGTCCCGCCGCCGCCGCAAACGAACCGCCCGCAATGCCGAGCTCCGGAAAATCAAACACCTTCTCCGCAAACGCCCGGTTTTCAAAAAAGCGCTTAAATATGTCCTGTGTCAGAAAATCAATCTTTTCCTTTTTCTTCCCCGCCATAACCTTTTTCTTGTCATATCCTTTGATATCCGAAACAAAGCGCCTGTTGTTCCGCACCAAAAACTCGCTGCATTTCTCCCCGGTAAAAGGCTCAAAAAAATCGTTCCACCCTTCGTCGCCAAGGTTGGAACGCTGCGAACAAAGCTCAAACCGCACTTTGTTGTCAAGCGCCCAGACCATGGCAAAAAACATATTGTTGATTTCCGAAAACAACCCCGCGCTGTCCCCCAGACGGTAAACCAGTTTTTTCTTGAAAGAGGCATTGAGCTTCCGCCACTTTTCCGCTGCGAAGCTGCCGGTTCCTCTCTCCGCCATGCTGCCGCCGCCAGCTCCGCCCACACTAACGCCTGCCGTACCAGTACCTGCCAAATTGTCACCGCCATCTCTCCCGGCATAACTGCCGCCCGCCACTTTTCCCATGCTGCCGCGGCATTCTCCGCCCATGCAGACAGCGGCATCGGCCCAAACCGTATCCGGCACTTTCAGTTTCTCCCGTTCGCCCCATTCCCGGCGCAGCAAAGCAGCATCAGCCCGTTGTTTTTCCGCATATTTTCCCCCGGAAGACAGCCCGCCCTCATAAAAACGGCAGACCGGATAGCTGAAATGGTACGGCACCACGCCGTTCCCGGCAATCGCCCGCAGATTAAAATCATAATCGGCGACAATCCTGTACCTCTCGTCATACATTCCCAGTTCCGCAAACAGCCGCCGGTCGTAAAAAATGCTCTGATGGCAGATGTTCTGCGTCGTTACCGGAGCATCATACTCGCGAAAGCGGCAATGTCCGTCCTCGCCGACCAGACAGGCATCCCCAAACAGAAAACGGCAATCCAGATGAGCACGCAGCACTGCGGCCGCCCGTTCCAAAACCCGAGGATTAAAAAATTCGTCCCCCGCATTCATAAAAATCACAAAGTCGCCGCGGCAAAGCCTGAGCCCTTTGTTCATCGCGTCATAAACCCCGCGGTCGGGTTCCGATACATAGCGCGCAATCCTTTTTTCCCGGCGCAGAAACGCCGCCGTACCGTCGCTGGAACCGCCGTCAACCACGATGCTTTCGTATCCGCCGCAATCACCGGCCAAACTGTTTCCGAACGCAAATTTTCCATTCCCGATGCAATCGCCTGCAAATTTGCCGCCGTCATCTCCCCCGCCGCAATCACCGGCCAAATCGGCTCCGGTTGAACCGTATGTTTGTGCCCACAGGCTGCGCAATGTGCGTTTCAGTTCATCTTTTACGTTATAACAAATCGTTACAACCGAAAATTTAACATTCTTTTCCATATTTTGCTCCATTCGCCGTTTTTCTCCGCTTCATCGCCGTCATCCCACGCGCCGACCTGTTCCGCATCCCAGATATCCCAGCAGCACTGCTTGTCCGGCGGTACCGAACGCCCGTAGCGCTCCGCCAGAAACGCCGCCCAGCCTGCCGTTCCGCTGCCGTATCCCGCAGACTGCCCCCTGCGCCGCGCCAGAATTTCCCGCTGTCCGCGCCGGATAAGCGCTTTCAGTTCCGTTTCCACCGCCCGCACCTCGTCCATCACTTGGCCGCGGCGCCGTTCCGCCTCGCGTATCTCCGCCTTAATCCGTTCGTCGGCCGCGTGCATTTCCCGCCGCCGCCGATGCGACGTATTTTCGGGAAAATTCCGATACAGCAGCAAAACTTCCTGCAGATTGTAAAATCCCGTCCTGCCGCGCAGGCGCATAAACAGCGCATAATCTTCCGCCGGCGTATACGCCTCCTCATATCGTACCCCGAGGCGCTCCAATTCCTGCCTTCGCAGCATACACGCCGGATGAATGACAGCGCACCCTTCCGCCAGCGCCGCGCCGATTTCAGCATTATGCTCCGGCCGCCGCCGGATGCGCCCCCGTTTCCGGCACAAAAGCTGATACCACCCGGAAACGACGCCGCATTCCCGGTGCGCGTCCAGATAGGCTGCTTCTTTTTCCAGCCGCTGCGGCAGCGAAACATCGTCATGGTCAGCCACCGCCAGATAATCGCCCGTCGCCATTTCCATCAACCGGTTCCGGCTTCCGGCAATGCCCAGATTTCTCTCGTTGCGAAAATATTTTATCCGCGCGTCATCATACGATGCTATAACCGCCTCCGCCGCCCGGTCTTCGGGACAGTCGTCCAAAATCAAGAATTCAAAATTCTCCGCCGTTTGGTTCAATATGCTCTCGACCGCCTCCCTCAAAAACGGTTCCGGCGTCTTATAAACCGGCATCAAAACGGAAATTTTCGGCATCTGCGGCTCTCCTCCTAAAAAATGAACAAAACACATTTCCAACCGTCCCGGCACAAAACAGCATTTCTCCCCCGAAACAATACAGCACCTCGCCTGCACAGCACCACACGCGCCCCGGTGCTACACACGTCCCAGTACAGCACATACCCAGGTGCGACACATATCCCGGTATGACATATATCCCTGTGCAGCAAGCCTCCCGGTGCGACACACATCCCGATACGCTATGCACCCAGATATACGTCCTGGCAATTCAGCCGCCGCCGTTTCCCCGGCCGGAATATAAACTTAAGCCTATATATAATAAACCCCGCCGCCTGATTTAACCTGACCGAAAGTATATATTCGCCCCGTTCTGTCTCCGCCTGTGCACCGCCGCTGCGCCACGCCCTGCCCCATTCTGTCCCCATCTGTTTCCAACACAGCTGCACTACGCCCTGCCCCGTTCTGTCTCCGCCTGTGCACCGCCGCTTTCTGCCGGTTGACAACCCTGCCATGCCGCTTTAAACTTATTTCGCAAACTATCAACCGCATACGTTAACCAGCCGGAGACCAACAATGCCAGCCCGCTCCCTCAATACATCCCTTCCCTGCTCGGCAAAACCCCGCCTCACAGCCTTCAGCGGGCTCAAAGCTCTTGCCGTCATCGGCATTATCGCCTGCCACATGGGAGCACTGCCCGGCTGGGATTTATGCGCCCGCATGGTCGAAGTGTTGTTTTTGGTTTCCGGATTCTGTATGGCTTATAACCATTTTTGCCCAAGCGATACCCCGGCAGCCCGCCCTTCCGGCTGGCAGATTGTCAAAGCCAAACTGCCCCGCCTCTACCCCGTCCACTTTACTACATTCCTGTTGCAGCTGTTTTTTGTGCCGGCCTGGTCCTCCCAAACCATCGGGTTCATCTTGTCCTTCGGGCTGCTAAACCTGACATTGCAGCACGCCTGGTTCCAAAGCACGCAGTTTATGTTCAACAATGTATCGTGGTTTTTAAGCGCTCTGCTGTTCTGCTATTTCATCACCCCCGCCCTTTCCCGCGCCGCCGCGCGCGCCAAAGCCGCCCGCCGCCTGTTTCTGTTTTTTGCCCTGCTCGTTGCCATACGCCTGTATATTGAATATATGCGCAGCTCTTATCCTTCGTATATCCGGCTGGATTTGCACGCCAACCCGCTGGTACAGGCTTTGAACTACAGCCTCGGTTTTATTGCCGGCGTCTTTTTCCTCTCCCCTTCGCCGTTAAACGCTGTTTTGCGGCAGCGCCTGTCCTTTGCTGCCGCGACCCTTCTGGAAACATTGTTTGCCGGCCTGTATCTTGCCGCCTGTTATTCCTTGGGCGGCACGGCATACCGCCTGTTTTTCGTCTTGCTGGCATTGCCTGTGATATATGTGCTCGCTTTCGGCCGCGGCGCACTCTCCCGGATAATCTCCGCCAAACCGCTGCTGTGGCTCGAAACCGTAAATCTGGAAATATTTATGTTCCATTCGTTTATCCTTTACCATTTTCCCGTCAATGCGGATAACCCGTGGTACTACGCCGAATTTGCCGCCATAACCCTTGCCGCCGCTGCCGGTTTCCACCTGCTGTTTCGCCGCCGCACCAAATAAACCTCCCCGCCGCACCCAATAACCTCTCCGCCGCGCATATTAAGCCGAACATCATAAAGCTGCGCATAATTAATAAAGCCGCCCGCAATAAAAAGGCGGAAAAAATCCCCCGCCCGTAAAAATTCCTCTTGACTACAAAAAACATTTGCCCTAAAAAGGATGCCGACGGGTCCTTAGCTCAGTTGGTTAGAGCCGGCCGCTCATAACGGTCTGGTCGTAGGTTCGAGTCCTACAGGACCCACCATATAAAAACCTCTTCGTAGTGAAGAGGTTTTTTTGTTTTAAATTCTCAGGTACAATTTTAGCTTAAAATATTGCCTCTATATCCCTTATTTTCCGGCACTTTCCGATTTTTCATCAATCTCATTTATAGGCGCATTTGTGCGCTGATCTGGTCGCGTATCTATTTTTTATTTTTACCAATTTCCCAAAAAAGATACCAAAATAGATACTTTTGGTCGGGACAGACCCGACCATTTTCCCCTTAAAACTAAGGCTTTTTATTCCCAACTGTTCGCGTTTCAAAACCACTGTTTTTGTGTGCATAAAAATTTTTTCAAATTAGTCCGAACGATTTTTTGATTTTGCGGAGTGTTGTCTGTTGAAAGGAAAAAACAATGGATACAGACAATGCTTTTGAAACTTTGATTGAACTTCTCTCAACTCCGGTGATGATTTTGCTTGATGAGCAAGAAAATGGCGGAAAAGTATCTAATTTACTGGATAATAACGAAATTCCAAGCATTGGTAGTAACAAAGAGGTGACCAATGGATAATTTAATCAATTTAATATTTACTGCCGTTCTGGTGCTGATAGAAGAAAACAAAGAAAAAGACACAAAAGGAGAAACCGATGATTAAGGTGGATTTAAATGTGGACTTGCGCAAAATCCCAACGCTCACATTTCCTGAACTGAAGGAATATTATGAGGCTCTGTTTAACATACCGACAACTTCTACCCGCAAGGAATATTATGTCTGGCGCATTACCAACAAATTGCAGGAAATACGCTTCGGCGGGCTGGATAACAAAACACGCCGGATGTTAGAGAATATGGAAATTAAGGAATTAAGCGAGCATAAAATGGTTGCCGGTATTGAGCTCGTGAAAAAATACAAAGGTGTAACTTATAAAGTGCGCGTTGTCAACGGCGGTTTTATGATGGACGGTGAGACATATAAATCGCTCGGTGCGGTGGCCAGAACCATTACCGGGCGCAAAATTTCGGGACAGGCATTTTTCGGAGTATAGCGATGGAAGAAATCAAGTGCGCAGTTTACACCAGAAAATCAACGGACGAAGGCTTGGAAAAAGAGTTCAATACCCTAGAGGCTCAACGCGAGGCCGGCGAAAATTATGTTAAAAGCCAAAAGCACCAAGGCTGGGTGCTGATTAAAGAGCATTATGACGATGGCGGTTTCAGCGGTGGTAACATTAACAGGCCGTCACTTAAGCGCTTGTTGCAAGATGTTGAAGCCGGCAAAGTGAATATGATTGTGGTTTATAAAATTGACCGTCTTACCCGTTCGCTAACCGATTTTGCCAAGATGGTCGATATTTTTGATAAATATAAATGCTCGTTTGTCTCGGTAACACAAAACTTTAATACTGCCGACAGCATGGGGCGCCTGACCTTAAATATGTTGCTGTCTTTTGCTCAGTTCGAGCGTGAAATCAGCGGAGAACGTATCCGCGATAAAGTTGCCGCTTCCAAGAAGAAAGGAATTTGGATGGGCGGTTGCGTGCCGTACGGTTATGAGCCGATTAAACGCAAGCTGGTTATAAAGCCTGATGAAGCCAAAGCGATCAAGTTTATGTTTGAAAAATATCTGGAGTATAAATCGCCGCTTGCCGTATCCAAGCTGATGGAAGAAGCCGGCATGAAAACCTTTGCCAGAGCCTCGATTGACCGCATGCTTAAAAACCCGATTTATATGGGCAAGATTAAACATCAAGGTGTGCTTTATGACGGACAACACGAAGCCATTGTCAGCGAGGAGATTTTTAAGGCGGCGCAAAATGTTGTAGCTGAAAAGCCGAAGAAACAACGCACTTGTATGTATGATAAAAATGAAGTCGGGATTATGCGCGGTCTCTTAATTTGCGGGTGCTGTCATTCATTGATGACACCGACTTCCAGCCAGGCGCATGGAATGAAGCGTTATTACTACACCTCAACGGTGGCGAAAATGTATGGACATCATAAATGCACCAACGGATCTGTGCCGGTGGTTACGATGGACGAATGTATGATAAAGATTGTATCACAACTGTTCTTGGACCCGAAAGTTTTTCAAGGTCTGCTTGAGAAAGTCGCGCCGAATAAATCAATGGAATTATTAAGGGTTTTGCGCTCGCCGGAACGGGTATTTAATAAGCTTTCGGAAAGACATCAACTGCTTTTAATGCGCCTGATGATAACCGGTGTGACGGTTAATGCCGAAACCATGGAGATAAACTGGACGGACTTAGGTTTGAGCCTGCTTCCGGATCATCTGTTGCAAAAAACAACCGGACATCAGACAATTTTGCCGATGCCGTTTGTAAAACATAAAGGTCGAACGGAAATTCATTTGCCGGAAAATATAGAGGTTGAACCGCATTTTGATAATGAGTTGATTAAAGGAATTTGTCTCGGGTTTAAGTATCAAAAAATGCTGGATCAGAAGAAAATGAGTATTGCCGATTTGGCTATCACAGAAAATACCGATGCTTCTCATATCGGTCGGCTGTTGCGTTTGACTTCGCTCTCGCCGGCAATTATTCGCACGATATTGAAAGGCCATCAACCACCGAAATTATACCTGCGCAACTTATTGCGTAAAACTATCCCGCCGATTTGGGAGGATCAGGTTAAACAGTTCGGCTTCACGATTTTAGACTAAGAAAATCAATCATTTACCGCCTCGGAATATATCCGGGGCAATTTTTTTATATTTTTTTTAAATTTTGCCGAACGATTTTCCGATTTTGCGGAGTGTTCCTTAGTGAAACAAGAATTTTAGAAAAGGAGAAATAACATGTTTCACAGAAACAAAAAACACTACGTTACTGCGGAAATCCGCAAAATTCCAGTTGCCTATCTGCTTAATCTTGAGATGACGGCTTTGGACGAACTTGAAAAGCGCATTGAGGAAGAAGGTAAACGCTCCGAGCTTGCCCGTAAATGGGTGGCCGGCTTAAAGCGTATTAAGCAAACGCTTAAAAAAGGAGGCGGCGATGGAAAATAGAAAAAACTCAATTATCATCTATCCGGCAGACTTCCTTGCTTCTGTGCATAACTTTAAGAAAAGCGAGATTGCAAATTTAATTGTCGCGATATGTGAATTTAATTTATTCGGTGCGACGTCAGTAAAATTATCGGAGCTGAATAAAAAAAGATTTGATGCGATTCAACAAGTGATTGCAAATCACAATGAGAAATGGCGTCAAACCTGCGAGATTAACGCACAAAATGCCAGACGCGCGGTCAGTCGTCGCAAAGCGAACGCTAAACGAACGGTCAGCGAAGTTATTGAGTTTCCGTCAACCGGTCGCCAACAGGAGAAGGAGTCGGAGAATGAGAAGGAATCTGATAAGGTTAATGATAAGGATTGTAGAGAAAGAGAGACTGCTCTTGTGGATAACTTGAGCTACATCGGAGCTCCGACAGCTGAAGATGTGTCCGGTTATTGTAATGAAATCGGGATAACGATCGACATACCTGCTTTCATCAGTTGGCACAATGAGCGTGGCTGGAAGCATGGCAAGAAGTGCATTGTGCGTGACTGGCAGAAGGCAGTTCGGCAATGGTATTGCAAAGATAACGAACTTTCCTTGCATGAATTTGAAGTTGCGGTCTTGAAGCGAGAATACGCAAAAGAGCTCAGCAAAGGCGGTGCGTTATGATAACCGTTGAGCAAATCAAGCAAGACCTGCAGACTGCGGCATTTGTTGATCGTATGATGCCAAAAGTGCAACCACCTAAAGCCTCGGGCTGGCAATTTGAGATTATCTATTCTCAGCAAGAGATGGAGTTGATGGAGAGTAAACCGCCCAAACTCCAACCAACCCCGGAACAAATTGATATTTGGGAGCGAGTGGTCTTAGACTGGTTTATGATTTTAGAACCGGAGGAACGACGGCTTGCATGGAAGCGAGCCAACCATATTCCTTGGAAACTGTTGTGCCGCGAATTCGGTTACGGGCGAGCCGAAATGTGGCGACGGTTTCATCGGGCGTTAATAAAAATTTCCTTTTATCTCAAAGGGAAAAATGTTGGAGACAAAAAAGTATGAGACATTTTTGAATTTTTAGGTTATAAAACCGGATATAATCGGGGGCGATGAATAAATTGCTCCCGATTTGTCATTTTAAAGAGCTGTTTAAGGCTGATTTATCGGGCTTTTAACAATTATTATGTCGCGACAAATCTTAAAAAAATTATTATAAAAGAGGTTATAATGCGGTAGGCTTTGTAACCTTGGTATTATTATCTATTCATGATTAATCCCAAGTATTTGAAGTTCATGATTTTGATGTAACAAAACCAGCAAAAATGTTGCAACAAAAAAACATGCAACATTTTCAGCAAAATGGTTTATAAATACCAGTATGATTGGGGAAAAATGTTCTGAACAAAAAAGTACTTAACATTTTCACCGAATTTGACTAGAATTTAATGTATAATCGGGAGAAAGTTGTAATGACATCTTTGATGTTTACATTTTTCCCAAAAATGTGCAATATTTCAAATATAATCGGAAGAAATTGTGCGCACAACAAAGTCGTGGACATTTTTGCATAAAATGAGGTAATTTACTGGTATAATCTGCAAAAGATGTTGCGAACAAAAAACTCGTGGACATTTTCCCAAAAATCGATGTAATTCTGTGATATAATCGGGAAGTTGTTCCGAACATCTTAGCACTGGACATTTTACCTTAAATTGAAGTATTTTTGTTGTATCATCGGGAGGAAAAATGTGGTGCACATTTTTGTAGTGGACATTTTCACCGAAAAAGTGCTATTTTTTAGATATACTGGGAAGTAATATGTCCGGACATAAAATAACTGGACATTTTATCGGAAAATGAGATATTTTTGAGGTATAATGTGCAAGTAAGTGCACGCAAAATTCTTAACTTTAGAAATAACTCAAAAATAATATAATGCACTATCAATGAGTTACTTTGCGTGTTGGCATTTTTGAACAACTATTTTGTATAGACAATTTTTTACAAGACATTTTTAGCAAAAACATATACATTTCTTGGTATGATCGGGAGGTTCGAGTAACCTCCCGTTTTTCGTGACTATTTGAACTATCTGAACTCTTAATTCGGACTACCGGGGACGGCCTTAAAAAGCCGCCCCCGTTTTTTGTTTTAAATTTTAAACATCAGGGATTAATCATGAATAAAGAGATTTTCAACGGATTTCCGCAGTATATCCGTATCACAATCTGTGCTCAAATCAAAAAATTGTTGTCGACGCCGTACTTTGGCTATGACGACCGGGAAGATATTGCGCAGGACATGCTATGCCACTATTTGTATAAGTTTTACGAAATCCCTGATGTTGACGAAGCATTAGTGGTGCATGACCTGCGTCAATATGCCTTGCACTTGCTGGACAAACGAAAGCGAACCCGCGTACATTTAACATCCTCATTAGATTCTGATCAATCTGATGGGGATTTTTTTTGCGCCAATTTAAGCACATCTACTGACAATGTTCGTATGTTGATGGCTTATGAGTTTCTTGAAAGAGCCGATACACCAAAACTTAAAAACGCCATGCGACTTATCATGGAAGGTGAAAGCATTGACAGTGTGTCGCGCACGCTACATATCAGCAAAGAGACGATTTATAAGTTCTTCAAGAGAATGCGAGAACTGTAAATTTGCAATGCCGGTGCGGTGGTAACCAATGGGTCCTTCCTGACGATTTTTCGTATGCGGGGACGCAAGCCGCGCCGTTTCGCTAGCTGAACAGAAAAATTCCGGCTGGTCGGGTGTTTTGAAAAACAATGCAATATCAAATAGTTATAACAACCTCTTAAAATGCGGGCTGGTCATTTTATAAATCCGGCTGGTCACCTAGGGTTTTGAAAGTGAGAAAATATGGGAAGATTAGTATCAATGCGAGAATATGCGCGTATTCGCGGGGTGAACCTGAATGCGGTGCAAACGGCGATAAAATCCGGGCGTATTCATAAAACGAGAGATGATAAAATTGATGTGGACGAAGCAAACCGGGAGTGGTTTATGAATACCGATCCGGCACAGCAACGCAAACCGGATCCGCTGTTTGAGGCGCAAGGCGGCGTTCGTATGAGTAATATGGGAACCTTTCAGCAGGCCAAGACGGCAGATATTTATTATCGGGCGATGTTGGCTAAGGCTAAACTCAAGATGCTGACCGGCGAGATGGTTGACCGCAAACGTGCAGGCAGTTATGCCTTTAACCTCGGTCGGGCATTGAGAGATTTGTTTATGAGCTTCCCGGTGCGCTACGGTGCCTTAATTGCCGCCGAACTCGGAAGCGACGAACACCAAACCTCCGCAGTCTTGGACGAGTACATCCGTAAAATGCTCACCGAAAGCCAGGATATTTTAAACAAGGAGCTGTGAGATAAATTTCCACAAATTGCCGAATTTAGATGAAATATTTTGAAAATCAATGAGATATATTTGATTAAAAATGTTAGTCATCTTGATTTTTAAGTAAAAAATAGGGGCCGATATTCAGCCCCTATTTTGTTGGATGATAATTTAAGCGTTGGCTTTAAGGTAGTAAGTCCGGATGTCAGCTTTCTTTTCGGAGGCGATGGTTCCACCGGTCTTTTTAGCATAAGCTGACATCGCACCGCGTATAGAGTTTTCTTTCCATCCAAGGGCCTCGGCCATCTCTTTTAAGGTTGCACCTTCCGGACGGCTGAGCATCACAACCATAAAGGCTGTTTTGTCGCGGTGGTCTAGCGCTACCGGTTCTATTTTGATTTCTACTTTAGCTTTGGAGGTCGATTTTTTTGTTGTGGCCTTGGCTCTTGAGCTTTTCTTTTGTGTTGTCATTTTCGTATCCTTTCTATCTGGTTAACACAACACAATGAATGCTTGGAAATAAAATTATATCCAGTAAATAATGCAGAAAAAGTGCAGAAATACGCAAAAAATTCCACAAATTACCGAATGAAATATTACCAAACATGGAAATGAAATTATGCCAAAACTATAAATGGAAAACTGCCAAAATTAGAAATGAAGATTCTACAAATGACCGAACGAAAACTTCACAAATTGCCGAATGAAAAAGTCACAAATGCCCAAATTAGAAGAAAAAATAAGGGAGTAGAGGAAAATGAAAGGTAAATATTATTCTACGTCAGCTTCAAAAATTTTGTATGAATCAAATTCTATACTGTCAACACCCCTTATGAGGTCAATTTCATCTTCAGCCGCAACGTCTATTCGTGCTTGATCCAAAAATAAAACTTCTTCTTTTCTTTTAAGGTCTTTTTCGGCAACATTCAGTTGCTTTTGAATACGCAACTCCAACAGTCTGTCTGAAGCGGTAGATATTGTTTCGCGTATTTTTTTAACCTCTTGCCTTGCCTCGGACAGATTCTGTTCCAATACAGATTTTTGGCGGCTTGCCTTAATTTTAATTACATCCACATCGGCATCAAACTTGCTTGCATAATCGTTGACATAATGCTCTTTAAGGTTGCGCTGAATATGTGTATCTAACAAATCGCGACATGATCCTCCGGTTGCTTTTAACCAATAAGGATTGCGTTTCTCTTCAGCATTGAATTCTTCAGCTGGTGAATTGATGATTTTATAGCATTCGTCCTCTGTCATAAGACGGCCATTAGCTGTATTTCCAACCAAAATATCGTATTCAGACAGGAATTGACGGCGGCGATTACGTAAAACAATATTATAAAATTTTATTGTGCACTTTTCAGTCGGATCAACGGTTTTAATTTCGGCTTTATCAGCACATTCAATTTCCCCTAAGATACCGCGAACCAGTGGTGATGTTAAGGTTATACGTCCACCAACCGGTTTAAAATCTTTACTCATGCCATAAGTTCTGCGACCGGCATATGGTACGTTTCTTGTTCCGGTGTAGTAGTAAAATAAGTGCGGCAATTCCTTATCGGTCGGTAAAGTCAGCGTTTGATTATAATCGTCGATTACATATTCCGGATGCTTAGTCGCAAAATAAAACTTTACAACTTCCCATAAATCTTTATTCAAAAACTTCGCTTGTTCCTCTATGTATTTCGGCGAAACCGATACTTTCTCCGCAATATCTTTGGTAAACGTAGTAAAGAGAGAGCTTTCAGCCGCCGAAACGATGCGTTCATTCGGCTCGCGGTTTGTTTCCAAGTTTGTTTCCATATCTGTGCGTATATCGGCAAGCGTACGGCGTTTTTGTAAAACAGCTTCCAGTTTAACATCAAAATTACCAACAATATCGTCCGACATACCGAAAATACCCTCAAATTGCAGAGTACGCTTGTTTATCAGCTCCAAAATACGGACATCGGATATATTTTCTTTGCTTAGAAGATTGATAACCAAAACGTCTGATTGCTGGCCTTGGCGGTGGCAACGACAAATACGCTGTTCCATTTCCATGGCGTTATAAAGCAAATCATAATTAACCACAACCGGACAATATTCGATATCCAAGCCTTTGGCCATAGCATCATTACAAATTAAAATTTGCAAATCTTTTTCTGCCCGAAAACGTGGCAGAGCATCATTTTCTGTATGACTGATGACATTATATCCGGCGGTGGTTAGCAAATCAGCCAAAACCGGCACGGTTGCAAGATTGTCCACGAACACAATAGCTTTTTGTGTTTCCTTACGCGATTTTAAGTGTGCAAATGTCGTTTTAATGGCCTTGACCAGTTCTTCCATTTTAGTTGTTTGTGTTATTTTGACCGCCATATCGCGCATTGATTCTAAAATGACACGCTCATCGCCTTGTGTTCGCTCAATGGGTGCATTAAGCATGGATGCAAAAGCTTGTGGCGATGAAGCTAAAATATGGTAAAACATCAGAGCCAGCTGGTAATTATCCATTTGCGGATAAGCCTGTTTTTCAGCTAAATTTAAGTATTTTTCGGTCAGTTCATAAATTTTCTTTTCATCATCTTGAGGTACATAGTTCAAAACAACCGGTAGACGGCGCGTAAAGTTTACATACTGGCTTGCTTGGCTTTTGAGAGTACGAAAAGCAAATTTTGATACCCAACTTGAAAGCTCCGGATAGTTTTCCGGCTTTCTAAAATACCGGCGATAAAAGCTGTCAGGATCTGGCAAAACGCTTTCATTAATAAAATGTATCAATCCGTAAATGTCCATGATACTCATTGTTATTGGTGTCGGTGTTAATAATAGCTTAAAAGCATCGCCGACCGCGTCTTTAATGGTTATTACTGATTTATTATCCGGCTTAAAAAGAAAATCAGCCTCATCAAATATAGCCAGATCCCAGCGAATACTTTTGATTTTTTCTGCCTCGCGGATGACATCATCGTATGTGACAAGGCAAATGCCTTTGCTATCGGCGGTATATTCTTCCCATTTGATAACTGGTAAAGTGAACTCTTCATCAAGTTTTTGTTGCCATTGCGCCATAAGGTTTTTGGGCAAGACAACCAATATATGTTCTTTTCCCTCATACCAACGCTGAGCCACCACAAGCAAGGCCTCGTATGTTTTACCGAGAGAACCCTCATCGCATAAAATGCAACCTTTTAACACCGATGAACGCAAAGCAAATCGCGCCGCGGCAATCTGATAAGGTAACACTTTAATTTTTGAAGAAGCATAAACCGCAAGCAAATTATCGTCATTACGAAAACTTGCCAATCGTCTGGCTTCCACCACAGCGGCAAATTCGGATACAAAACGATACGGCTTAGTTTCTTCCATATTTTACACCGTTTTTTTGAATTCCTGCCAATTTCTGACCGGTTGTTCGGAGTAGATAACATTATCAAGAGCTTTGAAATGCTGTGCGCCACAATGGATCTTTTGTTGTTCTTCTGGTCGCAGGTCATAGAACGAATCTGTTCCTTTAGTTTCAAGCACAAAATAAAGCTTCTGTTCGCCGTTTTTCTCTAAATAAACAGCCCAGTCCGGATTATAAGTACCGATAGGTGTATCAATCTTAAACCGACTTGGAATTTTAAAGAACATTTTAACGTCCGGATCCTCATCCAAAGCCACAGCAAAAGGCTTTTCAACTGTGCTACTATCATAAATAACATAATCATAAACGCTGTTTTTAACTGCAACAGCATTGCGATCAAGGTTGGCAATCAGTTCTTCACTTGAGAAAATCTCTTGCACAGCATATTCTTCGCCGGCCAATTTAATGTACTTAATCCCGTCAATAGCCAATGCATGACGATTGCGCTGGATAATTTCCAAAACCTTTTCGTAGAAGTCTTGCGGGTTCTTCAAAAAGTCTCCGGCTCGGCCACTTTCTTGAATGATTTTATTCACGGTAGAGCGTTTCAGCAATGTTTTGGTAGAGATTAAACGCAAGATATCCGGTAGAACATTATAACTCTTTTCCAAGTTTTGGGTAAACATCGCACCAGCTTGAGCAGTTACTCCTGACTTTTGAATATCAACTGAGGCTGTCTGACTAAGTAAACGGGCCGAAGCAATTTCCGGCATTTCGCGAATATCTTTAATACTGTCTGCTATCAACTTTTCTAAATCAAACTGCACACGATAGGTGGTCTTTTGCTTAATCTTATTCCAAAGTTCCATAAATTCCGGCGATAATAGTGCGCGTTTATTAAGTTTAACCGTTACATCTTTAGAAGCATCTCGGATATTGAGTTTATTATCAGCCTTGTTCATAGACTGTAAAATCGCACGTTGTGCGGCTTTTGACCAACGCTCGCTTAAATTAAGTGTACCGGCGGCAAGCTGTGCTTTCATTGTATCTTTAATCTTATTCTTGCTATCAATGACTTTTTTATCCTTTAGCTCATCCATGATCGCGGCGGCTTCCTCATACGAGAAGGTCTTTTTCTCAACAACAGTTTCTTTATATGTTGTGTTAGCAAGTGTGGCAACCGACACCGGCTTTGAAGTTTTGATCATATCTTGAACATGTGTTTTTACCGGCTCCGGCATCGGGATATTTTCGATTTTAATTTCTTCAGGTTGAATTTCAGATTTAATATATCCGACATTATCAATGACACCGAATTTTTGCAAATCTTCCACAATAGCGGTGGCCTCGCTTTCGCTGACCGTACGCTCAACCTCAACTTCTTCATCATAAGCGTAACCGATAAGCATATCCAACTCAAACATACCAAAGCGAACACCGGTTTCGTCTTCAATTTCTTTTTGCAACTTCTCGGCAAATTCGGCAAAGCTCTCGTTTGCGATAACGTGCAATACGTTAATATCTTTATCCTCAATCCGCTCGCCGTCCTGATTAACGCAAAGTCTTAAACCGCGCCCGACTTTTTGGCGGCAAGTAAACAGCGACTTTTGCTCGATCAGCGTGCAGACTTGGAAAACGTTCGGATTATCCCAACCTTCCTTTAACGCCGAGTGCGAAAAAATAAAGCGGAGCGGACATTCAAACGACAACAGCCACTCTTTATCTTTCATGATGGTATTGTAGGTGTCGTCATCAGCCTGTGTGTCGCCCTTAGTATCTTTGTATTTACCTTTTTTATCTTGGGAGAAGTAACCGTTGTGCGCTTTGTTTACGTCTGTATCAAATTTCGTTTTCAAAATAGCATACTTCGGCTTGTTTATCAGCTCGTTATAGCATTCTTCAAACATTTCGGCATAAATACCCTTGCTACCGTCTTCTTGGCGATATTTTTTAACTTCATCAATAAAGAACAGCGACAAAACCTTAATACCCTTATCAAAATAGCGCAGTTCTTTATCAAGGTGTGTTTTAATGGTCTGATAAATTTGCGCACGCTTTAAAACGTTTTCATCAACGCTACCGATGGCTTTACCCAAAGCAACATATTCGGAATTAGCAAATTCCACGCCCTCAAAACCTTTGGTACAGTCAATACCGGCGACAACATAACCGTCATAAATTTTGCGGTGACCGGATTTCATAAATAAGTCGTCATTCGGCTTGACCGTTATGACTTTACGGGTAACATGACCGTTTTCATCTTCCACATCAATCTCAATTTTAGCCGAAAAGCCGTTGGCGTTTGAAACGTCTTTTAAGGCGATATACGGCTTGTTTGAATCGTTGATAACCGAGTTTGAAATAACGCTGATTTGCTTAACCAAGCCCATTTGGTACGCATCAACCGGCGTCAAACGATAAACAAGATTCTGCTTTTCGCGGTGGGTGGCGGAATAACGCAAAACGCACAGCGGATTAAGCATCGCGATGGCTTCCTTTGCCTTTGGCGTGTTATCAACACTTTGCGGCTCATCAATAATCACAACCGGATTTGTGTCTTGAATATAGCGCATTGCCGTTTCGCCGTTGAGCTTGTCTTGCTCTTGATTGATAATGTTTTCGGCTTTTTTGAACGCGTCAATATTGATAATCATAATCTCGATATTGCTTGAAGTCGCAAAAGCACGTACATCAGAGAGTTTGGCCGAATTATAAATAAAGTAGCGGTACGGCACGCCGTCATATTGATTTTTGAAGTATTCTTCAGTTACCTGGAATGATTTATTAACGCCCTCGCGAATAGCCACACTCGGCACAACAATAATGAACTTTGTAAAGCCGTAGCGGTGGTTAAGCTCCAAAATTGTTTTTGTATAAACGAAAGTCTTACCGGTTCCGGTCTCCATTTCGATAGAGAGCGGCACCGCCTTAATGCCGTCAATGTCGGTTTGCGGCAGAGAATGAGCCTTTTGGATTGCATGAAGATTGTTGTTTATAGTTTCTTCATCTAACACCAACTTGTTACCAAAACCGAATTCATTTTGCAAAAAAGAGGCTTGCGCGGAGTTATCAGCAATCGAAAAGGTCATATTGGCTTTTTCTTGGCCTTTGAACAGTTCCACCGCCGCATTTACGGCATCGGTTTGAAATTCTTGATTCTTAAACTTTAGTTTCATGCTTTTTTCTCCAATTTTTTATTCGAAAGAAGCTCATCTTTTATTTTAGTGCCTTCATAAGGAGTATTGAATACTGTTTTTTTCTTTCCTTGATTTAAATATTCTACAACACCCATTATATAATCAGCACCATCAATTTCTATTATTTCTGTGCATGGTTGAGCTATTTCATAAACAACGTGTAATTTTCGCAATTTTAATTTGACATCTTGTTTAATGATATAAGCATCCGCAAATTCAATATCTTTTTCATGAAGTCCATAGCTATCATCTTTATTCGCTATTTTTTGCTGTAACTCATATAAAGAATATGTTTTGTTTGTAATTTTATCTTCAATAAAAATTTCATTCGTTAAACCTGAAATGTGATTTTTTTCTATATCGATATTGTTGTCCCTAACATATTGTTCATCAACGAATGTGCTACAGCTGATTATTAGCGGCGATGAAAGCATCGTAATATTTAGTGATATTTTTCTAACAAGTGGTTGTCCATTTTCATCAACCCAATCACTATCATTTTGGTTACGAACACAAAGTATCTCTATACCGCAGTTTTTAGCTTTTTCTTTTGCTCCAGATTGATACCCTTTAGTGGTTGCAATAATACCTCGAACAGTCGGAAAATCTGCCAATTTTCCTACCAAAGCATCAATTTTTTCAATAGATACAGGAGAGTTATAATCTTTACATTCTATTATCGTGTTATAAGTTATACCACCTTGTTCATAATCCCATAGTACATCAAATTGCCGTTTAATCCCGAATCTGTCAGGAATTTCTTCGTTATGGCGCACTTGAATATTTTTTTGCCCACACTGATTTTCTGAATCTAAAATTGCTTGCATCAATTTTTGAACAAACCGTTCATACTCAACACCGGTATTACTCATCGTTCACCTCAGATAGTAACATGTTTTGATAATAAGATCTTTTCTTGTACAATATGCGTTAAAAGTAGCCTGATTATCATTAAATAACTCCACCGCCGCATTTACGGCATCAGTTTGAAATTCTTGATTCTTAAACTTTAGTTTCATTTACACATTCTCATAAAATCAATATGTTATGCTCCAAAGGTGTCGAATTCGACACCTTTGAAATCAGTTCTTTTTATCACTAGTATTATCTTCCAATAGATATGTTTCCGGTGTTAAACGCTTAAGTGATTTTGTGAAATCATAGTTATTCAAGCGTTCAAGCTCTATTTGGGCGATCTCTTGTAATTTTTCTAAGCGCGTCTTTTTATCAAGACCTTCACGCATCATTGCCGCATTTTGGCTTTCAAGATTGGTAATTACTAGCAATTCATTGATACTTGCAGAATCTCTTATATTTTCGTCTTTTGCTCTATCTTTATTTTTTTCTCTCCATTCTTTTGCGGTCATACCAAATACAGCAATATTAAGAAAGTCTGCTTCCTCAGCATATTCCCAATCCTTAATCCATTTTCTCGATTTTGGAATTACAAATTCTTTAACAGCATCGGTGTGAATTGTATAATTAGCTTTACTTAAAACACGTTTTACGTTCCATTCTATGTTATAAGGGTTTGTTTCAATTGCCTTAAGACGCTCGTATTCCTTGATTAAATACAATTTAAATTGTGGACTTATCCATGAGCCAAATTCGAATGCAATATCAACATGAGCATATGTTCCTCCTCCATTGCCGGATTTAGAGACCATACCAATGGCATTTGTTGCATCAATCCATTTCTTCGGTGTCAGGGTAAAACTGTTTAAGCCAGCTTCTTTCCGAAAGGTGTCGAATTCGACACCTTTGAAGCTTGGATTATGCATTTGCTCCCACAATCCAAGAAATTCAACGGTATTACGATTTCTCATCCAGTTTTTTATATGGTCAGTTCCTTCTTCGCCCCGCACCATATCTGTCAAACAAATGTAGTCCTGTCCATTAACCTTTATGACAGAGATTTGATTGTCATTGACTGTAATCTGTTTGTTTTTCTTCTTAAAGAACATATTTTTTCCTTTCTAAATCTAATTGTTTTTTAATTATGGCGATTTTGCCATAATTAAAGCAACATAATTTCCACGCCGCTGTCTTTGCTTATATAGAAAGCGTTTGAGAGGGCTACATCGTCCTTAAAGGCTTCTTCGGCAGCCACAATCTTTGCCGGAGCAAGTTCGCACATAGCGGTTACATCTTCCGGTGTGATGCCGCCGTTTGAGCCGTCCAAGCAAATAAGAATTAAGCCATCGTCGCCGATTGAGTAAACCTTGCGACCGTTGATATTATTTTCAAAAACCTGATAAGTCGCAGGAATACCGAGTTTTAGCATAACTTCATAAACCACATCAAGTTCGGAACGACCTTTCTTTATGCTTTCAATCATTCCGTCCATACGATTAAATAAATCAGCCGTATCGGTGCTGGCAAGCGGTGTATCGTCCCATTTAACCAGATTTGACGTATCCAGTTTCAAAACCTTAAAGCCAACGTCAGTAAGTACTTGTTTGGTTCCATTTTTAGAAAATGTTTCTGCAACACCATCCTTATATGTAGCTTCTGTTTTATTGCCTGTGTTAAATGAGCTAACCATTCCTAAATCTAATAATGTTTCAGATTGTCCTGTTTCTTTCACCACTTTTTCTGTCATTTCTTTTTGAATTTTAGCACCGGCGCGACGAATGCGCTCTTTACCGATTTCGCAAATGTTCTTATACGTTTCATTATCTGTTAGCTCCGGTAATTGAACCATGATAAACTGGCGTTTGCCACCATCTTCCGCATTTAATTGCATAACTGCATGAGCGGTAGTGGCAGAACCAGAGAAGAAGTCGAGAACAATTTGAGGATCCTTGCCAAAAGTTCCTAATTGTAAACATTTTTTGATATATTCTACAGATTTAGGAAAATCAAAAGGTGTTTTTCCAAATAATTTTCCCATCATTTCTTTACCATTTTCATGATTCATTTCTTTTTCTAACCAAAGAGCTTTACTTTTTGTGAAAAGACTTGTTCCTTCTAAATAATCTTTTCTAAAAACGCTCCATTTTCCTGTGCTTGCATGGTTAGCAACTAGTAAATTCGTATAATTGGTTGCCTTTTCTAATCCCCATGTCCAACAGCCATCTTCGCCTTGGGAATTTCGAGGATAAATTTCAACAGTATGCCTGTCTGTTTTAGTAAGAGAAACATCCAATTTATTGGGATCAGCATATAACGGATAAAACATAAGAGGACGATTGCTTCTGTTAAAAACAGGATTCCTATTTCTTAATTCAAGGAGGCGATACTTACCATGTTCATCTTCCTTAGAGTATTCCGATATAGCTTTATCGTCTTTTGGTACCTCATGCAATCCATCAATATCTATATTCTTTGTATAAACAAGTAAATATTCGTGAGTTTTAGCTATAAATCTGTCAAAGGTTCTTCCTCTTGGATTGGTTTGAACAATTACTTGCGCTACAAAATTCTCTTCTCCGAACACTTCGTCACATAAGCGGCGGAGGTTTGTTACCTCGTTATCATCAATACTGATAAAAATTACACCATCATCACGAAGTAAATTAGCGGCCAAACGTAACCGCGGATACATCATGTTCAGCCAGTTGGTGTGATAACGTCCCATTGTTTCAGGATTAGACTTGGTGGTTTGGCTGGTAATTTCTTTATACTTGGCGAGTGGATCTTTGAAGTCGTCTTCATAAACAAAATCATTGCCGGTATTATACGGCGGATCAATGTAAATCATCTTAACTTTGCGATAATAAGCTGTTTGCAACAGCTTTAAGACTTCTAAATTGTCACCCTCAATGTAAAGGTTATTGGTATTTTCAAAGTCAACACTTTCCTCCGGACAAGGGCGGAGCGTGCCGGTGGAACGTTTACCAGCAATCCGATAGCATTCAGATTTGCCTTTCCATTCAAACTTATATTTTTCAAAGTCATTGTCGATATATTCGCCACATAAAGACAAAAGTTTATCAATATCCAGCTTGCCCTCAACAAAACATTGAGGAAACACGGCTTTCAAACGTTCTTTATCCGTCTCAGCCACGTCCAAGCTCTTGCTATCTAACTTTTTAATATCCAATTCTTGCACCATAAGTCCACCTTATTTTAAGTTTAAAATCTTTTTAGCATTTTATGTCACACACTCAAAAAAGCAAGAATTAGAATCGGTTATTGGCAGATTTTTCAATAATCTGGTAAAACCTTTTGATATATGCTTGCTTTTTGTGTTTTCAATCCCTACATATTGTTATATTAACTTTTTTTTAGGAAATAACGCAAATGGTCTTTATTACAGAAGAAAAATTACTATCATGGACAAAACCAGCTAGTGATAGTGAAGAAACAAGATGCGATTCAACAATTGCCAATATCAGGAACTGCATTCAAAATTATGATTTTGGAAGGTTAGGTCAACCGGAAATAAGATTAAGGGGCTCATACAACAATAATACTAATGTAAAAAATGACAGTGATGTCGATATGTATGCCTTGTTTAGTAATTTTTGGTACAATTTTGACCAAAATTTTCAGTGCATTCCATCATATGGCACGGGGCCATCTTACTCAGAATTTAGAAATGCAGTTTATTTAAGTCTCAGGCAGAAATATGGTACAGAGAATGTCAAAAACGGAAACAAATCTCTGAAAATCAAAAGTAATACATATAGAGTGAATGCAGATGTTGTTCCTGTTATAATAGCTCGTTATTTAGGACATGACTCGCTTAAAGGAGTGGCATTTTTCTCTCAAAAGGGACAATTTATTATAAATTTTCCAGATCAAGATTATAATAATGGATGTGAGAAAAATAAAATTACAAACAATCGCTATAAATTCTTTGTCCGTATTTTTAAGAGGTTTAGAAATGAACTTGAAGTTGAAGGTGTTTTAAAATTTAAAATTCCATCGTATGTTATAGAAAGCTTATTGTATAATGTTCCTGATCAATATTTTATGTCGGAAACCTACATGATAGGATTGATTAACATAGTCAATTATTTGTTTGGTAGGCTTAATATCTCTCGTTTTGTTGAAGTCAATCATATCAAAGATATGTTTAGACATGATTTATTTCCTGAACAAACCGCGACAAGGATGGAAGTAAAAGCATATCTATCTTTGATATGGCAATCAATATCAGAGGCACAAGCGGCATGAGTAGGACTAGGTTATATGTGTGGGGTTCCATACTGTTATTGATATTTAGCATAATTAGCTATTGTTTTGAGTATAGTATGCCACGAACTTATACCACTTCTTTAGCTATTACTTGGTTTTTTTGGTTGATATGGGATTATTGGTTGTGGCAATTGTTTGCCGGAAAGCTTGGTGTTCCTAAAAGAATATCAGGTAGATGGCAAGGAGAATTAACATCTTCATACGATGTATCGAAACTTGTTAATATTGCAATAAAACAAACATTTTCTAATATTCAAATTGAAATAAAAACTGATCAGGTAACTAGTCATAGTATTTTTGCGCATTGGGAAAATAGTTCTTCACTATTTCCCCGTTTACTGTATATATATCGGACTCAATCGTTGGCCTTTAGCGATAAAGACAATATGCCACAATATGGAGGCGGATTGTTATGTTTACAAGATAAAGATGTTATGACAATACACTATTGGACATCCAGCCAAACAAGAGGCTACATTAAATTAAAAAAAATATCATCGCATTTATAATATGTGAAGAGGAAAATGAAAATGGAATGTTTACAATGTTTCTGTAATTTTTTATGTGATTTTATTGTTTTACTAAAAGAAAACTCTGAATGGCTGTGTGCAATTGCCTTAGCTGTTTTTGCCTGTATGCAATATAGGATTATTTTGAAACAAAAGAACCTTGCTCTGCTTGATAGAAGATTGGAATTAAAAAATAAGTTCGAAAGTTACGTGGATGAAAGGTTAAAAAATTACCTTGAACCAGAATTAAATATAAATGCTTTCAAGGAAAACTACGAAAATATGACTAAGATGGCTGGGGATGCTTGTATGTTGTTCAATAAAGATATTTCTGAAAAAATAATGAGGTTAGCTGAAAGATTTGAAGAATTAAAAACATCTGTTCATTACAATAGCAAAAGAACAAAAAAGATGATTTGGGTGTCTATAATTTGCACGGTGGAGAATTTGAAAAAGATTATGGTCAGATCCATGCACAAATAAACCACCAAAAAAATTTGCTTGTAGCAGATATGCACCTTATTATGCGAAAAGATAGAGTTTAGATAGATTATGCTCAAAGTTTTGTTTGTATGTTTGGGGAATATTTGTCGGTCGCCGATGGCGGAGTTTGTTTTTAAGCAAATGGTTGAGGAGCGCGGTTTGTCTGACCAATTTGAAATTGATTCTGCCGCAACTGAAAGTTACAACGAGATGTGTCATGCCGGCATTCATCATGGCACACGCGAGATGCTGAAATTCATGCATGTGCCGTTTGAGGAGCATTATTCGCGTCGCATTCGTCAGCACGATTATGCTTATTATGACTATATTTTGGCGATGGACGACAGCAACATTGAGGACATTCAATCGCTCGTCGGTCCGGATACGGAAAACAAAATCCACCGCTTATTAGATTTTACAGACCACCCACGCAACATCCGCGACCCATGGTACACCGGCAACTTTGACGAGAGCTATTGGGATATATACGAAGGCTGTCAGGCATTTTTAGAGTATTTGAAATTATAAGATATTTTAACAGCCATTTGTAATAGCTAAATTTTACCTTGCAAAAATTAGCTTTGTTAAATAAACTCTGCTTAAATAATAAAAGGACTTCCGTTGATATGAACCGATATTTTTACGCAGATACAATTGAGAACTTTATAAAGAGTGATTCTAACTATATCTTAGGCTCGCTCGTAAGAAACTCACCGTTTGACATTACGGATCTGCAAAGAAATGCATGGGAAGAAGAAATTAATTTGTTGAGTTCCATTCTGCAGAATGAAAAAGGACAAATTATTTTTGAATACGATATTCCTCGGTTGGGCAAGCGAATAGATGTTGTTTTACTGATAAGCGGAATTGTTTACGCTTTGGAATTTAAGGTTAATTCCACTGAATATCTGCGTTAAGATATAGAACAGGTATGGGATTATGCGTTGGATTTGAAAAATTTTCATGAAGCTAGCCATAATTTGACGGTTGTTCCGATTTTGATTGCCACAAATGCTAAAGATAGTTCACAAATTCAGCAATTTAGTCACTATAATGACCTTGTTTTTGAACCTATTTTATGTAATGCCGGTGAACTCAGTAATGTAATTCAAAAAATAAAAGCTCGACACGCTGTAAATATCGACTTGAGCGATTGGAAAAACAGCCGTTATAAGCCAACACCGACAATTATTCAGGCGGCAAGTTCGCTTTATCTAAATCACTCGGTGAAAGATATTACGCGTACAGAAGCTTCCGGTCAAAGTTTACAGCAAACAACAGATTTTATCTCTCAAATTATACAATATTCCCGAGATAATCATGAAAAATCTATTTGTTTTGTAACTGGCGTGCCTGGAGCCGGAAAGACCTTAGTAGGCTTAAATGTTGCTGTTCAACAATTCAACCAAGGTGATTTAGCGGTATATCTGTCCGGCAATCAGCCGTTGGTGGATGTTTTAACCGAAGCGCTGGCCCGTGATAAAAAAAGACAAGAAAATGAGAAAAATCCAGAAAAGCATTATACACTCACTGAGGCAAGGCGGAATGTAAAATCCTTTATTCAAATCGTGCACCATTACCGCAATACTTCTTTAAGCAAAATTAAGACGCCAATTCGCGATGGGATTTTGGAAATTGATCCAGCAAAAGTTAAAAAGCATCAGGAAGATGGTTATTCAGAAGTTGAGCACGTCGCTATTTTCGATGAAGCTCAACGTGCATGGACACAACAACAGTTAGCTAACTGGTTATCACGTAAACAGGGGATTAAAGATTTTCCAATGTCTGAACCAGAATTTTTGATTTGGTCATTGGATTTGCGTGAGGATTGGGCTGTTATTATTTGTTTAGTTGGCGGTGGTCAGGAAATTAATACCTGTGAAGCAGGCATTTCTGAATGGCTTAGAGCTATCAATAGTAGTTTTTCTAATTGGAACGTCTTTATTTCCGATAAGTTAAGGGATAAAGAATACGCAACTGGTGAAATTGATAAATTACTAGAAAATAATTCTCATGTTCGGAAGAAATCAGATTTACACCTCGCTGTGTCAATGCGTTCATTCAGAGCAGAACAACTTTCTGAATTTGTGCATGCTCTTTTGGCTTCAAACGTTGATGAAGCTAAAAGATTATATGAATCTCTTAAAGAACGGTACCCGATAGTTTTAACGCGTTCATTAGATAAAGCAAAAGCATGGCTCAAACAACAAAAACGCGGTTCCGAACGATATGGTATGTTAGTGTCATCTCAGGCTCAACGTTTAAGACCATTATCTATTGATGTTCGCTGTAAACCTGATACGGTACACTGGTTTTTGGATGATATTGATGACATTCGGTTCTCTTTATTTTTGGAAGATGCCGCTTCAGAATTTGATGTTCAAGGTTTGGAATTAGATTGGACATGTATTGTTTGGGATGGTGATTTACGGCGTGAAAATGATTCTTGGGGCAATTATTCGTTTACAGGTAACAAGTGGCAAAATATTCGTTCTGAAGAAAGAAAATCTTATCAAATCAATGCTTACAGGGTTTTGTTAACGCGTGCCAGACAAGGAATGGTTATTTGTGTCCCGGAAGGAAATCCAGAAGACGGTACCCGGAATCCGGATTATTACGACGGAACATTCAATTACCTGAAAAGCATCGGATTAGAAGAGATATAAAGATAAAATTGGACAATATCATGAATAGAAAGACCATTTTATCCAGTCACTTTCCTGAATTTGTTGAAAAATGGAAAAGGTTTCAGAAACAATTTAAGAGAGTTACATCTTGGTATATTACCAGTGATTACTGTCTTGATGATAAAAAGAAACCAAATGATGTCATGACTTTTACGGTTTTCCCTTTTTGTCATCCGTATTTATTAAAGGAAGCCATAAAGAACAATTTGCCTAAGGATATTAAAGATTTTACAAATCTTTCAGACAAGGCAATTAATTATATCAAAAACTCTTATTATTTTTTCACGCTTGCTTTTGTAATTGAAGGTAAAAATGAGATTTTTAATTTAAATACAAATAAACAACTATTGGATAAAACTATTAAGCTTATGGAAGATTGGCCTGAAAAGAAAAGAGAAGAATTTATTCATAAAATGAAAAAATTTAGAAATTATCTTAATCGCAAGGCAATTGATAAAAAAACACTTTCTGATATAGGAATCACAGTACATATAATGTCAACAATAATAGAATTTCTCATGGTAAAAGCAAATGCTAAACATATTTATTGGATTTCCGATAGAGATACAATAACAAGTTTTCAAGATGGTATTGTTCATGAATTTATACGTTTAGGATGTGCTAGTTTATTAAATAGAAGAATCCCTGATGACCAAATGTATGGTTTTGTGGATGCAAAGGAATATGATAAAGAAATATGTGACGAATTTATAAGAGTACCAGATTACATTTGTGGTTCACTTGCTTCGATGGATTTCAATAATGTAGAAGAAATTCCTGATAAACATTATGATTTGTTTGATAAAAGTATAGTTGATAATGAAAGAATTTTTATCATGAATATAAAACATGGGGAAAATGAAGACACTTTAAGTGATTTGAAATTTACAAGATCCTGAAATTTTATTTCTGTTTTTGGTACTCTGCTTTTAGCTCATTTTGGCACTGTTTATATCGGGCGGTCATTTGCTCTAATTTGAATTGTAAACGGTTGAGGCGGTCGCGCGGTCTGACTGGTAGCGGGTTGCCGTAGGCCTTTTTTAGTAAAGTTTCGATTTGAGTTAAGGTGCGGCCGGCGTGATAATAGACCATCACAAAGTTTGTCCGGTTGCTCGGTTTAATATCCTCGTATTTGCGCATTTTCACAATTCAATCCCCATGTATCGGCAGTAGGATGAGCCAGACGGGTCAACATAAAGTGTCGGTTTGCCGGTGCATTGTATGGCAACCACTTGGCGGTGGTTTTCATCATCATAACCGCCTTTGCCGGATAAAAAGATGTAATCGTCGAGCGGCGCTCGGCACACAGCTTCATACCATGTTGGCGTCAGGTTGACCGTTTCTGTTACCGTTACTTCCTCTGCCTGCGCGTTATAGCGCCGGCATAACTCCTTAACTTCGTTGATATCTGAGGGCTTCCGGACCATGTAAATCTTAACTGTTTTCATTGTATTTCCTTTCGTTTAATACAATGAATGCTTGGAAATGGGGCAATATCAAGTACAATATGACGTTTGTCGCACAATTCTTCAAAATTTCAGAGAAATACTGATTTTTTGAGCGGCTGTATTGGGCATACAGTGCGAGGAAAATTGGTGTTTATATGAAATTTTGAAGTTTGCCCTTTGGGTTTGCCTGCAAAAGTGTTCTGCTTTGTCATTAAACTTGAAAATATGCTCTATATTCTCGGCGTTTAACTCCGCGCATAACGCTTTTGCAGAGCAAATGCAACAATGTTATACTGCACTTGGTATTGCCCATCAGTCCAGTGAAATATGATATAATGTTGAATTTATCATAATCCACTTAAATCCACATTTACAATCATTGATTCATCATGATTATTTTGTTTTAGAAACATCACTAAATACCAAGGAAGATAGGTTATTTTCTCGGTTTTTTGGATATTGTCCATACAAAATACAATACCTTTTTTGAGGTTCCATTCCTTAACTTTTAAGGCATTATTAAGTGCGGCATGTGTTTTATAATCTTTACCTGATTTAATTTCAATCGGCATGACTTCATCATTTTGCTGAACCACGAAGTCCAGCTCTCCTATATTCTTTTTATTAAGATACCGCAATGCGAAGCCATTGGCTTTTAAAAGTTCGGCAAAGGCATTTTCTAATATTCCACCCATATTTATAGATAAATTACCCTGTAGTATCTCAAATTGTATATTTTCCAGGCTCATTGCGCATAGTAAGCCGACATCACTCATATAAAGCTTGAACAAACGGCTTTGTTCGTTAATTTTAAGCGGGATCTTTGGCTCTGTCAGATTATAACAAGGCAGAGCAACTCCGGCATCTGAAAGCCAAACAAAAGAATCCTCATAATCACGAAGTCTGGCGTTCTTTTGAACTGATGAGAGCATAAATCGGCGATTTTTATCATCCAGCTGTGATGGTATATTATCAAATATATTGTTAATCATATTTTTGCCGGTGGTAGAATATTTGCTTATATCCTGTCGATATTGGGCAATAATATCTCGTTGAACATTTACGACTTGTCCTATATCATGTGTGTTTATAAATCTTTTGACCACATCAGGCATACCGCCGACAACAATGTAATACTTGAATAGATTAGACATGGTTTGATGAATGGAATCCGTTATCGGTGTCTGTTTTTTATAACATTCACGCAAATAATCAAGCGTTGATGCTTGAACTCCATTGGCAATACAAAATTCTTCAAAATCCATCGGATACATCTGGTATATTTCTTCATACCCCACAGGATAAGATGGAACTTGCTTATATTGAACGCCTAATAATGAGCCTGATTCTATGTAATCAAATCGGCCATCATCAACTAAAAACTTAATGGCTGTTCTTGCATTAGGACATTCCTGTATTTCATCAAGGAATATCAAGGTTTTTCCTTTTTCCAATGACTTTCCGATGAATGCTGTTAAATTCATGATTAAAGTATCTGCGTTCAGATCACCGGAGAAAATATCTTTGGCAGAAGGTGTTGTAATGAAGTTAATTTCTACATAGTGTTTATAATTAGCTTTACCGAACTCACGCACGATATAAGTTTTACCGGCCTGCCGTTGACCGGTTATCAATAAGGCCTTTTTTTTCGGATTAGCCTTCCAAGTTTGTAATATTTTCTCTGCTTTACGATACATTCGCTGTTCCTTAAATATATTATACACATTTTATAAGCTATATTTAACATAAAAATACACAAAATTCAAGAATTATTTTGATAAATTATACACAAAATTCTAAATATTTATGACTGAAATATACACATTTTTCTTAATCTACTCTAAAAAATATAGATACTTTTTGAATTATTCTCCAAAATTTGAGGTGTTTTGTGCGCTGAAAAATGGGATTTGGTCAGAACTCGTATCTATTATTTTGAACTTAAATAATTTTTTGGTCTGGTCATTCCCTAAAAAATGCACGCAAATGGGATGGATACACAAACCTAGTATCTAAGGATGGTATTCCAACAAGTTCTTCTTGGGTTACTCCTTGTTGTTTACGAATATCTCGTATTAATTTTCCTATATCTTTCATTGTTGTTAAATCTTGGCTATTCATAATAAACCTCTTTTTTTGTTACCATTCGGTATCGTTGTTGGGCATCATATTTAACGGATTTTGCTTCATAAATTTGATACCTCATTTTTTTGATTATTTGATGTGTCCATATTATCCAGCCCTATACGATGGGCTGTTATCAAATTGTTATCGGTGGTGATAACGGGGGGTAGCAGGGTTGTTGTTTTCTCTGGTGGTTTACAACTACATTTTACCACGAAAGGCAGGGAAATGCAATAACCATCCTTGCTGTGGCGTATCAAGGAATCTTACTGAACATATGGCGCACCTTATCCAAACGGCTGTTTGGACGACGGGGCTGGATGATTGGCTCGCCGACAGTGGCCTGATACCCTTTCAGTTCCGTCAGGCACACACTCCGCCCGTTGGTGTAAAAGGCCAAATCAGTACGGTATGCCTGTATGCAA
>OMCQ01000068.1_pt1 | contig 79411 bp, 58 predicted proteins | sample 1673761 | NCBI WGS metagenome assembly OMCQ01 (sample SAMEA103958126, study PRJEB25191) | human gut metagenome | reverse complement strand
GACAAGAAGTTCTTTCTTTTCCGTATCGCCAATTTATATGCTTATCCCCACTAAATTTCTACTGACCCGGCATGTCGAATCCCGGCACGCTCTGCTGCGCTCGCGTACCGGGTTATGGCAGAGTGTCGTCGCTCCGCGACGATAGCCAGCCAACGTTGCCATCGTCTCATGGTGCAGGGTTTTGACATATTCCGCTTTTCCTGACTTTGAGCCAGATTTCAGGCTGGTTTTTGTTGAAATTTAACAACTTTGAGTGAAACAAATCGTGTTGAAATTGTTCTATAAGTAGCGGTGATAAATATTTGTGGGCTTAGGAAATTGCTATTATGGCATAAAGCATTATCTTTGCATAAGATAGGCTGCATCTTTGCATAAGATAGGCTGCATAGCTCAGAAATTGAAGAAAAAGAGAATAACTAACAATAAAAAAAATAATGACTAACGACGAACTATTGAATCTTATAGTTGAGGGAATTCAAGAACGCAAAGGAAAAAATATCACACATGTGGACTTGACAGGACTTGAATATGTCTCTACAGAACATTTTATCATTTGCCAAGGCACATCCACGATGCAGGTTTCTGCCATCGCCGACTCTGTGCGCGAATATGTTCAGGAGAAATCGGGTGTGAAGCCCTTCAACTATGACGGCTACCGCAATTCGCAATGGATTGTTATAGACTACGGCACGATTTATGTGCACGTGTTCCTTCCGGAATACAGGGAGTATTACAATCTTGAGCAGCTGTGGAACGACGCCGAGATAAAAGAAATCCCAGATATTGATTAAGCAATAGATAAAAATGGACAATAAGAAAAAGCAATTTAAAGGATTCCGATTCAGCATATTCTGGATGTATGCCATCATCGGTATGGTTCTGATGGGGTTGTTTTACTTCAACGACTCCTCTGCAGAAAAACCGATGAATTGGCAGCCGGATTTCAAGAAGCTTCTTGTGGAGGGCAATGTCAAGCATATGTGGGTGTATGCCGGCGACAATAAACTTGAGGCTGAGTTGACCGAGGCAAGCGCCAAGCAGGTGTTTAAAGATATGGCAAAGGTCAATTACAGCAAGGCAAGAGTCGTTGTGCAAGTGCCTCACAATGTGTTTGAGGACCAGATGAAGAGCATCCCTTACACCGGAATCCTTGAATATGAGTCGGGCAGTGGAATCGCAGGGTTCTTGTGGTCGTTCGGCCCCGTAATCCTGTTGATTGTGTTCTGGTTCATCCTGATGCGCCGCATGTCGAGAGGCGGAGGCGACGGTTCTGGCGGCGTGTTCAACATAGGCAAGACAAAGGCGCAGCTTTTCGACAAGGAAAAGGGTACCAACGTAACGTTCAAAGACGTGGCAGGACTGCAGGAGGCAAAGACCGAGGTTGAGGAGATTGTTGAATTTCTGAAAAACCCTCAGAAATTCACTAATCTTGGAGGAAAGATACCCAAGGGCGCTTTGCTTGTAGGCCCTCCAGGAACCGGAAAGACGCTGCTTGCAAAAGCCGTGGCAGGCGAGGCCAACGTGCCTTTCTTCTCATTGTCGGGTTCCGACTTTGTGGAGATGTTTGTGGGCGTTGGAGCGTCGCGAGTGCGCGACTTGTTCAAGAAAGCCAAAGACAAAGCGCCGTGTATCATATTCATCGACGAGATCGACGCTGTGGGACGTGCCCGCGGAAAAAACCCCAATATGGGCTCTAACGATGAGCGCGAGAACACGTTGAACCAATTGCTCACCGAGATGGACGGTTTCGGCACCAACAGTGGTATCATTGTGCTTGCCGCAACAAACCGCGTCGACATTCTCGACAAGGCTTTGCTTCGTGCCGGACGTTTTGACCGTCAGATTTATGTCGACCTTCCGGATTTGAACGACCGCAAGGAAATATTCATGGTGCATCTGCGCGATGTCAAGATTGCTCCGGATGTGGATGTCGACCTCCTTTCGCGCCAGACACCGGGATTCTCGGGCGCCGACATTGCCAACGTGTGCAATGAGGCCGCTCTTATAGCGGCGCGCCACAGCAAGGAGTTTGTTGAGAAGCAAGACTTTATGGATGCGGTTGACCGTATTGTCGGAGGCTTGGAGAAACGCTCTAAAATCACGACAGAGGAAGAGCGCGAGTCGATCGCCACCCATGAGGCAGGCCATGCCACAATAAGCTGGCATTTGAAATATGCCAATCCGCTGATCAAAGTAACCATTGTGCCGCGCGGCAAGGCTCTCGGAGCCGCCTGGTATCTGCCAGAAGAGCGTCAGATCACGCCAGAGCAGGCGTTGCTTGACGAGATTTGCTCGTTGCTTGGCGGTCGTGCAGCAGAAGACTTGTTTCTCGGCTGCGTGTCGACAGGAGCGCTCAACGACCTTGAACGCGCGTCGAAACAGGCGTATGCCATCGTGGCATATTATGGAATGAGCAAGTCGTTGCCAAATGTAAGCTACTATGACTCGACAGGTCAGGACTATATGTTTGCAAAGCCTTACAGCGAGGACCGTGCCCGTATGATTGACGCGGAGGTTACGCGCGTGCTCTCGGAGCAGTATGAGCGAGCAAAACAGATATTGAAAGAATATGAGGGCGGACATCATCAGTTGCGCGACTTGTTGCTTACGCGGGAGGTTATCTTCACAGAAGACGTGGAGCATATCTTCGGCAAGCGCAAATGGGCGTCGCGTGCGGATGAGATAATCAAAGCCAACGAGGAGAAAGAGCGTCAGCGCAGCATCGCTGCCGGCGACGCAGACAAATCGGAGACCGACAGTCTGAGCGATCCCGACGATTCTGCCACTCCGCCGCCCGTGCCAGAAGAAGAAAAATAACAGTTGACAAACAAGGGGATGGCTGACCGCAGAAAGTCGGCTTTCCTCTTTTTTAAATTTATAAGTATATGAAAGTTAGATTCAGCTTGATAATGGCGATTATAGGCATAGTGCTTGCCTCCTGCGGCGACGACAACGATTCGGAGAAGTGGCTGACGGGCAAATCGCAGAATTTTTCGATAAACAGCAATCTCCGCAGGGAGACATTGCCGGTGTTGAAGGCTCGTGACGTGTGGGCAGCGACCGTGGGCTACGGCACGTCGGACCAGGGGTGGCTCACGCTTGACAAAACGGAAGGCGAAGCGGGAACTGTGGAGCTGACAGCGTTTATCGCCGCCAACACAACGAAAAAATACCGCTCGGCAACGGTGACTGTCACATGCCACAAAGAAACGGTGAAATTCCAGTTCAGCCAGGCAGGCATGACTGGAGGCGACGAGCCTAAGCCATCGGTGTCGGCGCGTGTTGCCAAGATAGAAATGACAAATTTTGACAGAGAAATGAACGCGGTTTATGAGGAGTCGCTTGCGTTCAGATATTCAGGCGATGTGATTGTCGGAGCAGACTATCATAGCCGCGACAAGGTGGCATTGACAGAGAGCGACGTGGTTGTGACCATCGACCGCAGCCAATCTGGTAAATGCGTGTATACAATGAAAGAAACCGGTATGCCCGACGAGGTGGTCAATGCCACGCTCGACGATTTGAAGCGCATTGTGTCGGTAGGCGATATGCAAATGACATACGGCGTCGAAGGCTTTCTTGCAAAGCGCACAAATGGAGAGTCGACCTGGCTTTATGATGTAGACGTGAAAAGCAACCTTTTCATTGTCACAACCGATAAAAGATTGGTCTATCAGTTTGACCCGGCATTGCCGTTGCGCGATGACTGCAACATCGACGTCAACTTTATAGCGATGATGACAATGACGTCGCGCGGCATGCTCAAATATGCGGTGCTTGCCGAGAAGGGCAATTTCGGCAAGATGCTGCCTTATGTAATCTATAAAGCCGCTTCGGGAAAAGAGTCTTATGTCTTTTCTCCGCAGATTGATTCAGCCAAGACGTTAACGTCGCTTGATTTCGCCCATCGTTACAACGACCTTCCTTACGAGACACAGAAACGTTGTGTAATAACCTACGTTGACTGACGATAAAGATTTAAAAAACGGGAGGCGGTGCTGAAATTTCAGTGCCGCCTCCCGCGTTTATGTTTTGTTGTGTTGAGTGGGCAAACAATATGCCCGCAAAGACAGTTACTTTGCAGTGTAAAGATAAAAACACAAAGTCATGGAAGCAAAAACCTACTATGAGAAGACTCTCTCAAACAATGATCCTATTTTCGATGAGGCACGCCGCATAGGCGGCAGCCTTTGCAAAGCGGTTGGTAAGGCGACGTGGTTTGTCAAAGACTATCTGCAGTGCTTTCTGCTCAGCGCCCTTTTTGATTTACTGCCTGTTAAGGCGAAAAAAGACGCAACGGCTGGGGAAAGAGGCTTGAATTATGCAATGTCGACAATCATTGCATTGCTTGTGGTTGGAAGTGTAGTACAAATTTATTTGCTGTTATTTATGTAATTAGTGCCTTGGATATGGTGCTGTGGAAACGCAAAAAGGCAACCGCACATTTCTATGCGGTTGCCTTTTTATCAGTATGATGATAGGGTTTTTATTTGTTTCGGAACACGAATTGGTCACCGTCGGCGTCGATAACGATAGACTTGTCTTTCGTAACGTTTCCGGCAAGAATGTCTTTCGACAAGCGGTTGAGAATCTCACGCTGGATGACACGCTTAACCGGACGTGCGCCGAACTCAGGGTCGTAGCCTTCGTCGGCAAGCAAGGAGAGCGCTTTGTCGGTAATGTCGAGCTCTATGTCGTTTTTAGCGAGCATACGGCGAGCATTGTTGACTTGGAGAGCCACAATCTCCTTGATTTCGGATTTCGACAGAGGCGTGAACATTATAATCTCATCAATACGGTTCAGGAACTCCGGACGGATTGTCGACTTCAACATCTCAAGCACCTGGTTCTTGGTGGTTTCGACGGTCTCAGCCTTGTTTGCGTCGGTCATCTTCGAGAAATTCTCGCGGATGAGCTGCGAGCCCATGTTTGAGGTCATGATGATGATTGTGTTCTTGAAATTGACCGTGCGCCCCTTGTTGTCCGTCAGCCGTCCGTCGTCGAGCACCTGAAGCAGGATGTTGAACACGTCGGGATGCGCTTTCTCAATCTCATCGAAGAGCACCACAGAGTACGGTTTGCGCCTTACGGCCTCCGTCAGCTGTCCGCCTTCCTCGTATCCAACGTATCCGGGAGGAGGCCCGATGAGCCTTGACACCGAGAACTTCTCCTGATACTCGCTCATGTCGATACGCGTCATCATATTCTCGTCGTTGAACAGATAGTCAGCCAAAGCCTTTGCCAATTCCGTCTTGCCCACACCGGTGGTTCCGAGGAATATGAAAGAACCGATAGGGCGGTTGGGGTCGTTAAGTCCGGCACGTGAGCGGCGCACGGCATCAGCGATAGCCGAAATCGCCTCGTCCTGTCCCACAACCCGTTTGTGCAGTTCTTCCTCGAGATGGAGCAGTTTCTCCTTCTCGCTTGTCACCATCTTCGCCACAGGTATTCCCGTCCATCTCGACACGATGTCGGCAATATCCTCAGCATCGACTTCCTCCTTTATCAGCGATCTGTCGCCCTGCATGTCGTGGAGTTGCTGCTGCAATTGCTTGTTTTCATCCTCCTTGTTCTTGATGCGGGAGTAGCGTATTTCAGCCACCTTTGCATAGTCGCCGTCGCGCTCAGCCTTGTCGGCCTCGAATTTGAACTGCTCAATGTCGATTTTGTTCTGCTGAATTTTGTTTATCAGCTCCTTTTCGGCTTTCCATTTAGCCATGTAGCTCTTCTCTTCCTCGCGCAGGTCGGACAGCTCCTTCTCCAAACCTTTCACTTTGTCGGATTCGCCCTCTTCGCGTTTGATTGCCTCCCGCTCGATTTCGAGTTGAGAGATTTTGCGGATAATTTCGTCAAGAGCCTGTGGCACAGAGTCAATTTCGATTCTTAATTTAGAGGCAGCCTCATCAATAAGGTCAATTGCCTTGTCGGGCAGGAAACGGTCGGTTATATAGCGTTCCGAAAGTTGCACGGCGGCAATTATCGCCTCGTCCATGATACGCACTTTGTGATGGTTCTCATAGCGTTCCTTCAGACCACGCAGGATGGCGATGCTGCTCAGCTCGTCAGGCTCGTTGACCATGACAATCTGGAAACGACGCTCCAACGCTTTGTCCTTCTCGAAGTACTTCTGATACTCATCGAGCGTTGTCGCACCGATGCTCCTCAAGTCACCCCTTGCCAAAGCCGGTTTCAGGATATTTGCGGCATCCATGGCGCCTTCGCCCTTTCCTGCACCGACAAGCGTGTGTATCTCATCGATGAAGAGGATAATCTCGCCGTTGCTTTTGGTCACCTCGTTGACGATTGCTTTCAGACGTTCCTCAAACTCACCTTTGTATTTGGCACCAGCCACAAGCGCACCCATATCGAGTGAGTACAATTGTTTGGTTTTCAAGTTTTCAGGCACATCGCCACGCACAATCCGTTGAGCCAGACCCTCGGCGATAGCCGTTTTTCCGGTGCCAGGCTCGCCAACAAGAATAGGGTTGTTTTTCGTGCGTCGGCTAAGAATCTGCAGCACACGTCGTATCTCGTCGTCACGGCCTATCACAGGGTCGAGTTTTCCACTGCGGGCACGCTCGTTAAGGTTGATGGCATATTTGCTCAAAGCGTTGTAGGAATCCTCCGCGCTTTGGCTCGTAGCCTTCTCGCCCTTTCGCAGTTCTTTTACCGCAGCCTCAAGATCCTGTTCGGTCACGCCGTTGTCTTTCAGTATTGTCGACACTTTGGTGTTGACCTTCAGGAGCGCTATAAGAATAGCCTCCAATGTCACGTATTCGTCACCGAGCCGCTTTGCGCAGTCGATGGCTTTCAGCAACACATCGTTTGACTCGCGCGACAGGTAAGGTTCGCCGCCGCTCACCTTTGGCAGAGCCGACAGCGCCTTGTCGAGTTGCATCGCAACCAGTTGCTGGTTTACGCCGAGCTTCTGGAAAACGAATTTCACAACCGACTCGCCTTTGTCGAGCAAAGCCTTCAGCAGATGCTCCGGCTCAATGGCCTGGTTGCCGTTCTGCTGAGCGGTCTGTACAGCCTGCTGTACGACCTCTTGCGATTTGATTGTAAAGTTGTCAAAATTCATAATGTATATATTTATTTGGTTTATACGTAATTAATAAAATTCAGTCATCAAGTCAGCAATCCTTGTGCCACAAGCTTATTTCTGCTATTTTGTCATAGCGAAGGTGCAATTTTGTCGTAAAAACGAATGGTTATGCGCTACATCTTGCCGTTTCAGTCGCTTACTTTCGCAGAATTTGCTTAATTTTGTAGTTTGAAATAAAATGGCTCGAAAAATATGGATTTTGAACTGCAAAAAGAGGATTTGAACAGCAACGCGCGAGCGGGACTCATAACCACTGCGCACGGCACTATAGAGACCCCGATTTTCATGCCGGTTGGCACAGTGGGTTCGGTCAAGGCTGTGCATTTCCACGAACTTGAAAACGACATCAAGGCCCAGATTATCCTGGGCAACACATATCACCTGTATCTGCGTCCGGGAATGGACATCATAGAGAAGGCCGGCGGACTGCATAAGTTCAATGGCTGGAAGCGTCCGATTCTTACCGACAGCGGAGGATTTCAGGTGTTTTCCCTTTCCGCCAACCGGAAACTGAAGGAGGAAGGCGCGTATTTCCGTTCACATATCGACGGCTCGAAACATCTGTTCACGCCAGAGGGAGTGGTCGACATACAGCGTTCCATCGGTTCCGACATAATGATGGCGCTTGACGAGTGTCCGCCGGGCGATTCCGACTATCAGTATGCCAAAAAGTCGTTGGCGTTGACTCTGCGCTGGCTGCGCCGCGGATGGGACCACTATAAGGCAACCGATGGCAAATATGGCTACAGTCAGGCATATTTTCCGATTGTGCAAGGCTGTGTCTATAAAGACCTTCGTCAGGAGTCGGCCAAGTTTGTCGCCGATCTTGGTGCCGACGGCAATGCCATTGGCGGTCTGGCAGTTGGCGAGCCTACGGAGAAGATGTATGAGATGATTGAGATTGTCAATGAGATACTGCCAAAAGACAAGCCCCGTTATCTTATGGGAGTCGGTACGCCGGCAAATATTCTCGAGGCAATCGAGCGCGGCGTCGACATGATGGATTGCGTGATGCCTACGCGCAACGGACGCAACGGAATGCTTTTCACCAAGAATGGCATAATGAATATGCGCAACAAGAAGTGGGCAGACGATTTCTCGCCGATAGAGATCGACGGCGCGTCGGAGGTTGACCGTATGTATAGTCGGGCTTATCTCCGCCATCTATTTGTTAGTCAGGAGATTCTTGCCATGCAGATTGCGTCGATCCACAATCTTGCATTCTATCTGTGGCTTGTGGGAGAAGCCCGCAGCCACATTCTTGCAGGCGATTTCAAAGCCTGGAAGGACGAAACAGTGGTCCGTGTAATGCAACGCTTATGAAAAGACAAATCAAGTTGCCCAAGCCGTATGTGAAGACTCTTGATGGTTATATCATCAAGAAGTTTCTTGGCACATACGTGTTTGCCATCGTGCTTATCCTTGCGATTATCGTGATGTTTGACATCAACGAGAAGCTCGACAGTTTTATGAAAGCACCGGTGAAGGCAACCATTTTTGAATATTATCTGAACTATATTCCATACATGGCGAATCAGTTCAGTCCGCTGTTCACGTTTATCGCCGTGATTTTTTTCACGTCGAAGATGGCTGAGAACTCCGAGATTATCGCCATCTTGTCGAGTGGCGTCAGTTTCCGACGGTTGCTGCTGCCTTATATGGCGTCGGCATTGGTTATTGCCAGCTTCACGTTTGTGCTTGACTCTTATGTCATCCCGCCCGCCAATGTGAAGCGAATCAACTATCAGAACAAATATGTGAAAAACAAGGCTATAGACTATGGCGTCAACATCCAGTTGCAGGTGACGCCCGGAGAAATCGCCTATATGTCGCGTTTTGAGAACTCGTCGAAAACGGCATACAACTTCTCGCTCGAGACGTTTAAAGACAAAAAGCTCGTGTCGCGAATGGTTGCAACGACGGCGGTTTACGACACACTTTACCGCTGGTCGATGAAAAACTACATGATACGCAATTTCAGAGGAATGCGCGAGGAGATAAAAAAAGGAGCCACTCTCGACACCATCATTCCGATTGAGCCGCGCGACTTCCTGATTGCTGAGAACGACCACGAAAAGATGACCTCACCGGAGCTGAAGGCTTACATTGACCGGCAGAAAATGCGTGGTGTGGCGAATATCAAAAATTTTGAGATTGAGTATGAACGGCGTTTCGCCATGACCGGCGCGGCGTTTATCCTGACGCTTATCGGCATGTCGCTGTCGTCGCGCAAGGTGAAGAGCGGAATGGGAATCAACATCGGTATCGGTTTGGTGCTGAGTTTCTCGTATATCCTGTTTTCCACGGTCACGTCGACATTTGCCGTTTCTGGCTATACGTCGCCGTTTGTGGCAATGTGGATTCCTAATGTGGTGTATCTCATAATAGGCATAGTGCTCTACAACCGCGCCTCGACGTAGCGGATTGAACAATTTTGTGGTGGTGAGTGTTTATATGGGTGAATATTAAAGTTTTACCATTATGAAACACGAACTACCAAAACTGCCGTGGCAGGCGGACGCATTGACCGGCGCCATCAGTGCCACAACTATTGACTTCCACTATGGGAAGCATACGCGCACATATCTTGAGAATGTAGACAAACTTGCAGCTGAAACTCCATTGTCGGAGTTGCCGCTCGACGGGATTGTGCGAGTCGCCGACGGCGCGTTGCTCAACAATGCCGCCCAGGCATGGAATCATCTTTTCTATTTCGACGCGCTGTCGCCATCGCCAAAGCCAGCCTCCGACAAGGCTTTTCTTGCCGCAGTGGAGCGGTGCTTCGGGTCGGTCGATGTGCTGAAGACAAAGATGGAGCAGTCGGGAGCAGCGTTGTTTGGCTCCGGATGGACATGGCTTGTTGCAGACTCCGACAATCATTTGATGGTAATCAACACACCGAATGCCGACACCCCGTTGAGGATGGACGGGCTGCGCCCACTGTTGTGTATCGACGTGTGGGAGCACGCGTATTACCTTGACTATCAGAATCGGCGCGCTGACTATCTTCACAACATCTGGAACGTTGTGGACTGGGAGGTTGTGGAGCGTCGTTTTTCCGGAAAGTAAGCGACGTTGAGGCTATCTGTCCTCGCGCGAGGCATCGATTTTAAGAAGCGTGAAAATTAGGATTGTGAATCCCCACAGCGACGATCCTCCGTAGCTGAAGAACGGCAGAGGAATGCCGATTACGGGGCATAGCCCGATGACCATACCGATGTTGATGCCGATGTGGAAAATGAAATACGAAGCCACACAGTAGCAGTACACCCTTCCGAATGCCGTCCGCTGCCGTTCGGCAATTTGCAGAATGCGCAGCACGAGGAACAGGAACGCGGCAATCACCGCCGCCGAGCCAATAAAACCCTCTTCCTCGCCGATGGTGCAGAAAATGAAGTCGGTGTGCTGCTCCGGCACGTATTTCAGCTTTGTCTGAGTGCCGTTGAGAAATCCTTTTCCGAGGATTCCTCCCGAACCGATTGCAATCTTTGACTGGTTCACGTTGTAGCCGGCTCCCTGCAGGTCGTCCTCGATGCCGAGAGCCACCTTTATGCGCATTTGCTGGTGCGCACCGAGGATGTCGGTAAACACATAGTTTACGGAAAACAAGAAAACTACCGACGAAAGAGCGAACGTGATGATGAGCAGAATTTTGCGGGCCTCCTTCTTCAGCATTTCCCAGACTAGGTAGCTGATAGCTGCAGCCATAGTTCCAAGCAGAAACAAGCGTCCGTTAATCTCGATTCCACAAGCGTATAGAGTGCCGCAGACAGCTCCGCATGCGGCATACACAATCAGAAGGTTGCGTGTTATAACCGCCGATTTGCAGTAGAACACCACCATTCCCAGAATCATCAGCAGAATCAGAGCCAAAACGATAAATTCGCCGCCGGGGATGCCCATGACCATTATCGCTGAATATTTCAGCGCCACCACGAAAATCACAATCGAGCAAAGTCCGGCAAACAGAATCAATCCGCTCATGCCCTCGCGGTAAAGCACGAATACGAGCGAAGTGAAAACCAGCGCCGAACCCGTCTCGTTCTGCAACAGGATCAGCATTATCGGCGCCATTATTATTGCTGCCGCCTTTATGTAGTTGCTGAACTTGGCGTTGAGCGAGAAGTTGTAGCCGCTGAACAGTTTGGCAAGAGCGAGCGCCGTTGCAAACTTGGCAAATTCCGCAGGCTGCAGGCTCACAGGGCCGAGCACAATCCATGAGTGCGACCCCTTGATGTTGGGAGCAATGAAGATTGTCACGAGCAGTAGCAGCAGTATTGCAAAATATATAGGGTAGGCGTATGTGTCGAAAAACCAGTTGTCGACCAAGAGTATAGCTACACCAAGCAGCGCCGACAGTCCAATCCAGCAGAATTGCTTTCCAGAAAATTCTGAAAAGTCGAGAATGCTGGCATTGTCGAAGTCGTAGCTTGCCGCATATATGCTTATGGCACCAGCCACAACAAGCAGCAGATATGTAATCAGGATAGGGAAGTCTATCCTTCTGAAAACCGATTTGTTTGTATCTCCGTATTCCACTTATTGAAATTTTAGAACGCAAAGTTACAACAAAATGGTCGCAGAAGGTCAAGTTATCATGAACTTTATGCCTAAAAGCGGATAAACTTTTCAAATGACGCAGCAAATTGATAGGAAACGTGAAATAAACCAAAAATCAAAAAGGATGTAATAAAAATGTGGCATAGAATTTGCGAGATGAGGCAAATAAGTGTAATTTTGCACCTTGTTGGGCAAAAACGGTGTTTGCCTGTAGAATATTGAATAATTTATATTAAGAATATGAACGTTACAATGGAGAAAAACGGCAATGTCGGTGGTATCATCACAGTGTCGTTGGAAGAAAAAGACTATCAGGACAAAGTAGCAAAAGATCTTAAGACTATCGGTCAGAAACATCATATCGACGGTTTCCGTCCGGGCAAGGTTCCGGCAGGCTTGTTGAAGAAAATGTTTGGCAAGCAAGTTCTCGCCGACGTTATCAACCGTGAGACAGTCGACGCTTTGTTCAAATATATCGAAGACGAGAAACTCAGCATCCTCGGCGAGCCTTTGGCAGAAGACAACCAGGAAGTGGATTTCGACAAGAAGGACTTCACATTCAAGTTTGAGGTAGGTTTGGCACCTGCGTTTGAGTTGAACGTAGACAAGAGCATCACAGTTCCTTACTATAAAATCAACGTTACCGACGAGATGGCGCAGCGTCAGGATGAGGCGTTCACACGTCGTTTCGGTTCGCAAGTTCCTGGGGATGAAGTCAACGAGACAGCCCTTATCAAGGGTTCTGTTGCTGAGCTCAACGAAGACGGCAGCGTGAAGGAAGGCGGTATTGTTGCAGAAAGCACAATCGTTTCGATGGAATATCTTGGCAAGACTTCAGAAGGCGAGAAATTCGCAGGCAAGAAAGTAGGCGACAAGGTGGTGTTCAATCCGGCGGCAGCAGGCAACGGCAGCGATGCTGAGGTTGCATCAATGCTCAACATCGACAAGGAGCAGGCAGCAGGCGTTAAGTCAAACTTTGAATTCACAATCAAGGAAATCATCGTGTTGAAGCCGGCAGAGAAAAATCAGGAGTTCTTCGACATGGTGTTTGGCAAGGACGAAGTCAAGAACGAAGAGGAATATGCAACAAAGTTGAAAGAGATGATTGCCAACCAGCTTATGCTTGACAGCAACTACCGTTTCACTCTCGACGCACAGAAAGTGTTGATGGAGAAGGTGGGCAACTTGGAGCTTCCTGTAGAATTCTTGAAGAAATGGCTTAAGAAGACAAACGAGAAAATCAACGACGAGAACGTTGACGCAGAATACGAAAGAATGCTTCCTGCCGCAGAATGGCAATTGGTGAAAGAAAGAATCGCCAAGATGTTTGAGGTAAAGGTAGGCGACGAGGACCTCAAGCGTGAGGCAAAGATGCTTGCAGCACAGCAGTTCGCACAGTATGGCATGACAAACGTGCCTGACGAATATGTTGAGAAGTATGCGGAAGATTTCTTGAAGAACAAAGACTATCGTCAGCGTTTGATTGAAAAGTCGGTTGACGACAAGCTGTTTGCCGCTGTCAAAGAGGCTGTAACACTTGACGAGAAGGCAGTTTCTGTAGAAGAGTTCAACAAACTTTTCGAGGCAGAGGCAGAAAAGAAAGAAGCATAATCGACAGGATTAGATAGAAAGAACGGATACCGCCGACGGAATACCCAGTCGGCGGTATTCGCTTTTTATGGGGACGAAGCTTTGAATTTAGCGCAACATGCGCTATCTTTGTCTACACAAAACAGTACGGTGTCCTGTCGCTTGCCGCCTCTTTTGGCGGTAAGAGGAAAGTCCGGGCAACATAGAGTGCCATATTTCCTAACGGGAAGCTGTCGGCGACGGCAGAGCAGTGTGACAGAAAACAACCGCCACGCAAGTGGTAAGGGTGAAAAGGCGGGGTAAGAGCCCACCGGGCGCGATGGCGACATTGCGCGCCGCACATCTTATGGGTTGCAAGGTCAAGTATACCGGCATTTAAGGGCTACTCGTCCATTGCCGGGGGGTAGGCTGCTGGAGCCACGTGGCGACGCGTGGCGTAGATAAATGACAGGACGCGGCTAAGGCTGCGACATAACCCGGCTTATAGCCGTACTGTTTTTTTTAAGAAAGTGGAAATACGAAAGATATATTTGACGGTGCGTATTGCTGTCAGGAGGTTTCGGCATCTATATGCTTACTGCACGGAAAACGTTTGGCGAGATCCGCGCGATGTGTGGTATGTGAAGCTGCTGAAGGTTGTCAACCTCTCGGTTAAGTCTTTTTTTGACAAAAACATCCAGACTCTTGCCAGTTCGCTGACATACACCACGCTTCTTGCCGTCATACCCATTCTGTCGCTGCTTCTTGCCATAGCCAGGGGCTTCGGAATGCGCGACGTGTTGATACAGTCGCTTTACAAGGGGTTGCCATCGCAGCGCGCCATGCTTGAGAATTCACTTGATTTCGTCGACCGTTTTCTCGCCACCCTGTCGAAAGGCGTGTTTGTGGGCATCGGCGTCGTGTTCTTGCTGTGGACGCTTGTCAGCATGCTGAGAAAAATCGAGTCGGTCTACAACCATGTGTGGAACGTGAGGAAAGGACGGCCGATTTATCGCCGCATCACCGACTACACGGCAATACTTCTTATCATTCCCATTCTTCTGATTTGCTCCGGCGGCTTGTCGATATTTTTGTCAAACTTCGTCCAGGAGTTGATTAATTCACCGATAGGCGTGTTGTCGCCCGTGCTCAAGTTTCTTCTCGACCTCTCCCCGGTATTCCTGCTTGGAGTTCTGTTTGTCGGGATGAACGTGTTGATACCCTACACGAAAGTGAAGCTTAAAAACGCGCTGTTGCCCGGATTTGTGTGCGGAGTGCTGTTTTATTTCATCCAGTATGCCTTTGTGCATGGTCAGATATCCGTGACAAAATACAATGCCGTCTATGGCGGATTCGCTTTTCTTCCGCTGTTTCTGATTTGGATGCAGCTGTCGTGGACAGTGTGTATCGCGTGTGCGGTGATGACCTATTCATCGCAGAATTTCTTCCGTTTCAACTATCTGGCGCAGGTGAAGAAAGCATCGGCACGCTATGTCGACCAAGTGGCACTATTTGTGATAGCCACCGTTGTGAGCCGTTTTGAGGTAGGCGCCGACGCCGTGGGCAAGAAAGAGCTTGCCGACCGCCGTCAGATACCTGTGAAGATGGTCAATGAGGTTGTCGACCGACTGTGTGACGGGGGATTCCTGTCGGCGGTGATTGATGACGACGGCAACATCTCTTATCAACCGTCGCGCAACTTGTCGGGGATGACGGTTGAGGAGTTTATGAACCGATACCATGAAATCGGTCATTCCGACTTTATAGAAGAGCCGGCGGTGGCAGCCGCTCTCGACCGCATGAAGTCGCTTCTCGATGTTGACTCTGAAGCCTACCGCACCACTACACTTTCCCAGGTTCTTTGAGAGCTGCCAACAAGTCGGCAACGATAAATGTGCTTCCGCCAACGTATATCATATCGTCGGCCGCCGCACCGCTTTTTGCCGCAAGATATGCATCCTTGACAGATGTGAAAGAGCTGCCCGTCAGCCCGAATTCAGAGGCCTTCTTTGCCAGGACGGTGCACGGCAACGCCCGCTCCACCGACGGCTGGGTGAATAAGTAGAGGGCGTCGGTAGGCAGCATGTTGAGGATATGGGAGATGTCCTTGTCGCTGACAAAGCCGATTACCACGCGCAGTGTGCCGCACTCGGCGTGTTGCAGCTGGTCGGCGATGTATTGGAAGCCTCCGGGGTTATGTCCGGTGTCGCATATTGTCAGCGGATGTTCGTCGACCTTCATCCATCGCCCCATCAAACCCGTTGTTCTGCAAACCGATGCGAAACCGTCGTGCACGTTTCCGTCTGTGATGATGAATCCATTTTCGCGAAGTAGGCAGACAGCATGCAGCACAGTGTCGGCATTGAGCGTTTGGCATTCTCCAGCCAATTCATCGGAGATGTCGCCGAATGAACGGGTGGAGAGGTGCAGGCTGTCGACAGAACGGCTGAAGTCGGTGATTTCCGAATTGTCCTGTGCGAATACGATCGGCGCATTCACGCTTTGCGCCTTCTCCTCAAACACCGGGCGTGTCTCGTCGGTGTATTCTCCGACGACAACGGGCGTATTCGGCTTTATTATGCCCGCTTTCTCGCCGGCTATTGCAGCAAGCGTGTCGCCGAGAAACTGAGTGTGGTCAAACGAGATGTTGGTAATGACGCTCAGCACCGGTGAGATTATGTTTGTGCTGTCGAGCCGTCCGCCGAGTCCAACCTCGATTACGGCAACGTCGACTTTCTCATGTTCAAAATATTTGAAAGCCATTATTGTTGCAAGCTCGAAAAACGACGGTTGCCGTCCGGAGTATCCGCTGTTGAGAAACTTATCGACAAACGAGCACACAAACTCTTCGGAAACCATTTTGCCGTCCACACGTATGCGTTCGCGGAAGTCGAGCAGGTGGGGCGAAGTGTAAAGTCCCACCCGGTAGCCCGCTTTTTGCAGGATAGCCGCCAGTAAGTGTGACGTAGAGCCTTTTCCGTTGGTGCCCGCCACATGGATTGTTTTGAAAGCCTTTTCCGGGCATCCGAACACCTTGTCGAGTTGAAGCGTCGTGTCGAGCCCCGGCTTGTAGGCCTGCGCGCCGACGTGTTGGAAAACCAAAGTTTTGTTGAACAGATAGTCGATAGTTTCTGCGTAGTTCATTTTCAATATATTATATATCCCGTCAAACCGGCGAGAACGATAATCAGAATGGGGTGTATTTTATAGAAAAAAGCCATCACGAAGCATACGGCGCAGATTGCGATGCTTGAGAACAGGTCGTCGAAGTTCTCGCGGTTCATCAGCAACAATGCCGCAGAGCCGATGAGTCCGACCACGACAGGCCGCAACGCGGCAAAAATGCCCTTTATGTAGTGGCTGTCCTTGTGTTTTTGTATAAAGCGGCTTGTGTAGAGCACCAGAAGGAATGACGGGAGGATTACGGCGAGAGTTGTCACCATCGATCCCATGACTCCTCCACCCACAGTGTAGCCGATATAGGTGGCGGAATTGATGCCTATCGGTCCGGGAGTCATCTGCGAGATGGCTACAATGTCGGTAAACATGTGTTCAGTGATCCATCCGCGGTCCACAATCTCGTGGCGTATGAGCGACAGCATTGCATATCCGCCACCGAATCCGAAGATGCTGATTTTGAAGTAAGCCCAGATAAGTTTCAGATATATGCTCATTGTTTTTCCCCTTCCTGTTTTTCAACCGTGGTGCGGAAATTTTTTGAATAAATGAAATATCCGAACAGTCCGCCTATAAGGATGTAAAGAATAGGACTGGATACAACCGGAATGTTCGACCAGATGAGCATAGAGATTGCAATCGGGATCCAGGCGTTCTTCCACGATATTTTTGCGGATTTTGCAGTTGTGAACACCGGCGACAGAATCAGCGCCACCACGGCAGGGCGTATTCCTTTGAAGATGCGAGTCAGTGTCTCATTGTTTTTGATTGTATCCGGTGTCAGAAACATCGCGATGGCGAGAATAATCATAAACGACGGCAGGATTGTGCCGAGGACAGCGAAAATTGAGCCCCAAATTTTGTTCAGTTTGTAGCCCACAGCTATGGCAACGTTGACCGCCATGATGCCAGGCAGCGACTGTGCTATTGCGAGATTGTCGATAAATTCCTCTTTTTCAAGCCATTTGTGCTTGTTTACAATGTCTTCCTCCAATAAAGAAATCATCGCCCAACCGCCACCGAATGTGAATGCACCGATTTTGAAGAACGATGAAAACAGCCTCAAATTAATATGCTTCATCAGATGTTTCCTTAAATTTACGACAAAGTTACGATTAAATTGTAACTTTGCTGAAATGATTAAAGACTTTTTTATGAAGAAACGAAGCGTATTCGTATTATTGATGGCTGTTGCGGCAACCTTTATGCCGGTTGGTGCTGCAGATTGGCAACAGGATGTGCTTGGCGACGGGTATGTTGCCAAAACAATATCGATGGCCGACGACTACAGGGGCAAGGTGGTGTCGACGGTTGTCAAGAAGCAAGACAATCCTGCAACTGGCAAGGCTGTGCTTTATGTGCATGGCTATAACGATTATTTCTTTCAGCGAGAACTTGGCGACAGCGTAGTGGCTCATGGGTATGGTTTTTATGCCGTCGACCTCCGCAAGTATGGACGTTCACTTCTCGACGGACAGAATCGTTTCGAGGTAAAGAATATGAAAGAATATTTTGCCGACATCGATTCCGCTCTGAGTGTGATGGCTCGGGAGGGATATGACAAAGTGGTTCTTATGGGGCATTCCACTGGCGGACTTACCACATCGTACTATATGACTGTGCATCGTGCCGACCGGAGCCAGGTGAAGGCATTGGTGCTCAACAGTCCGTTTCTTGATTGGAATTTGAGCAAGTTTCAGGAGAAGTTTCTTGTTCCGTTTGTCTCAGTGTTGCCGTTTAAGAAGATGAAGATCAGTCAAGGAATGAGCCGTGCGTATGCCGAAAGTCTGTTGTCAAAATACCACGGAGAGTGGGACTACAATACTGATTGGAAACTTGAGGTGTCGCCGTCGGTCACCATTGGTTGGATTTCAGCCATTCACAAGGCTCAGCGTTTCTTGAAGAAGAAAGCCGACGTCGAAGTGCCGGTGTTGCTGATGCATTCCGACAAGAGCGTCTACGGCGACACGTGGACAGCCGAGCATAACGCAGGCGATGGAGTGCTTGACGTGAAAGATATTTCAAAATATGGCAAACGTCTTGGCGCGGATGTGACGGAGGTTGGGGTAGCCGACGGTCTGCACGACTTGATATTGTCGCGCAAGGATGTCAGGGAGTCGGTCTATAGAACAATTTTTGAGTGGCTCTCCACGGAAAAGATTGATTAAATACGAATTGGTCATATATAAAGCTGTTTACAAGAATGTGTTAAAGCCATTGTTTGGTAAACGATATAAGCACGAGCTGCTTAAACCATTTGTCCCTAAAAACGCAAAATCGGGTACACAGCTGTATTCTTGGATAAAGGCCATCTATTTTTGTTTTTTGTTCAAAATGTTTAGGACAGCATTGTATAGTAATATTATCATGAATTATGGCAAAGAAATTTGAAATACGAAATAGTACGGTTGAGTTCCTTACCTTTGTTGCAGAAGGTGAGGAACAAGGTGTACAAGTTTTATATAAGAATGAGACGATATGGGCAACACAAAAGGCAATGGCTATGCTTTTTGACTGCTCCACCGACAACATAGGACTACATCTGAAAAACATCTTCAAAAGTGGTGAATTAGAAGAAAGCTCAGTTACCGAGAAAAACTCGGCAACTGCTACGGATGGAAAGAACTATATGACAAAGTTCTATAATCTTGATGCTATCATTTCGGTTGGTTATCGTGTCAACTCTATTCGTGCCACTCAATTCCGCCAGTGGTGTACCTATGTCATTCGCCAGTTCTCTTTGCGTGGCTATATCATAGACAAAAAACGCATGGAGAATGGTTCATTCATCGGTGAAGACTATTTTGAGCATTTGTTAGCAGAAATACGTGAGATTAGATTGAGTGAACGAAGATTCTACCAAAAGCTCACGGATATATATGCTACAGCAGTTGACTATAATAAGGACGCACCAACCACACGCTTGTTCTATAAAAAAGTTCAGAATAAGATGCACTATGCTGTACATGGACATACCGCTGCGGAGCTTATAGTAGAAAGAGCCAATGCGGAAAAAGAACACATGGGATTGACTAATTGGGAGAATGCACCTGATGGAAAAATTGTAAAGCCGGATGTGAGTATTGCCAAAAACTATCTAAAACAAGTGGAACTTGAAGATCTGGGGAAACTTGTCAACTCTGTGCTTGACTTGGCAGAACGTATGGCAAATCGACACATACCAATGACAATGGAAGATTGGGCAAAACGTATAGACATTATTCTTGAAGCTGGAGGTGATGCCGTATTATACGATGCTGGGAAAGTCACAGCAGAGTTCGCTAAAAGTTTTGCCGAATCAGAGTTTGAAAAGTATCGTGTGATACAAGACAAATTATTCAGCTCTGATTTTGATAAACTCAATTCTTTACCTTTTGACGATGACGAGAATTGAAAGACCAAAGGATGAGGTGACTTCAAATTGCCCTATCCTTCATTGCTCTGCCTATTACAATGCGACAAAATAGGCAATGGAAATGATCGCATAAGGAAACACGGCAAGTAGATCCAAAGAGAAGCCCTTTCCCGAAAGGAAGACAAAAAAGTTTGGGACGCAGTCCGCTTTTGACACATCCTCATTTGCAATAACGACTTGTCGCAGAAGGATATTTATCCGTAATTCGGTTGACGAAATAACAGCTGTGGATTAGAATCCTACCGAGAGCGAGACGTTGAACTGGCGACCTGTCAGGTAGTTCGGCACGGCGTATTGCAGGTTGTTGACGTCGGTGACCCAGTAGCAGCTGCTCACGTTGGAGATTCCGAGCAGGTTGAACACGTCGAGGCCTATGCTGATGTTCTTGAAATGACGCCAGAAGTTGTAAGGACGGATGCCGTCGGTAGGCGCTCCGACAAGTTGGTATTGAAAACCGATGTCGATGCGTTTGTAAGGCGGGATTCGCAGCCAAGCCACGTCGCGAGTCACTTGCGGCGGTGTCATTGGGAATCCGTCGGAGAGGATGCCGCGCAGACTGAATTTAAGTTTGGGGAATTTTGGGAAATAGTCGGTGAAAAACAGTCCGACGCTATAGCGCTGGTCCGTAGGGCGCGGCACTTTCACGCCGTTGAGCGTCTCCTGCGTCTTCATCAGAGAGAAACTTATCCATGAGTCTGTGCCGGGAACAAACTGTCCGAAGAGTTTGAAGTCGATTCCCGTGATGAATCCTTTCGAAGCATTCACGCCTGTATATACGAGTTTCAGGTTGTCGAGTTCGTAAGGAATCAGATTCGCGAGATTCTTGTAGTAAGCCTCCGCTGTGAGTTTGAACGGACGGTCCATTGCGCGGAACGTGTAGTCGCTGCCGAGAATCAGCTGGATGCTCCGTTGCGACTTGATGTTGCTGTTGAGAGTCTGATAAGAGTTGCCGTCGGCGTCGGTCTGCGTGATGCGGAATTCCTTGTAGAAAGGCGACTGATAGTATAAACCTCCGGCAAGACGCATTGCCACGCGGCTGTTGCGCTCGGGAATGAAACCGATGCTTATGCGCGGGCTTACGAGAAATTCTTTGTTGAAGTCCCAATAAGAGAATCTGATGCCTCCATTGACGGAGAACAGTCCGATTCCAGTCTGCCACTTGAAATTGTCCATCGCATAGAATGAAATCTTGTTGGTTTCCAAGTCGTTGTATGAACGCAGGTTGTAGACCATGCGCACGCGGTCGGAGAGATGCGGCACGGTGTAGCCTGCGGAGTCGCGCAGCTGCCATTCATTCGACCGGTCGTAGACTTTTTGGCGGCGGTATTCCAGTCCGTAGCTCAGGTTGTTGTGGTTCAGTCCGGTGTGGCCTTTCAATGCAATGTTGAAAACGCTGGCTTTCAGTCGGTCGCGGGCGTGTTCAAGATATTTTCCGACGCCAATCTCACCACCGATAGAATTGTCGCCATCGTTTGTTCCCGCGTCGTCGAGCCAATACTCTCCGGAGATGTCGTATGACACCAGCTCGTTTGTCAGGAATCCGGAAGCAAGCATTGTGAATGCAGTCGACTTTGACGGTTGGAAATTCAATTCAAGCGCACCGAAATAAGTCTCGAATTTGTCGTGCTCCTCGCCGTCGAAATATACGGTGAATTCCTTTACATTCTCAGATATTCCAAACGACGTAGACCGCGTTGTGGGCTTGAATTTATAATCGTTTGACGAGATGTTGCCAAGAAATGCCACGTTCCACTTGTCGTTGATTTTGAACCTGAGATTCGTCTGATAGTCGATATATGTAGGGTCGTACTCGCCTTTGGAGTCCATCGAGCTGAGCAGCGACGCGTTGCGCTTGAACCGGAAGCCGTGGAGCTGGGAGAATCGTCCCGTGTTGTGTCCCACCGAAGCCTCCGCGCCCATCAGACTTCCCGACAGAGTGCCCTCGAATGCCTCCGGTTGGCGGTAGGTGATGTCGAGCACCGACGACATGCGGTCGCCGTATTCAGCCGAGAAACCACCGGTTGAAAACTGGATGTTGCCCACCAGGTTAGGGTTTATGATGCTCAGCCCTTCCTGCTGTCCCGAGGAAATCAGCAACGGACGGTAGACCTCGATGCCATTTATGTAAACGCTGTTTTCATCGTAAGATCCGCCTCTTACGGAATATTGCGAGCTCATCTCGTTTTTTGACGAAACTCCAGCCACAGTCGACAGCATCGCCTCCACACCGTTGCCCGACACCGACGTGGTCTGTTGCAGAGCCCGGGCGTCGAGATTCTGCATTCCGTCGGTCTGCTTGCGGTATTCCGTCACCGTCACCCCCTGCAGCTCGGTCGAGGCATCGGAGAGTTTTACAGTCAGCGTGACGTTTCCTTCCGGCTTTATTAGTTTCTGATGGCGTTCTTTGTATCCGAGACAAGAGAATATGATTTCGACAGTGTCTTGGCGGGCAACAGAAAGAGAGTATCCGCCGTCGATTCCCGACATTGTGCCGATTGCGCTTTTTGCTACACGTATTGTGGCAAATTCAATCGGCTTGCTGTCGCTGTCGAGTACTTTTCCCGAAATATGAACCTGTGCAGTTACCGCAACAGGCATAATCAGCATCAATAGAAAAAAATATGTTGTTCTTGTTATGCGCATAGACTATAAATATACATATTAATAAACGCAGAAAACCAGGTTTAATTATGTGATGGCGCATAAAAAAGCCCGTTGCGTGGCGGCAACGGGCTTTGTGGAGTCAGTCTCTGAATATTAGCAAGGTTTGCCTGTGATCTCAGAAACCACGTTTTTTATTTCCTGAGCGATGGCATTCGCCTGCTCCATTGTTTTCGCCTCAGAGTAGATTCGGATGATAGGCTCCGTGTTGCTCTTGCGCAAGTGTACCCAATATTCAGGGAAGTCGATTTTCACACCGTCGATTGTTGTCACCTTCTCGTTGGCATATTTTTTCTCAACAGCCTCAAGGATTGCGTCGACATTGATGTCGGGTGTGAGTTGAATCTTGTTTTTCGCGATGCAGTATTGAGGATACTCCTTCTTGAGCTCCGACACCTTTTTGCCTTTGTGGGCAAGGAGAGAGAGGAACAAAGCCACGCCAACGAGAGCGTCGCGGCCGTAGTGGCTGGCAGGGTAGATGACACCGCCGTTTCCCTCACCGCCGATAACGGCTCCGCTGTTTTTCATCTGAGTGACAACGTTGACTTCGCCCACTGCCGATGCTGTGTATTTGCATCCGTGGCGTTCTGTCACGTCGCGGAGCGCGCGTGAAGACGACAGGTTTGAAACTGTAGCACCCGGAGTTTTTGACAAGATGTAGTCGGCCACAGCAACGAGAGTGTATTCCTCGACAAACATCTCGCCGTTTTCCATAACGATTGCGAGACGGTCAACGTCGGGGTCGACAACGAAACCAACGTCGGCGCATCCAGTTTTCAAGAGGTCGGAAATCTGAGTGAGGTTCTCAGGAATAGGTTCCGGAGTGTGTGCGAAATTACCTGTCGGGTCGCAGTTCAACTCAATCACGTTTTTGACACCAAGACGGCGCAGCAGCTGAGGCATCACGATGCCGCCAACCGAGTTTACGGCATCGATGGCAACAGTAAAATTGGCTTTCTTGATAGCTTCAACATCAACGAGGTCGAGGTCGAGCACGCTGTCGATATGCTTGCGTGTATAGGTGTCGTTGATAAACTCGTGTCCGAGTTTGTCGACTTCAGCGAAAGTAAACGATTCCGCCTCTGCGATGGCAAGTACTTCCTTGCCCTCGGCGTCGTTTAGGAATTCACCCTTCTCGTTGAGCAGTTTCAGAGCGTTCCACTGTTTAGGGTTGTGAGAGGCGGTAAGGATGATGCCACCGCATGCCTTTTCCCAAACCACCGCCAATTCAGTGGTCGGCGTAGTGGCAAGGCCGATGTTTACGACATCGAAACCCATACCGTTTAGCGTTCCGACAACGATGTCCTTCACCATCTCGCCAGAGAGTCGAGCGTCGCGACCCACAACGATTGTGTTAGAGCTTTTAGTTGTTGATTTTCGGATGAATGTAGCATATGCGGCGGTGAACTTCACAATGTCGAGCGGACTCAGTCCGTCGCCTGCCGGTCCACCGATTGTGCCGCGGATGCCAGAGATTGATTTTATAAGTGACATGATTATAAAGTAATGGTTTGTTAGTTTTTACTTTTGAAATATCTGATATTGTAGAGGTAAGGCACAACGTCGGCAATCTCCGAGTATGGACCCTTGCGGCTCTTTATCAGAAGGTTGATTTCGCTGTCGATGCCAACAAACACCAGCGGCAACACAACGCCGTAGCCGTATTTCGTGTAGTCGTAGTTGGCTTCCTCGTTGGAAAATTTGAACGATGTGCTGCTGTATGACAAGTCGCCGAAGTTGCCCGAAGGAGCATCCTCATATCCGGCGCTCCAGCGGTTGATGCTTATGCGTCCGAAGCGGAAATATATCGTTTCGCCCTCCTGAGCCCTGTTGTTTGTGCGGTCGCCCGCCTTCAACACCTGCATGTAAACGTTTCCGTTGTCGTCAATTTGGTAGTAGGGCGCGTCGGCACCCGTCTGAAACACCGTGTCGGCAGGAATCTGCTTCAGCACCTTCTGGTGCGCGAGGAAAGAATTTATGGATTTTTCCTCGTCGTCGAGCAACTCGGAGTAGCTTTTTGAATCCTTGCACGATGCGAGCAGAGCCAATGCAATCGGCAGAGCCATCAGTATGAAGTTTCTTATTTTCATATAGTAACGTTGTTTTCAGTTAAATCTCTCAAAATTTGGTGGAACGTGTCGATAGCACCTCTCAGCGGGCCGTGGTATTCGCCTCCTGCGGCATTGGCGTGTCCTCCGCCGTTGAAGTATTTGGCGCAAAGAGTGTTTACGTGGAAGTCGCCTTCCGACCGCATCGACACTTTCACAAAACCACGCTCCTCGCGGAAGAAAACCGACCATACCACCGTAGGGATGGCAAGCGGCATGTTGGCGAGAGCCTCCGTGTCGCCCACTTGATAGTTGAACTTTCGCAGGTCGCGCTTGTCGAGAATTGTCAGCGAAGCCTTGTGGGACGGGAACAAACGCATTTTTTCGGCTATGGCATAGCAGTTTAGACGCATGCGCGCCTCGCTGCTCGTGCCGAGAGTAAGTTTGTAGATGCGGTCCTTGTCGACGCCGCGTCGCACGAGGTCGGCAACGATTATATACAGCTCTGCGTGGTTGGAGTTGTATGAGAAGTTGCCCGTGTCGGTCATCATTCCCGTATATATGCATGTCGCCACGTCAAGGTCGATCATGTCTGAATAGCCAATGGCTACAAGTATGCGGTAGAGCAGTTCGCAAGTCGACGTCATCTGCGGATATGACAAAATCGGGTTGCATATAGGCTCAGGGTTTATGTGGTGGTCAACCATCAGCTTGTTGCAATTTGCGTTGGCGACCAACTCTCTCATATCCGCAAGGCGCGACAATCCGTTGAAGTCGAGGCAGCAAATAAGGTCGGCAGCGTTGATTGTCTCGGCAGCCATCTCCGGGTCTTTGGCAAACGACACGATGTTGTCATATCCAGGGAGGAAAGCCATGTCTTCCGGCACGTTGTCGGGGGTGACAACGGTTGCCTTCTTTCCAAGTTTGTCAAGTATGAGTTTCAGAGCCAGGTTTGAGCCGGCAGCGTCGCCGTCAGGCGATTTGTGGCAAGTGACCACTACATTTCCGCTATTTTCAAGGGCTTCCTTAAACTGCGTCAGCAGTGTCGGTTCTATAATCTGTTCTAACATTCTTCTGTTTAGTAAATATTGAATTGCAAAGTTATGAAAATAATGCGACAAATATGGATTTCAGGGCATTATTATGCACTTGAAAAAATCCTAATATATATGTCAAAATACTAAAAGCCGGCGTGGCTTCTATTCTATTTTCATAACAAACGGGTAGGCCGGGAGGTTGTCGGAATTGTATAGATTGCCTTCGCAATAATTGCTTTGGCAATAGCGCACCGCCACAGGTTCTGTCACATTGTCGCATGTCACGACCAACTTTCCTCCAGCAACTCTGCCGCTTGCCGGATGGAATATGCCGTCGGCTCCGGCGATTTGCAGGTCGTTGACAGCATTGCCGTTGCATCGCAGCCCTTTGGCGTAGCTGAATTTCACAACAATGGCATTTCCCTTGCGTTGGCAAGACTTTGCCAAAGGTCCCATGTAGGGCACTTTGACGGAGTATTCTTTAGCCAGCACCCAGGCAGCGAGCCGCTTTCCGGCAGTCAGTTTGTCGCGAGGATGCAGGTCGAGGCTGTCGCCACGGTCAATGACCGTAGCCAGCCCGATATCCTTTATTCCGCAGTTTAGCCAGGTGTCCATCTGCGCCATGCGCAATTCCGCCGGTTGAGTGGAGTGGGGCGCCACCATCATGCAGTAGAACGGCATCCGCTGTTGCCACTCGTCGCGCCACGACCGCACCATGTTTGTAAACACCTGCGGATAGTCGGCGGCTCGAAACGCATTCGATTCACCCTGATACCAGATGTTTCCCTTCACCGTGTAGCCGAGTATCGGCGACACCATGCTGTTCCACAACATGCCCGGCACTTTGTGCTCCCAATGTTTAGGTGCCATTTTTTCGAGAGAATATTGCTGAAAGACAGAGGTGTAGAGCGGGTCGTTCTCCATAACGTCGCGCTTTGTCCACGATTCAGCCGGCGAGCCGCCCCATGCACAAGAAATCATACCTACGGGTCGGTGCAGACGGTTGTAAAGGTCGCGCCCCACGACAAATGCAATGGCGGAAAAATCATATACGTTTTCAGCGTTGCACACAATCCAACGGCCGTTGCAGTCGGTGCGTGGTTTGTCGATTGACCGAACTTTGTCGACCTTGAAAAGGTGTATCATCGGATACTCGGCATCTTGTATGTCGGATTCGAAAGTGCTCATGCCAGTTTGCCATTCATTTTTTCTGCCCACGGGAAACTCCATGTTGCTCTGTCCGCTACACAGCCACACTTCACCGACCATAACGTTTTTAACTGTAACGGTGTCGGATGCCGAAGCGAATGTCAAAGCCTCGCCGTTGCTGCATCCTGGGGTTGCAATTCTCAATTCCCAATGACCGGAATTGTCGGCGGTGGCTGAATACGTCTTGTCGCTCCAAGTCGTCGTCACGTTGATACACTCTCCAGGAGCGGCTGTGCCCCAAAGCTTTGCATTGCAGTGTTGCTGCATCACCATATTGTCAGAAATGATTGCCGGAAGCGAGATTCCGGCATTTGCGCCCAAAGCGCCCAACAGAGTTGCCGCCAACGCCAGCAGTCTGTTCGTTAGGGAATAAAAAGATGTCTTCATAGAACAAAAATAGTGCAAGCTGCGTTAAAAACAAAGTGAAGAAGGCTAATTTCGACTTTTTATAGAAAAGTAAGTGGAAATCGGTGTTTTTTTGTCTAATTTTGCACGAGAAAATAAAGTCAATAACAAATGAACTGCAGGAATTTTATATTGTCTACAATTGTGGCAGCCGCTGGTATGGCACCGGTGTCGGGCCACGCGTTGACGCTGCGCGAATGCTCGCTTGAAGCCACGCCGGCAGCGCCATCGGAAATAGTGTCGGAACGTAGCGGACAAACATATCTCACGCTTTCCGCCGACGGCAAAAACGTAGTGCGTTGCGACTATAAGACAGGACGTCAGGAAGCCGTGGTCATGTCGACGGCCAACCTCAGAGACTGCGACGTCAAGTCGTGGAACGGCTTCATCTTGTCGCCAAATGAGAAACTGATGCTTCTCTACACTGATGTGGAGCCAGTCTACAGGCATTCCTTCAAGGCATCGTATTATGTGTATGACATAGCCCGCAACAACATCAAGAAATTGTCGGAAAACGGTTTGCAGGAAATCCCGTCGTTCTCGCCCGACAGCCGTATGGTGGCATTCGTCAGAGACAACAATATCTATGTTGCAAAGCTTGACTACGGCACGGAGGTGGCTGTGACAAAAGACGGCAAGCGAAATGAGATAATCAACGGAGTTCCCGACTGGGTCTATCAAGAGGAGTTCGGAATGCTGAGCTCGCTCGCGTGGTCGCCCGACAATTCGATTCTGGCATTTCTGAAATGGGACGAGTCGGCGGTCAAGATGTATGACATGCCGCTCTATCGAGGCTCATGCGACGAGAAGCCGGAGTATAAATATTATCCTGGAAGTTTCTCGTATAAATATCCAGTTGCTGGCGAGGTCAACTCGAAAGTCAAGGTAATCAGTTACGACGTAGAGACCCGTGCGTTTAAGGAAATGAATGTGCCGTTGGATTACGATGGATATGTGAATAAAATTGAATTTGGGAAGACTCCGGAACGATTGATGGTCAACACACTTAACCGCAACCAGAATGAAATGAAGCTTTATGCCGTCAATCCACGGTCGGCAATGGCGAAATTGATTTACACCGACAAGTCGACAACATGGGTCGACCCAGACTTGACATCGATGACGCGCTATTATGATTCGTTCTTCATTGTGGCGAGCGAGCGCGACGGTTTCCGCCATTTGTATAAGTATTCAAATGCCGGCAGCCTGATGAAGCAAGTGACAAAAGGCGATTGGGAAGTCACCGATTTCTACGGCTACGATCCGGCGACTATGCGCTATTATTATCAGTCGACGCAGACAGGCGCTCTTAACCGTGTGGTGGCTTCGGTCGACGCCAAAGGCGTGTCGACGATATTGTCGCCAAAAGAAGGCACAAGCAGCGCGCAGTTTAATGCATCGTTCACTTATTATGTGCAGAATTTCAGCGACGTAAATACTCCAGACACATATAGCCTTTTCACATCGAAAGGCAAGGAGGTGCGCGAGATAGAGGCAAACCACGAATACGCCGACCGCTTCCGCAATGTGCCAGAAAAGACATTCTTCACGATGACAAGCGCCGGCGAGACGCTCAATGGCTATATGATAAAACCTGCAGGCTTCAACGAGTCGCAGAAATATCCGGTTATCATGTACCAGTACAGCGGACCGTGTTCGCAGCTCGTGAAAAACAAATGGAGCATAGATTGGCTCGACTACGCCGCCACACAGGGTTATCTTGTGGTTTGTGTCGACGGTCGAGGCACGGGATTCCGGGGCAAAAAGTTTGCATCGGTGGTCTATAAGAACTTAGGCAAATACGAGACAGAGGACCAGATTGCCGCCGCTCGCTATGTGGCGTCGTTGCCTTATGTCGACGCATCGAAGATAGGCATTTTCGGATGGAGTTTCGGAGGATATGAGACACTGATGGCGATGACCGCTCCCGGCAATCCGTATGCAGCCGGCATCGCAGTGGCACCGGTGACCGACTGGCGTCTCTATGACTCCGTCTATACTGAAAGATTCATGCTCACACCGCAGCAGAACTCCGTGGGCTACGATGCAAGCTCGACGCTTGGCAGAATCAAGAACCTCAAAGGCAATCTGCTGATTGTGTCGGGCACCGCCGACGACAACGTGCATATCGCAAACACGTTTGAATTTGTTTCGGAGGCAACGTCGCAGAACAAAATCCTTGACATGATGGTTTATCCTAATAAGAACCACTTCATCAACGGATGTGAGACGCGCTTGGCGCTTTATACGAAATTATTGGACTATTTCAATCGGAATCTGAAAAAGTAGATATTGAGCAGAAAACTACATAGCATCTGCAGTTGTTCGATTTCTGAAATCTGGAAGAACTACTCGATTGGGACGATACTCTTGGGCATCGTCCCAATTATTCCATTGCTCAGCGGAAACGGAACATTACCGTTGACGGCGCTGATATTGGCGTTGCTGCTGTTCTGCTATGTGCGCCATGAACGCTTCAAGTCGTTGCAGCGTTGTGCGGTGTTTCCATATATCGCAGCGCGCATATTGCTTGTCTTTACTGTGTTCATGCTGCTTGTGGTGGCAGTCAGCATCACGTCGAGGCATACTCTCGGCGGTCCGTTGTTGGCAGCAGTGCAGAGCCGGGCGTCGCTCTATGTGTCGCTTTTCAGCTTGATCGTGTTGTGGCTGATGTATCCTCGCATGTGGAGCACCACATTCTGTCGCGAATGCATGCTTAAACGGGGATTGCCACAGGAGCGCAGCGTTCTAGGGCATGTGTATGACAGAGAGAACGGCTATCTGGTGCGCCGGATGCAGGCGTTGTTTAGCACCATTTTCATTCTTACCGTAGCGTTCCGCATAGCGGAGGCATATTGGCAATTTTCCCCGTTTATCGTGAGGATGGTGTATATCTATATCCCGCTTAGCCTTGTGGTAGCAGACGCGGTCTATGTGCGGTCGCGATATTTCGTGTTGGGGAGGATAAGCGCGGAAAAAGAAAGGTCAACAATGCCGTATGGAGGAAAATTCAAGCTTGTGCGGGTGCTGGTCGTCGACGATGGCGGAATGCTGCTGGCGCAAGGAGAGAAAGGCCTTGACACGCCTTACAGCTGCTATGAGCCATACACGGAGCAGTTGTCGGTCGACACGGCAATGCGCCTCGTAGGCAGAGGGGTTAGATTCTGCTACAGCACCGTCGACACGATCAACCACCGCTGCATAGAACATTATCTGTGTTTCGTAGACAAGCGCGTCGATGTGGCGAATGCCGCATGGTTTGACAGGGAAGCCGTGGAACGGAAGTATGGAAACGAATTGGCACGGCTGCTGTGTGCCGAGCTGCATCGCATCTACACCGTGATGCAGACGAGCAAAGTTTATGATTTGAGCGGCAAGAAGCTTGTGGAGCTGGAGGGCTATAAGCCAAAGTTTGCTTTCCGGGAGTTGCGCACCACCGATGTGGATTTCAACGATAGCCGGTGGATGCTATTGTCGAGATTTAATAAGGATTTGACTTTTTTTGCCTTGCGCAGAGCGTGGTATCAGTATGTGGAGGGCTTGATTTAACAAGAAATTGACAAGATGGAATTGATAGCGATTGTAGGACCTACAGCGTCGGGAAAAACCCATAAGGCCGTGGCTTTGGCAAAGCGGATAGGCGGCGAGATTATAAGCGCCGACTCGCGCCAGTTGTACCGAGGCATGGATATCGGAACAGGGAAAGATTTGGAAGAGTATGGCACGGTTCCGTATCATTTGATTGACATCTGTCCTGCCGGATATAAATACAACCTCTATGAGTATCTTCGCGACTGCGACAAGGCGGTTGCAGAAATACGCCAACGGGGCAATCAGCCCATTGTGTGTGGCGGAACGGGTCTTTATGTGGAATCTTATCTGAAAGGTGTGCGCTTGCCTGAGGTGCCTGAAAACAAGGTGTTGCGGGAGCGGTTGGAGGCATACACGCTTGAAGATTTGACGGCGATGCTTGCGGAAATGAAAACCTTGCATAATACCACCGACGTCGACACCAAGAAGCGGGCAATCCGCGCCATCGAGATTCAGCGTTATTACATTGACAATCCCGACATTGCGCAGAAGGCAGAGCCTCATCCCGTTGAAAATGCACTGATTGTGGGGGTAGACATCGACAGAGAGGCGCGTCGCCGCCGCATAACGGAGCGTCTGCATGCCAGGCTGGAAGAGGGAATGGTCGACGAGATACGTCGTCTGCTCGACAGCGGAGTGGCAGCCGATGATTTGACATACTACGGACTTGAATATAAATTTGTCACAGCGTATGCTACCGGGCAGCTGACGTATGACGATATGGTGAGTCAGCTGGAGATAGCCATCCATCAGTTTGCCAAGAGGCAGATGACGTGGTTCCGCGGCATGGAGCGTCGCGGCTTCAAGATAAATTGGCTGCCATACGATATGCCTGATGCGGATTTCGCCGAATCCGTGGTGGGCATGATGCAGCGTCAGTAACAGTCAACTTTTATCGTGGCGGTCACGGCGCGATGGTCGGACAATTGAACGGGAAGGTCGATTACCCGGCATCCCGCAGCCTTGATGTTGTTGTTGGGCAGCATGAACAGATAGTCGATTTTTCTGTCGGGCTCGTCGGCAGGGAATGTCGGTGCGGAATCAGAGATGTTGACCATTGCATTGCAGAATTTCTCCGCGCACGGCTCGTCGGGCGTGGCGTTGAAGTCACCGCCTATGATGGCGATGTCCGCATTGCAGCCTGCAATCTTGTCGAGCACAAAATCGGCTTGCAGCGCCCTTGTCTCAACGCTTTTCACGTCAAGGTGAGTGCAGGCGAAGGCGACTTCAGGCATACCGTCAACCTCAAACGTTCCGAGCAGCAGCGCCCGTTGTTCTGTCTTCAGCGGATTCGGGAGCATGAACTGTTGCATCGACAAGCAAGGATAGCGTGAAAGGATGGCAATGCCGTAATAGCCGTCGGCAAAATTCAAAGTGCGTCCGAAATATCCGAACATATCGGTTTTCGCCGCCAGTTCGGAGACGATATTGCGCCCGTTCATATTCGGGGCATTGGCGCGTTTTGTCATAACGTCCACTTCCTGCAGCGCTACGAAATCAGGATTTTGGGATTTTATCATCTCCGCAAGGGAGTCGATGGTGGTAAGGCTTCCGGCACGGATGTTGTATGTCATCACAACCAAATCCTTTTCAGCAGCGTCAACTTGTTGAAAAAGCACTGTCAGGCAAGCGACAATGCTTAGTAGAACGATTCTTTTGATATTCATTGTTTACAGTAGGTTATGTGGTCAGTTGTCTTTTTGTGGCAGAAAATGACACGTCTGCCATTCATGCAGCCAAGATAAGAAAAATATTTCGGATTGGAGTAGAGCGGGCTGATAAACCAAGTGTAGATTCCCTCCCATTGTGTTTTGTCGCCGTTTTTAACTGTCGCGTCGCCGATGAGCTTGTGGTATGACTTGCTCCACGAGTTGCCGATGAATACAAAATCGTCGGGGGCGACAAGATGCCTGTCGCCGATACCTTTTTCAGTCATATAGGCTGCAGCATGGCATACGTCCGACTTCTCGATGAATTGATGAAACCGCGGCGCTGATTTGCGGGTAAATCTGTCGACCGAATCGACTGGTGTCCAGCGGCTGTATTTGCCGCCGGGCGTAAGAATCTCCGTTTCGCCGACCATCATTGACTGCATGCCGTAATATCGGCTGATTTTAAGGGGATTGACGTTGAAGTAGCTGTGCGTGGCGCAGACTTGTATACTGTTGCCGCAGACGCTGTAGCAAACGGTTTCCGTGCAGAACTTCTTGTCGGGTTCCAATGGGTTGAGAAGAGTGTTGACCACGCGTATGGTGACGCACTCCGCATCGCCACGAAAGCCGTCGCCCAGCCGTTCGCCCCTCTCGTTATGGATGGATATGCTGTCGGTGCGGGCAGAAGGAGAACCGTCGGAGAGCAGATGGTTTCCGCCCGTCCAGCCGCTGTTTTCGATTAAAAAAGGTCCGATATTGTCGCTTGTCGCCTCATTGACGACAACGGAGTCGACAAGCACACGGCTGAACGTGTATATATGGTTTGCCATGCATCGGCTGAATTCATATCTGATGCTGTGGCAGCCTTCCAGCCGTGACTCTATAGCCAAAAATTCCCCATCCAAAGCCACTTTCATGGCTTTGGCGGGGAAAAATGATATAGCTAAAATTAGTGCAAGAATTGATTTATGCATATTTACTTGACATCAAGGTTCTTGTTTTTTCGGCGGTCGACTATTAATTTCGCCAATTCGTCCATAATCGCTTGATTCTCGGCCGACGGATTCTTTACCATATCGATCAGCGCCTTGCTGCCAGTGTAGTAGGCGATGGATGACGAGGCAAACACATTATGACGCCGAAAAGCGTCGATATATGCCTTCATGCGGGAATAAGAAGAGTCGTCGGCGTTGAACAGCGCCTTTGAGTCGCACTCAAATTCCATTGCCATGCCCAGACTCAACGCTTCCTCACAGGCGTCGTCAAGTCGCGAGTCGGGGATAGACTTGTCGAAGAAATGGTTGGGCTGATAGTATGCGAAATCGAAGCCCAATTCTTTCCAACGGTCGTAGCCACGCGCCTTGTAGTATGGAATCCAAATGAATTCAAGACCTTTGGCGTGGACAGCAGGCGCGGTGTGCTTTACCAAATCTTTGGTGTGGCAGATGTCTTCATCGACCCAATAAAGTCCCGACAGCTCAATATTCTTGTAGCCGGCGGCGTTGAAGCGAGCCACCAGCTGGTCGATAAACCAGACAGCCGCGGCTGAACGGTCGCCATAGTTGTCGAAAATCAGTTTTCTGCCGCCAAGTTCTCCCCAGTCGGTCTGTCCGGCAATCGGGGTAGGAATTGACAGCACCACTTTATGCTTGAATCCTGGATTTCCGATAGAGTCAATCATGTTGCCGATGCACTTGTCGAGAGCGTCGAGCGACTTTCCCTGTTCAAACAGACGGTCGAGATACCATGTCCATTCCTGCTTTCTTGCGTTGAGCATCCCGTATCGCGGAATGAATGTGTGTCCCATGCCGTCGTCGAAATCAAGGAATAGAAATCCGTCGAAGAGCCATTCGCGGTGGCTGTCGGCAAACTGATGGGTGACGTATGGCAGCAGTTGCTCTTCAGTCCAGTCGATGCGTCGTGCCCCGCCTTGATAAATCAGTGCCAAGTCGCGGATCTTGTTCTTAGGATATTCCTGGACAGAGTCGCATTTCATAACGTTTACGGGTTCTACCGGAGCCAGAATATTTTCCACAGTCCATTGCTTTCTTTTGTTGATGTTGAACGAAGAAGCGCAGATGCTTGATTTTGGATCAGCCGATTTGCGCAGTTGCACGATGTAGTTGCCTTTTGCTGTCGACCATGCTGACGCCGCTTCGTCGAAAGAAGCAATGTCGCGTTCACTGAAAGAGAGTCTTACGGTCTCGCTTTCGCCGGGAGCGAGCAGCTTTGTCTTGGCAAATGCTTTAAGCTCAGATTCCGGTTTCACGGCGATGCTGGCGTCGACAGGCGCTTTGACGTAAAGTTGGACAACCTCGCTTCCGGCAACATTGCCCGTGTTCTTGATTGTTGCAGCGACAACGTATTTGTCGCCCGATTTTGAGATTTTAGGCTTGGAATATGAGAATTCCGTATAGCTGAGTCCGAAACCGAAAGGAAACGACACTCCGCGTTTGGCAGTCGAGAAATAGCGGTATCCCACCCAGATGTCCTCCTCATAGTTCGTGAAGTCGAAATTCTTACCCTCTGTTTGTCCTACATAAGGATAATTTTTAGACGAAGGAATGTCGGAATACTTGATAGGGAAAGTCATAGGCAATCTGCCCGATGGACAAACTTTTCCCGAAATCACATCAGCGACGGCGTCGCCGCATTCCTGCCCCGGGAACCAAGCCATAAGGATTCCGTCGGCGTTCCATTTCCAAGAGTCGGTTTCCATCATGCCGCAGACATTCATCACGACAATCATTTTTTTGTCTTGCTTGCGGCATGCCGCACCCACTTTGTTGATCATGGACAACTCCTCAGCCGTAAGGTTGAAGTCGTTTTCGATGGATCTGTCGGATGTTTCACCCGAACCGCGTCCCAACACGACCACTGCCACATCGCTTTTCTCCAATTCTTCCGAAATCAGGGCTTCTTTTCCTGTCAAGTCCATCTCAGGAGCGACGGTTCGGTGGTATGAAATCTTCTGCCAATCCGGGCAGTCGGGGAATTTGTCGTCGAAGGCAGTTCTGAAATCTGCATATTTCTTGTAGATTTCCGCCAATCGGCTGTTGATAGGATATCCGGCATTTTCCAAACCCGTGGAAATGTCGGTGATGTAAGGTTTGTTGACATTTGAAGAACCGGTGCCGCCGGCGATTGATTTATATGCGGTGACCCCGAAGAGGGCAATTTTTGCTCCCTGTTTCAGTGGGAGAGACTGTTTCTCATTTTTGAGCAACACCATAGCCTCAGTGGCAATTTTCCGTGAAGCCTCGGCATTGTATTCAAGATTCGGTCGGCTTGCCTGCCACCCTTTGGCAGTGATTGATTTTGCAACGATTCCAAGCACGTCTTTCACGCAGGCATCGACAGCCTCCATCGACAGCTTTCCGTTGTTGACAGCCTCTATAATTTCATTCACGATTTCCTCATCGCCCGGCATAATCAGGCTGCATCGGGCATTTATAAGGTCGACGGTAGGTCGGCGCACGGTCCAGTCGGTAAGCACCAATCCGTTGTATCCCCACTCGTCGCGCAGCAGACGCTGCATCAATTCCATACTTGTCTGAGTGAACTGTCCGGCAATCTTATTGTAAGAACCCATTACGGTCCACGGATCCGCCTCTTTGACGCAGATTTCAAACCCCTTGAGGTAGATTTCTCTGAGGGCGCGTTGCGTGATTCGGGCATCGTTCACTTTTTTGCCAGTTTGCTGGTTGTTTGCCACAAAATGCTTCAGGCTTGTGCCGATTTCGTTTTTCTGGATTGCGCGAATCAAGTGAGCCGCAAGTTTGCCTGTCAGCATTGGGTCTTCAGAGAAGTACTCAAAATTGCGTCCGCAGAGAGGATTGCGCATAATGTTGATGCCCGGAGCCAGGACGATGTCGACACCGTAGGCTTTTGCTTCGTCGGCCATGCATTTGCCCTGCAGCGCGGCGGCGTTGATGTCCCAAGTGGCGGCAAGAGCGGTGGTTGAAGGAAAGCACGTGCAGAACGAGCGGCTTCCGTCATCCTGGATGTCGTTTGATGATGAAGACACCACGGGAAGCCCCTGGCTGTCGTATTCAGTTTTTACGTCGTGCGACGGCACAGGATTTATGCGTACACCCACAGGTCCGTCTGCCAAGTTTATTGATGGAATACCGAGCGCTGGTATTTCGTAAGTCCATCCGGCAGCACCGGGGACAATGTGGCTTAATCCGTCGTTTTTTCCTTCAGAGCCCACGAGCAGCCTTGCCTTCTGTTCCAAAGACATTTTAGCGACGATTGCATCGATGTCGTATCCGGTGAAAATTTCAGCAGCATTGAAAGGGCAGACTGCAAGAGTCAGCAGGACCGCAGAAAGAAATCGTTTTGTCATATAGTGTTTTTTTTTGATAAAAAAGGGAAAGGCGCATATGAGAACCATAAGAATGCGTCTTTCCCATTGGTTATATAAGAAAGTCTATGTTATTTAACAACAACTTTAGTCGCTTTGTTGCCAACTTTTACGATGTAGAGTCCGGCAGCGCAGTCGATGTCGCCCTTGCCAGTTGCAACAAGAGCACCCGCTGTGTTGTAAACGTTTGCAAGAGTCTCGCCTTTAACAACGATTTTGCCATCAGCACCGAAAACAACCACGTCGTTCTCAGCTTCGATGCCTTCAACAGAAGAATCTTCGATTGTAAGCTCATACTTTGCGATGTATGCGTTAGGCACGTACTGATAGATGTAGACAGAATTGTCAGAAGCAGGCTCAACATTCAAGTGGTTTCCGTAGAAAGCGTTGTTTTTGTACAACATGTCGGAACCGTCTTCCTTAGACTCGGCATATTTTGTAGAAACGCGGACGTCCTTGTCGGCATCTTCGTTGGCAGGAGTTGCCTTTACCTGAAGTTTTGCAACAGTGAAACCGTCGGCATTGTTTGAACCGGAAGAATAGACAATGTATTTCTTTCCATTGAGCTGGAAAATCTCAAAACCGGTGCAGCCATTGTGGTTAGGAGTTGTGTAGAAACCAGAAGGCACCCAGTTGCCTTCGTCGTCGAGAGTGAGACGATAGATAGAGTTTCCGTTGCCGGAAGTGGTGTTTGTGAGCTTGACCTCAGGCGACAACATAGACACAGACTCAGTGTCGAATCCATAATTGCTGATGAGGTGGGTCGTGGTGAATGTACCGCCAACTTTCAGAGCCTCGTTAGGAACGAAATTGTAAGAATAAGTGTTGGCAGCATCCTGGGCGCCGTTCTTGATAGGCACCTCGATCATGTTTGGTTGCCACTGTGTTCCCATGTAGAGGATACCGCCCTCGTCTGACAAAACGTTGCCAGAAACGTGTCCCCAGAAGTCAGCGCGGCCGGCAGGAATGCCTGCGATTTCAAAATCTTTGGTTTCGCCTGTCGGAGAGATGATTCTAACGCCCTTGTTCACGTTGTAGTTAGTGTTGAACTCACCAGTGCGGACAATGATGTTGCCAGCATCGTCGCGGGTGATGTTTGTTCCTTTTCCTGAATCGAGTTCACCAACCTTTCCGGTCTGGTCCCAAATCTCGATTTTCTGAGTGTCCTTGTTTTGGAGGTAGAATTTACCGTTTACAGCCACACCCTGGCGGGCAGACGTGTGGAGAGGAGCCACGTCAGTGTTCATCCACAAGCATTTAAGATTGTGGTCCATTGCAGATTTAGCATTGGTCGAAGGTGCAGATACAGCCAAGCTGGCAATTAAAGCTGCTCCAAAGAGTAAATTTGTTTTCATTTCGTTTGTTTTTTAAATAGTTAGAAAATAGTTATTTGATTAGAATTTTTTTGATTTCTCTTTCTGTTGCGATGAGGTATAGCCCAGGAGTCAATCCCGATGTTGACAGGATGGTCGTTCCTACGTCGCATTTTTCGGAAGCCAGACATACACCCAGACTGTTGAATATGCGCACATTGGAATCGTAAGGCATTGTGATCTCCACGTCGGAGCCGATGCTGCGGATGCTCAATGCGCCTTCCTTGATGGCTGATGCGCCGGCGTTGTCGCCCACAACAACAGTCATTGACGCCTTTTCAGAGCCGAAAGCCGCTTCAAGACGATAGTTGCCTGTGGCTTTGAACGAAACCGTATTGTCGGAAATCTCGACTCCATTTCCGGGAGTGCACGACAACCGGTATCCTGCAATGTCGGCGTTGACGAGATAACCGTCGCCGTTGTATCCATAGACGACAGGTCGGAACGAGTCGTTGACGTTAAGTTTCTTCAAGTAGTCGGCAAACGCAATCGATGCGATGTTGCCGTCGGTAGTCTTCGGAGCCGTCAGGAACCAGCCGTTTCTCACTTTCCTCAGGTTTCCGTCGCTTGGGCGGTTCAGAGTGCCGAGTGTTTCTGAATAGATGGTCGACGATCCGCCGCCGTCAAAATTCAAGGCGTCGTTGCATCCTGCCATAATCATCATTCCAGCCAGCTCTTTTGATGTCACACCATCGGAGATTCCGGCGTTGAACTTGTCGCCGTCGACAACCATCAGTATCATTTTTGATCCAGACTGGTCGGTGCCTATGGCTGTGCGTGGACGACGGTAGGAGAGATGGTCGAGCAACTTGTCGGTGTCGAGAATCTTTCCGTCCTGCAGAATCATCGGACATCCTCCGCTCATTTCCGTGATTTGGTCCACGACTTTGCCGTTGAGCGTGAATGTCGGTGTAATCTCAACGATGTCGCCAATCTGCAGTTTCTGCAGCGGTTCCATATACCACGAAGCATTGGCAGAGAGAACGATGCCTCCTGACGGGATGGCCATGTTTCCGGCATTTGACTGTGGAAGCCCAGTGATTCGGAATTTGGAAGTGCCATGTGCCGACAGTCCGCCGTCGACAGCTACAGCCGCCACCTCCACACCTGATGATTTAGTGCCTGTCGAAGCACCATATTTGTCGGTGTAGATGACAAAATCGTTTGACTCGCGCGGAGTGTTTACACTTTTTACCGACATTTGTCCTGTTGTGGTCGAAGTCAGTCTGAACGTTGTGTAAAACTGTCCGAAATGCAGGTTTTTTCCAGCGTCCGCACCTACGGAATACCAGTCAGTCGTGCTTCGTGCGGTCTTGAATATCTCTGAGTCTACCACGGTTGTGCCGATAGGGCCGTTGGCTGAAAACAAGTCGGCGTTTACACCTGCAAAATATTCATTTGCTTTGTCGTCGTTGTTCTCAATCATTTGCGGAATCGTGAGATTTGTCTTCAAGTTGTTGTTGCCGCAGATTGTCTTTATTTGCACGATAGGATTGGCGAGGTCGGTGGTAGTGAAAAACACACGTTGCCTGTCTGTCCCGGTCAAGTCCAGTATGGTCAAGACAGTGCCAGGACCCACTTGACAATGCTTCAGCGTGTCGACAGCATATTCCTTGCCCAACACAGTCCATTTTGCGGAAGGTTGGGCAAAGACTGCTGAGATTGAAGATATTAATAGTACAAACGCGATAGATCTCATTGCTACAAGTTTATTCTTTTTCCAGTAATCGGTTCAATGGTCAACGACTTTCCATCGGGCAAAGTCACCGTGTGCCGCACACTGTCGCTGTTGACAACATACATGACGCGCTTTCCTTTAGGACTTTCCCAGATTGCGCCTTTTACGACATAGTCCTTGCCGAACGTGTGGACATCGACGATAGGATTGTCGCCCGTGGGAATCACCTCAGCGATGTAGCGTCCGCAGGTAAACACGTCGTGCTGCTTCTTGCGCAGGTTTGTCAGGTTGCGCAGGAACAAAGCCTCATACTCAGCCTTCTCGTTTACCCAAAGCAGGCGAGGGTCGACCCATCCGAGTTGGGAGCCGTAGAGGAAGCATTGCATGTTCTGATAGCGGAATTCGCCTTTTGTCACATCGGTGTATGGCGAATACGTGTAAGCGCACGTAAGCACTCTGTCGGAATAAATCAGCGGGAACAGCGGAACGATTCGGCAGTCGGGGTTGTGCGGAGTGTTGACAGTCAGCAGAATGTCGAAGCAAGGGATGTAGCATTCGGCATTCTCTTCCGAAAACACGATGTTGTCTTTACGCAGGTGGCTTTCGCGCAATTCAGCCATCATGTCGCGGTAAGAGTTGTACCAGAACTCGCCTCCTCCCGCAGGATGGTTGTGGTTGCGGGCATAGCAGGGGTAGGGCGCGGCTGCTGCCACCTGGTCAATGTAGAGACCGTTGGTGTGCAGGCGGTCCTGTATGCTGTCGGCCAGTTCAAGAATGATGTTTTTCCAAATTGGCGACGACGGGCAAGTCACGGTGTTAGGAACAATTGAAGTGGGATACACCTCAGTGTAGAGCGCACCGTCAGGGCGTCGGCAAGAGGCATCTTTGCCATTGCGGGCAGCATAGCTCTCTGTCCCGGGGTCCCAAAGGCGTCCGTTGATGTAAGGAAGCACCTGGCATCCGCGGTTTCTCACTTGCCGTACTATAGGCTCGAATTTCGGGTTTGCCGGGAAATAGTCGGGATAGTGGGAGTCGTAGCTGTGGTGGTGCCAGAAGTACCAATGAAAGCAGATGCTGCCGCCGAAATAGTCGATAGCCTTGTTGACAGCGACCACCGTTGTGTCGCCAAGATATTTGGCGCGCATCCACAGATCTTTCTTCTCCAGCCATTCGGGGATGTTGCGTTCCTTCAACGTTTTGCTGCCCCATGGCGTCGAGAGTGCGAACGGGCGGTACCATTTAACGGCAGCCTCGCTCCATCCGCCGGCGGTTGTTCCAGTAACCGTGGTCCAAGGCACATTGAATTTATGAGATGCCTTGTCGGTCCATCCGTATGATGCTGCCACCTCTGTGCGGAAGCTGACGGCACCGTCTTTTTCGCGGATGCGCATCATCTTTCCGCAGGCGTTGCGGTCTTCGGGCGAGAAGTAGAACGTACCCTTCTTAGAGTCGAGCATGATCATCTGCATCGACGCGTTCCATGAAGGATAGTTGGCTTCGTAGTCGCCGTTCTCTTTCAGAGCATATTCATTTCCCCATCCGCCGGGTGTGATCACCTTGCCCTCTACAGGGGAGTCGATGGCGATGTTTGGGAATACGAAATTGGTTATAGTCCAATTGTCAGGCACGTTAGCCGACAGATTCCAACGCAGAAGGTCGGCATTGTCGTCGAGCGACACACGCATCTCCACGGGGTAGTTGTTGCCGTCGTATTTGAGGCGTGTGTGCCACGAGAATACAATAGCTTTCGACGTGTCGCAGTCTTCCTCCCTCCAGCCGTGGTAAACGGCATAGCGGGGCTCGATGGTAGGCGTTTCTCCCTGTTCGCCAAGATATGTCAGGCTCCATGGCTGTCTGTTGTCGCCTGGCTTTGCCATTTCCGTTCCTGCGAATTTCATTGAAACGATGTCGAAAGAGCCGTTGTCGGCAAATTCCATAGCGACATGTTCGTTGGCGATGCGTACTGTTCCGTTGCCTTTGGTCACAGAAGTTTTGGCAATGGCTGGCAGAGCAGACAGGGAAGATGCTATGATTGCTGATATGACAAGTTTGTATGTCATTGTAGTATTCTGTAGTTTCTGTTAATAGTCAGGGTTGGTAAGATTCGGGTCGCGGTCGGTCTCGAGGCGAGGAATTGGCCACCAAGTGAATCGTGGAGCCCAGAATCTGTTCTTGTCGCGCACGCGGAGTTTCTCCTTGTAGGCTTCATACGACGGAATGTCGTTGAGGTCGTGGCGGTCGGAAGTCTTGAAGCTTGGAATGTCGGTGGCCGACAAGCCCTCGTAGCGGATTTCCGGCAATGGCTGTCCGTAGGTGGGATGCTCGTTGAGCAGGTCGCCGATGCCCCAGCGGCGCACATCGACAAACAGCAGTCCTTCAAGTACGAATTCCACTTTGCGCTCGCGGCGCACCAGCTGTCTCATTTTGTCGACATTTCCTATTCTGTCGGCTGAAACTTCCGGCATTCCGGCGCGTTTGCGTATCTCGTTGATGGCATTGTAGACCGATTCGTCCAATTCTCCGAGTTCAATCTTCGCTTCGGCGTAGTTGAGCAAAATCTCGGCATAGCGCATTAGAATAAGGTTTAACGAAGAGCTCATCAGCTGTTCTGTTGTCTCGTTTGCATATTTGCGCCACACATATCCCACACCGTTGTTTACGAGCGACGGGCTTGTTCCTGTCACATCGACGTTGTTGGCTGTATACCATTTGTTGCGGCGTGGGTAGAAGCTCGTTTTCGAATCGTAGATGTTGATAACGCATTTCAGTGGATTGTTGCCGTCGGTGTTGGTGTAATATACCGTATCCATGTGTCCTGCAAGAGTCGCATTGAACCGAGGGTCGCGGTTCTTGGTCGGGTGCTTAGGATCGTAGAGTGGCGACTCGTCGATGCGTTTGCCGTCGATACATTCATAGGTATCGGCGATAATGCTGCTCGGGAAACGCACAGAAGAGCCATAGTTGCGTGAAGAATGGCCATAGCCCACAGTGTGCAGTTTCTTTGATCCGGATGTGGAGTACATCAGCTCCCAAAGGCATTCGTCTCTCACGTCGCTTTTAGCCTGTCCTGTAAGGTTGAACAAATCGTCGAATTTCTTTGCAAGATGACGTTTGCCAATCACTTTCGACGCAGCGTCGGCAGCTTGACGGAAATAATCCTGTCCTTTGCCGTCTACGTTGAAGCTCCCGGCAAACAGGCAGATGCGTGAAATCAGACCGTATGCCACAGACTTGTCGACGCGTCCGCGCTCGGCGGCAGTCCATGGCAGACTGTTGGCTGCGTCGTTGAGGTCTTTTGTAAGGAAGTCGATGATTTTACCTTTCGGAGTGCGTCCATCTTTATACTGCTCGATGGTCACGGGCGCGGTGAAGAAAGGCACATCGCCATAGGCTGAAATCAGATTATAGTAGGCATAGGCGCGGAGCACGCGTGCTTCGGCATAATATTGCTTTGCCTTGTCCGACATAGTTTCGATTGACGATTCAGCACCTGAAATCACAGAGTTGGCGCGTGCGATTATGCCGTATTCTCCAGACCAGAATGCTTGGATTTTGACATTGTCGGGGTTCAACGCTCCGCCTGCGCCGATGCTCTTGTTTTCGTCCTGCTCAAGTCCGTAGGCTGTGTAGTGGTCGAGCACGATGCATGCCGGGACAGACCAGTTCATGTCGAAATAGAGCTTCTGATAGGTGCCGGTCACGCCTTCTTTCAATCCTGCCTCCGACTTGTAGAAACCGACGTTGTCGTAGGCTGGATTATCTTTGTCGAGGAAGTCGGAGCATCCAACGACTGCTATGGCAGCAGATGCAAGAATATATTTTGATAAAGTCTTAATCATTGTTTTTTTGATGTTTAGAATTCAACATTTAAGCCAAACACGAATGTCTTGTTGAGAGGGTATAGGCTCGCTCCCGAGCTTACGCTGTTCTCTGGGTCGAAACCTTCGTAGAAGTTGTCTTTTATAGTAAACAAGTTCTGCGCGCTCGCATATACTCTCAGCTTTGAGATGTGTGCAGCCTTTGTGATAGAAGAAGGCAGAGTGTAGCCGAGAACGATGTTCTTGAGTCTGCAATATGCTCCGCTCTTTACCCAGAAAGAGGAAATCATATTGTTGGGGTTTGTCGCGCTCGGATCCTCGAGCAGACGCGGGAATTTGGCGTCGGGATTTTCGGGAGTCCAATAGTCAAACTGATATTTGTAGATGGTGTAGTTTCCACACAACGCTCTTGCGCCGGCGCCGGAGTAGTATACGTCCTTTTTGCCTACGCCCTGGAAGAAGGCTGAGAAGTCGATTCCTTTCCATTGCAAACCGAGAGTCAGACCGAACTCGTAGCGAGGAGTCGGGTTGCCGATGATTGTGCGGTCGTGGCTGTCGATTTTGCCGTCGGGCACACCGTCAGGACCGGAGATGTCTTTATATTTAATGTCGCCAGGAGCCACGTTGGCTTTGTTGCCGTCATACACAGGCGATGCGTCAATCTCTTCGCGCGACGAGAAGTATCCGTCGGCTACATATCCGTACCACGAACCGTAAGGCTTGCCCTCGGTGGTCAGTGTGGTTCCGCTTTTATATTCTTTGCCGTAAAGGTTGATCACTTTGTTTTTTACATCAGAGATGTTTCCCTTTATGTAGTAGTCAACATTGCCAATTCTGTCTTGCCATGCGATTGAGAATTCCCAACCGTTGTTTCTCATCGAACCGGCGTTCTCCCAAGGAGAGGTCATTCCTACGAACAGAGGCACGGGGAATTGCTGCAGCATTTCGTCGATGTTGCGCACGTAATAGTCGAAACTACCGCTCAATCTGTTTTTCAGAAAAGCGTAGTCGACGCCGATGTCGAACTGGTGTGATTTCTCCCAAGTGATGTCAGGGTTTGCAAGCTGAGTCTGTGCCACGCCCGGAGAGAACTCTTTGTCAAACCAGTATCCATAGCCTGTCGCACTTCCGATGGATGCCGAATAAGGGTAGTAGCTGCTTATCGCCTGATTGCCCAACAGACCGTATGATGCTCTCAGCTTGAAGTTGTCCATGACGTTTTTGGCTGATTCCCAGAATGCCTCCTCCGAGATTCTCCATCCGGCAGAAACAGAAGGGAAGAAACCCCATCGGTTGTTGCCGATGAATCGCGACGTTCCGTCGTAGCGTCCGTTGACCTCAAACAGGTATCTGTCGTCGAAAGAATAGTTTACTCTGAACAGGTATGAGAGCATTGCCCATGCGTGGCGTGCGCTTGAGTTTGTCATTGTCGCGGCATCGCCGTTGTTGAGGTCTTGGTAGCCGTCGTAATAATAATTCTTTCGTCCGGCAATCAGGTATGAGTAGTTGAGCTCTTCCGACTGGAAGCCCATCAGGAGTTTAAGATAGTTCTTGCCGAAAGTGTTTTCGTATGTTCCAATCAGGTCGTATTGCTTGCGCACTTGCTTTGTGCGTTGGTCCGACATCGATGATCCTGTTGTCGGGAACGAGCCTTTGAAAGCTCCGTTCTCATATGTGTCGTAAGGCTTTACGAATGCGTTTGTCTCGCCATCGTTGCGCTTCCAGGTGTATGCTCCGTAGATTGAAAGACCTTTCAGCGGAGTGATTGTCAGCGATGTCTTGATGATATATTCAGGAGCAGTGCTGTTTGATGTGCATCCTGTTCTGACCATTGCTATAGGGTTTGTGCCGTTGATGCCGTATCCGTATGTTCCATCGGCGTTGATTCCCGACATAATAGGTGTCATTGTCAACGCTTTGCCGATGATATTGGCAGGGGAGTCCATAACGGGCGATGTGGCATTGGCTTGGCGCACGCTGGCGTCGATTCCCAATTTCACCCATTTGTTGATTTTCATGTCTGAGTTTAAGCGCAATGATGTGCGTGAGAACTTGTTGTTGTCAATCAAACCGTCTTGTGAGTAGTATCCGGCAGAGGCGAAAACTTTAATGAATTCGCTGCCGCCGCTCACGCCCACGGAGTAGTTTTGCACGAGGGCCGAGCTTTTTATCACTTCGTTGCGCCAGTCGGTGTCGTAATAGTTGATTTGGTCAACGCCACCATTTTTGTAAATATCTATTACGTTTGTGTAAAGGGGTTGTTGCAAGGCGTTTTGACGGGCAATGTCGACAGCCTGCATATATTCGATGGCAGTTGCCGGCTCTGGCAGGGTGGTGGGAGTGTTCATTCCTACGTAGCCGTTGAAAGTAACTGTCGGTTTGCCTTCGTAGCCGCGTTTTGTAGTAATCAGGATTACACCGTTTGACGCGCGCGAACCGTAGATTGACGCAGAGGCGGCGTCTTTAAGAACTGATATCGTCTCGATGCTGTTGAGGTCTATTCGGTTGAAGTCGCCCTCCACGCCGTCGATAAGAATGAGCGGTGATGTGGATGAGTTGAGCGATCCCAGTCCTCTGAGTTTCAGAGAGGCCTGGTCGTTGCCAGGCTGTCCGGAGCTCTGCACTGCTGTAAGTCCCGGCACGATGCCCTGGAGGGCAGAAGAGCCGTTGGAGACGTTGGCTCTGAGGATGTCCTTGCTGTTGATGCTCTGTCGGCACCGGTAAGGTTTATTTTCTTCTGTGTGCCGTATCCCACAACGACCACATCGTCAAGGGCAGTTGCCGTCTGACGCATGACAATATCCTTTTGTGTTGCCTTCTTTGCATCGATTGTTATCGTCTCAGAACCTACAAACGTGAATTTCAATTTGGTCGGAGAGTTCAATTCAATTGAATATCTGCCGTCTGCGTCTGTAACGCCGAGCGTGTTACCGTCCTTGTTTGTGACGGCGACTCCGATCATCGGCTCTCCGCTTTCATCAACGACTCTGCCTTGCACTGTGAATGCTTGGGCAAGCGCCGTTTGCGACATGGCGAGAAATGCAAGAATCATGGAGGCGTTTAAAAATCTTTTCAGCTTCATTATTCGTTTTTTTTATCTTGGTTTGTTTATGTTTTAATCAGTATTCTCAGAGAGGAATGGCTTGCTTATTGGTTGTCGAAAGCTCTGATTCGGGCATTGGCGCATGCGCCTATCAGTCCTACCTGGTCGCCAAGTTGTGAAAGCACGATTTTTGTGTCTTCGTTGACAAGGTTCAGGGAGTAGCGTCTCACCAATATTTTTATTGGTTGGAGGATGTAGTCGCCTGTCATTGAGAGGTTTCCTCCGATAACCACTTTCTCCGGGTTGAAAATGTTGATCAGCCCGGCGAGCCATCTGCCGAGCACCTGTCCGATGCCTTCTACAAGCTCGATGCACAGGAGGTCTTCTCGGTTGACGGCGTTTATGATGTCGTTGAGCGACACGTCGCCCTCCGATTTGAATTTCTTTGCAAGAATTGAGTTCTCGCCCGCTTTCAGCCGCTCTATCAGTTTGCGGTGCAGGGCGTTGCCTGAGGCTTCGGTCTCAAGACAGCCTTTCTTTCCGCAGTGGCACATAATTTCGTTGTTGAACGTGACCATGTGTCCCAGCTCTCCGGCGAATCCCGACTTTCCACGGTAGATTTTACCGTCGAGAATCATTCCGATGCCGAGTCCCCATCCGATGTTGACAAAGATTACGTTTTTTTCGTTTGAGCAGTTTCCGAAAGTGTATTCTCCGAGAGTCATTGCTCTGGTGTCGTTCTCGATGCACGACTTGATTCCGATTTTCCGTGTCAGGACATCGGCGAGCGACTGCTCCTCAAAGTTGAAACGGCTGTAGCTGTAGCCTGATTTTGGATTTACGCGTCCGGAGATGTTCAGGTTTATGTTGATGATGTTGCTTTTGTCAACATCGAGAGTGTCGATAAAATGTTTTATGATTTCGCAAAGACGGTCAAGCCCGGCAGTGGTGTTCTCGAAGTTGTAGGGAATGCCTGTCTGTTTCTCGACCATGTCGCCGCAGAAGTCGATAAGTCCGATGCTTACGGACTCGTTGCAGATGTCTACTCCTGCGAAATAGCATGAATCAGGGTTCAATCCGTAGAGCACGGGATGGCGTCCGCCGTTTGTCTCTAGCTTGCCGCGCTCCTCGATGATGCCCATTCCGACAAATTCTTCCACGAGTTTCGTGATTGTCGGGATGCTCAATCCGAGCGATTTCGCCAAGTCGGGCAGCGTGTAGTAGCCGTTTTTCATAAAAAATGAAATGACGCGCTTCTTCACCGCAGCGTTTTTGGTGCCTTTTCCTATTTCGTGTATTAGGGTAGAAATCATTCTTTATATTAATAGTGTATTATGTCAATCGTTGCTTTTTCTTGCGACAAAGTAAATTGAAAAATTCGGCATAACCAAATTTTTTAATTAAAAATATTGGGGTTAATAAATTTTTTTTCGAAATTCTTTGGGGAGATAATAAAAATATTTACCTTTGTGGAACCCAAAAAACAAATGCACTAACAAAAATGCTTGATAGAAGAACCTTTATAAAAAGTTTGGCGGCATTGGGCGTTGCTGGTGTGATGCCTCAAAGCTTGAAGGCTGGCGTAGGTCTTGGCGACGAGGCCATGCCGCTGCTTGCTGTGAATAACAATGCGCTTAGAATCACCGGCACTTTCCTGGACGAGATTTCGCACGACATCCCGCACCAGAACTGGGGCGATAAGGAGTGGGACGCGGATTTCCGCTATATGAAGGCAATAGGAATCGACACCGTTATAATGATTCGCTGCGGATACAGAAAGTTTATCACATATCCTTCGGCATATCTGGTGGGAAAAGGGTGCTATGCGCCTTCGGTCGACTTGCTTGACTTGTTTCTGCGTTTGTCAGACCGTTATGGGATGAAGTTCTATTTCGGACTGTATGACTCGGGTGTTTACTGGGACACTGGCGACATGACAATGGAGATGGAGCATAACCGGTTTGTTGTCGACGAGGTGTGGAATAAGTATGGGGCAAAGCATAAGAGTTTCGGCGGATGGTATGTCAGCACCGAGATTTCAAGAAAGACAAAAGGCGCTGTCTCGGCGTTCCATACGTTGGGCAAGCAGTGCAAGGATGTTTCGGGCGGTTTGCCAACGTTTATCTCTCCGTGGATTGACGGCAAAAAGGCTGTCATGGCGTCGTCGTCGACCATCACAAAGGAGAATGCCGTTACGATTGCCGAGCACGAACGCGAGTGGGATGAGATATTCTCCGGAATCCACGATGTGATTGACGCATGTGCCTTTCAGGACGGGCATATCGACTACGATGAACTTGACGCATTTTTTGAGGTCAACAAGAAGCTTGCCGACCGTTACGGCATAAAGTGCTGGACAAACGCAGAGACCTTCGACCGCGACATGCCGATAAAGTTTCTTCCGATAAAGTTTGACAAGTTGCGTATGAAGCTTGAGGCGGCGAAGCGTGCCGGATACGACAAGGCTATAACGTTTGAGTTCTCTCATTTTATGAGCCCTCAGTCGGCGTATCTTCAGGCAGGGCATCTGTATGACCGGTATAAAGAGTATTTTGGCATAGAATGAACCATTAAACAATGTATTATGATCGTAGGAAAGGTAAATATGAGGTATGTCGCGTTTGTCGCCGTGGTGGCGGCAGTGGGCGGCTTCCTTTTTGGCTATGACACGGCAGTCATATCGGGGACGATAGACACCGTCGCGGGCCAGTTCTCTTTGGACGCACTCCAGAAAGGCTGGTATGTGGGCTGTGCTCTGGTGGGCAGCATCTTTGGCGTGTCGGTGGCTGGAATGCTTGGCGACAGCATCGGAAGAAAGCGTTCGATGATACTGTCGGCGGTGCTGTTCACGGTGTCGGCGTTTGGCTGCGCTGTCTCGGCGACGTTCGCGGAGTTGGTCGCATATCGCATAGTCGGCGGTGTTGGCATAGGCATAGTTTCTGTGATTTCACCGTTGTATATCTCGGAAATGTCGGTGCCGAAGCATCGCGGACGGCTTGTGTCGCTGTATCAGTTGGCGATAACGGTTGGATTTTTAGGCGCTTATATGGCAAACTATGCTTTGCTGCAGTTTGAACATACTGCATTGCTGTCTGGCAGCTCGTTTGTGGTCAAGGTTTTCGGATCGGAATCGTGGAGAGGAATGCTCGGCTTGGAGACATTGCCGGCTGTCGTGTTTCTTCTGATAATCTTTTTCATCCCGGAATCGCCTCGTTGGCTGATGCTTAAGCACCGTGAGGACGAGGCGATGGCGGTTGTCGGGCGTATATATGAGAACAGGACTGATGTGGAAACAGAACTTTCCGGCATACGCGCGTCTGTCGGCGCGGAAAAGCGCACCGAATGGCGCGAATTGTCGCAGAAGAGTGTGCGCAAGATGGTTATTGTTGGTGTCGCCATAGCGATTCTCGGACAGTTTATGGGAGTCAATGCCGTGCTTTACTATGGCCCGTCGATTTTCAGCGACAGCGGTCTGTCGAGCGGCGACTCCTTGTTCTACCAAGTGCTTGTCGGTTCGGTCAATATGCTGACAACGATTCTGGCATTGCTGATTATTGACAAGGTGGGACGCAAGAAACTGGTCTACTACGGTGTAGGCGGTATGATAGTGTCGCTGTTGCTCATAGCTGCATATTTCGCGTGCGGACAGACGCTAGGCATCTCGCCTGTGGCTTTGTTGACGGTTTTCCTGGCATACATTTTCTGCTGTGCCATATCGATATGTGTCGTGGTGTGGGTGCTGCTCTCGGAGATGTATCCCACGAAGGTCAGAGGACTTGCAATGTCGATTGCCGGACTGTCGTTGTGGGTGGGCACCTATCTGATAGGACAGCTGACACCGTGGATGCTCTCCACGCTTGCGCCTACAGGCACATTCCTGCTGTTTGCAGTGATGTGTGTGCCTTACATATTGATAGTGTGGCGGTTGGTGCCTGAGACCAAGGGCTTGAGTCTGGAGGAGATAGAGAAAATCACAAAATAGAAAAATCAATAAATATATTATAATATGAAAGAAAAAATACAGAATCTTGCGCAGCAATATAAGTCGGAACTCCTCGACAATGTGTTGCCGTTTTGGCTTGACAAATCGCAAGACAAGGAATATGGAGGATACTTTACGTGTCTTGACCGCTATGGAAAAGTCTTCGACACAGATAAGTTTGTATGGCTTCAGGGCCGTCAGGTGTGGCTGTTCTCGATGCTTTACAATAAATTGGAGAAACGGCAGGAGTGGCTCGACTGTGCGGTGCATGGCGGAGAGTTTCTAAAGAAATATGGTCACGACGGGAATTTCAACTGGTATTTCTCGCTCGACAGGGCGGGCAATCCGCTGGTTGATCCATATAATATCTTTTCGTATACATTCGCAACGATAGCGTTTGGGCAGCTGGGGCTTGCCACAGGCAATGATGAGTATGACGACATTGCCCGCCGCACGTTCGACATCATTCTGAAGAAGAAAGACAACCCGAAAGGCAAGTGGAGCAAGCTGCATCCCGGAACGCGCGACTTGAAAAATTTCGCGTTGCCGATGATTCTGTGCAATCTCGCATTGGAAATCGAACATTTGATAGAGCCTGAATATCTTAACCGCACAATCGATACCTGCCTGCACGAGGTGCTTGACGTGTTCTATCGTCCGGAGTTGGGGCTCGTCGTGGAGAATATGACAGTCGACAATCAGCTGAGCGACTCGTTTGACGGCCGTCACATGATTCCAGGCCATGGCATTGAGGCGATGTGGTTCTGCATGGACCTTGGCAAGCGTCTTGGCCGTAAGGATATTGTGGACAAGGCGGTCGACATAACGTTGAATATGCTCAACTATGGATGGGACAAGGAGTACGGAGGTATCTTCTATTTTATGGACCGCAAGGGCTGTCCGCCGCAGGAGCTGGAATGGGACCAGAAGCTGTGGTGGGTGCATATTGAAACGTTGATATCATTGCTTAAAGGCTATAGCCTTACCGGGAACGAGGAGTGTTGGAAATGGTTTGAGAAGGTGCACGAGTATGCATGGGCGCATTTCAAGGACAAGGAGGCTCCGGAATGGTTCGGCTATCTCAATCGCCGTGGCGAGGTTCTGTTGCCTTTGAAAGGCGGCAAGTGGAAGGGATGTTTCCATGTGCCGAGAGGATTGTATCAGTGCTGGCAAACGTTGGAGGATATCTCCCGCAAGGAAAAGTAGTGTTTCTTCATTATAAGGCGAAGGGAATGTGTGGAATGTGATATTCCGGCATTCTCTTCTTTTTTTGTCAACTTCGACTACGAGGAGCCGAACTCAGACGGTCAGCTCACCATTTGGCAATAGCCCAAATCCCATTTTCTCAAAAGCGCATCGGGCGGCCACGTTCATGGTCGCCCGACACTATATCTGCATCCGAATCACACCTTTTCAGTCCACGCTTATCCCGAACTCGCATTATATGGTGGATTCTCCGTGTGTTCCATCACGTCCTCCTTTTTTATTGGGGTTATACTTCGGTTTATGTTCGTTGCGGACGGAAATGTTCCGCCCGCAACGGCTTACTGCTTACTGCTTCCTCAAGGTAGGCAATGCTCCTTTAAGTTCGTAACGCCACTCTGAGCCTGCGTTCTGCAAGGCGGTGTTCATGGCATCAACGGCTTTCTGCCAGGTAACGTCAGTGCCGTCCACCTTCGTGGCTTCGGTGCTTTTCTTATTGTGGCCGATACCTTGTTCATGATTGTTCTTCCAGTAGCAGGCGGTCACGAAGGAGTTGTTTTCTCCCAAAAAGCCGCCGATATCTACATTGCCAGTGCTACTACCTGTACTGGTTACGTTGCCCGTGGCATAGCAGGCAAGGAGGACGCTTTTTCCTCCGCAGAATCCCACCAGACCTCCGCCAGAGAGAATCTTTTGGGAGTTTATTTCTAAGGTCACGTTGCCCGTGGCATAGCAAGCGGTCAGGGTGGCACCCGCATTCGTATCACCTGCCACGCCGCCGACATCGCCCATCCCCTTTACTGTGGCAGAGGAACTGCATCCGGTGATGGAACCGTACCATTGATTACCCACCACACCGCCAACGCGCATCGTGCCGCTGACGCTGCCCGACACCGAGCAGTTTTCAATGGTGCCCCAGCTATTTCCTACCACGCCGCCGGCATAGCCCGACCCGTGATTGTTTGTTATCTGTACGCCCTCCATCACCACGTTCTTCACCGTACCAGCTTCACCGAGATCGCCGAACAGGCCCGCATATTGGTCATTTGTCGTAACGGTCAGCCCCTTGATGGTATGGCCGCCGCCGTCGAAGGTGCCGGTGTATGAGTTGTTGTAGTCTGTGCCTATCGGCGTCCAGTCTTTGCCCGTGAGGTCGATGTCGGCGGTGAGGGTAATGTTAATGTAGGTCTTACCTCCGTTCACTAATTCGGCTACATTCAGTAGGCCGTCGGCGTTATAGACCGTGTAGCTGCCGTTGCTCTCTATGGTATAGCCCAGGTCTTTTGCCGCAGCGAGGGAGACGGTGTAGGTATATTCACCGCCCGCCTGCCAGTCGGTAGCATTCTTCATCTTATAAACGAAGGTCTTGCCGTTAGTGAAGGTGCAGGTAATGAAGGTCGTACCAGCTGCCACACTTTGCGGGGCTACGAGGGCGGTGTAGGTGTTGCTGCCCTTGCTGTACGGGACGATTATATCCGGGTTGTCGCCTTCGGTGGAGAGCCCCGTCAGCTGCACGGATGCCAGCCCCTCGGTGTAGTCCGTCAGAACGATGGTTACCCGCGCCGTGCGGTGGGTGAAGCGGAGCGTGGGGCTACCGTAGGTCACCGTCTGCCCGTTGGCTACGATGAGGTCGCTGCCCTCAAAGTCTTTCTGGGCACTTTGGTTGGCTTTTACCTTTACCGCAGGTGGGGTTGTCTCGCCAGCGGTGTAGGGCCACCACGCCGTGACGGTGATGTCGTTGTGGTTGGTCCAGTAGTACGGGTCGGTGGAGGTCAGCGTGGCGCTGGTGGGGTCGGCGGTGGAGGGCGTCACGTTGTACGTCTTCACCATGCCGTCCATCAGAACTGCCACGCTCTGCACACCCGTCCAATTGCCATCCGCGGGGGCACGGGTACCGGCGATGGCTGTCGCGGCGGGATTCAGCCCCGTGGCGGTGAAGACGATGGGTGTGCCTTCCGCCCCTTCCGGTAGGAAGCCCGCTTCGTCCTGCGTGCAGGCGGCAAGTGAGAGGACGAGCGCTGCAAGTGTAAAAAATCTTGTCTTCATTATATCTGTTGTTTTATTACTCTGGTTCTTTCCGTTGCGGGCAGGACTTTTTCCGCCCGACGGTTTACTGCTTCCTCAAGGTGGGCAATGCTCCTTTAAGTTCGTAACGCCACTCTGAGCCTGCGTTCTGCAAGGCGGTGTTCATGGCATCAACGGCTTTCTGCCAGGTAACGTCAGTGCCGTCCACCTTCGTGGCTTCGGTGCTTTTCTTATTGTGGCCGATACCTTGTTCATGATTGTTCTTCCAGTAGCAGGCGGTCACGAAGGAGTTGTTTTCTCCCAAAAAGCCGCCGATATCTACATTGCCAGTGCTACTACCTGTACTGGTTACGTTGCCCGTGGCATAGCAGGCAAGGACGCTGCTTCCTGCGTTGAATCCCACCAGACCGCCGCCACGGATATTTTCTATGGGGTCTATTTCTATGGTCACGTTGCCCGTGGCATAGCAAGCGGCCATGGTGGCACCAGCATTCGTCTCACCTGCCACGCCGCCGACATAGCTCGTTCCCTTCACTGTGGCGGAGGAGCTGCATCCGGTGATGGAAGCCTCCCATTGAATACCCACCACACCGCCGGCGCATATCGTGCCGCTGACGCTGCCCGACACCGAGCAGTTTTCAATGGTGCCTCCCCAGCTAAATCCTGCCACGCCGCCGGCATAGCCCAACCTGTGATTGCATGTTATCTGTATGCCATCCATCACCACGTTCTTCACCGTGCCAGCTTTACCGAGCCTGCCGAACAGACCCACATATTGGTAATTTGTCGTAACGGTCAGCCCCATGATGGTATGGCCGCCGCCGTCGAAGGTGCCGGTGTATGAGTTATAAAAGTTTGTGCCTATCGGTGTCCAGTCTTTGCCTGTGAGGTTAATGTCAGCGGTGAGGGTGCAATTTATCGATCTGTCTTTTTGTGCGGCTTCGTTCCATGCCAGTAGGCCGTCGGCGTTATAGACCGTGTAGGTCTTGGTGTTGCTATCGTAGATGTAGCCCAACTCGGCTGCGCCACTCTCGCCGCCGCCGTCAGCCCAGCTGCCGATGGTGCAACCCTCTAACGTCAAGCCGGTGGCGTTCACCTTAACGGTATATTTATAGCGGCTGCCAGCCTCTAATACGACGTCGTTCTGCGGGCGGAAGTAGAAGGTGCCACCGCCGAGTTCCACCTTGACGAACGGCTTGCCTGCCGCAACGGTCTGCGGGGCAGTCAGTGCCTCGTAGGTGTTGCCGCTTGCGTTGTAAGTCTTGATGGCAGTCGGGTTGCCGTTATCGGCGGACAGGCTCACGAGGCTCACCATGGCACCAGCGACGCTCGTGAATCCCGTGCCGGGCTTCAGTTCGATTGTCACGCGTGCCGTGCGGTGGGTAAATTCAAGTGTCGGGTTGTTAAATTCCACCTTCCGGTTCTCAGCAGAGATGAAGTCGCTGTTCTGGAAGTCAGCCAATTTGCTTTGGTCTTCGGCCACCTTCACGGCAGGCATCTGTGTGATGTCAGCCTTGTTGAAGGGCCACCATGCCGATACGGTAATCGGGTCGCGGCTGGTCCAGTAGTACGGGTCGTTCTCGCGTGAGAGCGTGGCACTCTTGAAATCGGTAGAAGCCGTTACGGTGTATTCCTTTACCGCATCGCCCATCTTGAGTGCCACGGAAGTGACGCCCTGCCAGTCGCCGTCCACAGCGGCACGGGTGGAAGGGGCTGCCAGCGGCGTTGCTTCTACGGACAATCCGGTGGCACGGATGACGACGGGGTATTCACCTTCGGGCAGACGGTTATCGCCAGCAAGTTCGTCCTGCGTGCAGGCGGCGAGGGCGAACAGCAGTGCGGTGGCTGCGGGGATAAATAATCTATGTCTCATAATTCTTCATTCTAATCGATTAATTATTAACATCCTACAGGTCAGCACTCACATCTCCACCGTCTATATCGTTCCACTTTGCAATGGTGGCTTCGCTGACTTCAAGGACTTTGTTGTGTAGCTTGACGGTATAGGTATAGTTGTTGCCCGCCAGCAGTGCGCCATCGGGCATGGTGAGTGTGGCATGATATTCCTGACCTTTGTAATTCACAACCAACGGCAGGGATGCAACTGTCTGCGGGAAGAGGATGATCGATGACGTGAGATTGCCGTCTGCCAGATTCATGGTCAGTTCTCCGGTCTGTAGTCCGTTGTCTGCGGTGGCAATACCGTCGGCCGTGTTGAACGTACCGGTGAGTAACAATCCGTCCAGCGTGTAACGTTCAGGCTTGACCACGCTGAAATTCACGCCGTCGCCCGCCTCGAAGGTAAGGGTTATCCGACTCATGCGGTGGTGGAAGGAGTTGTCTTCACCGCCTTTGCCGGTTTTGTCGGTGAAGCTCACTACCGGGCTGTTTTTGTCTCCCGTGGCTCCTGAAGCAAAGAGGAAGTCGATGGCAGGCTGGTTCTGCTGCGCCGTGGCATCGGTCGTGGCTGTGAGGATGCCTCCCGCCGCATTGTACGGATAGTAGGCGCGGAAAGTATGGGTCTTTGTATCTTCGATATAGATAACCTTTCCTTCTGCCTCAAATTTCCCGTTTTTCAAGATGAAAGGCACGTTGCCGTACTGGGAATCGTAGCCGATGTCGGTGATGCCGATACGGTCACCGCCAGTCCAGGTGGTTCCGCTGGCGCGGGTGGCGGGGGCGATGTCGGCGGTAAACTGGGCGGCCACGGGGTCACCATTTAGGTTCTCGTTGTCGTTGTTGCAGGCTGCCAGTGCGAGGGCGAGCGTCGCAAGTGCAAAAAATCTTATCTTCATTATATATGTCATTTTATTATTTAAATTCCATTTCAATAATTGCTGCACCTTAGCAAAATCAAAGCAAGCTTTACTTCTGCGTTCGGTTTGCTAATTATTTTACAAATCAGCATTTACATCATCACCTTTCACTTCTTCCCAGCCGTTGATTTCGGCTCCGTCAACTTCCATGCCTTCGGGAGTCTCAACCAGCGTTCCGCCGAGGGTCAGCGATTCGCCCTTTCCGGTGTTGAACCCCTTGAGGGCTTCCGTGATGTCGCTTTTCAGCGTCGTGGGGGTCGGGTTGCCGTCCGCATAGCGGATTTCACCCATCAGCAGTTGTTCTGTGCCGGTCACACCCAGCAGCCGCACCGTGGCTTTCCACTTGCCGGCATCGTCACCTTCGGTAATCTTGGTGAAGGGCAGCACGACGTTCGAAGCGGCTCCGTAGGTATCGGTAGCGAAATCGAGTGTTCTGGCTGCACCCGTCAGATGGGCAACAATCTCCGTGATGCGTCCGGCGGCATCGCCAGTAGGTTCGACGACAAGCGTCAGTTCGCGTACCTGCTGCTTCATTGTGGCGATCAGCGGATAGTCCTTGTCTTTCTCAATGCTCACCTGTTCCGTATAGGTGAAGAACCATCCCGGGGCATTGTTCACAAAGGGATCCGTGCCTGCCCGGTTTCCCGTGGCTGCGGCAATGGTGGCTGTGGTACCGTTCACCGTGATTCCTTCAGCCGGATTCCACACCGCAAGGGTGTAGCTGCCCGGAGCAAACAGATGGTCGGGGGTATGGATGGCGGAAGTCTCCGTACCCGTATAGTCGCCCATGGTGATCGTCCACGTGGCAGGTATGTCGATACCCTCACCTCGGGCCGACCAGTCGGTTGTCACCGCAATCTTCCCGTAGTCGGGGTGCGGCGTATCATAAAGCGTGTCCTTCACGCAGGAAGAGAGCAGCACGGCGGCTGCCATTCCCATCATATTTATATATTGTCTTGCTTTCATACTCTATTCCTCCGTATTAGAATAACTTCCATACCAATGTCACACCGGCGTTGATGGGGCCACACCAATTTTTTGTCTCGTTGCCGCAGCGTACACGTACACCGTCGATGACTTCATATTTTTCGAAATCGGCATTCAGGTAGCCCAAACCGAGGTTGAAATCAAGAGCCAGTACCTTGTTCAGCCGCAGCTGATAGCCGGCGGTGATGCCGCCACCCATCAGGTCGCCCTGCTTGCCTGTTTCGGAAAGCTTGTAGTTGAACTGTCCGGTCTTGAACATCGCACCCAGATACCAGGCTTTCTTCTCACCCATATAGTAACGTACTTCCGGAGCCACTTCCCAGAGTGCATAGCGGCGGTCTTTGTCACTCCAGCTCCAAGAAGTCCACGAGCCGTTTACGGCAATGCCACACGACGGACAGATGCGCCATTCAAGTCCTAAATCTGGTGTCAAGGTAGCCCAGCGCAGCAGGTTGGCACGCAGGAAGAGATGATAATCAGTTGTAATTTTGGTTTCCGACGGCGTGTCGGCAAGTGTATTTTGTTGAGCGGCTTTCTCTGCTTCTGCCTTTTCTGCGGCAAATCGGGCTTCTTCCGCCTTGCGCTGCTCTTCGGCAAGCCGTTCCTGCTCGGCACGCTTCTCGGCTGCCAGACGTTCGGCTTCCGCCTTGCGTCGTGCTTCTGCTTCCGCATCCGTCACGGCTGTTTCTTTTACTGGTACCGTCAGGCGCACGGTGACAAAATCACCCTCAGTCGCATGGTTGCGGGTAATGAAGTTTTCTTCCTTGATTTTCGCGCGTGTAATCAGTTCTGATTTCACACGGTTGGCACGAATCTTCGCTGTTGCAAGGTTCTTGACTTCACAGCTCTGCGAATTGCAGTATCCGTCAACCAGTAGCGGCAGTTTGCCGTCAAGAATTGTTGCTTTGTTGTTTTCGATACATTCCAACAAGCGGGCAAGTTCCGTGTCATTGCCATTCCAAGGCACGTAGAACATATCCTTCTGCGGAACGAAGCGGAAGGTGTAGGTCGTGTCTGCTTTCTGCTGCGCAATGACAGGAAATGTTGCCGTCATCAGCCACAGAAATAAGGTAAGAAAAGTGATTTTTCTGCTCATATAAACTTGAATTTATTATCTTTGCCTTCTCCAAAGGTAATAAATGTCATTCAGCGCCCAAAATATTACAAAAACTTTTTTCTGTTGAAATACAGCGTTTTATAAAAATTGTCGTTTGAGCACTTTTCAAATTGTCGTTTGAGCACTTTTTTGTCGAATTAGCACTTTTTTGTCGCTTGAGCACTTTTTGAAAATGGGCTTCTGAGCCTTTTTTCATCGGCTTTTTACCACACAAATTATTCCAGATTTGCTTTTTTCCACTTGCCAGGCGTACATCCTTCCTTCTCGGTAAATGATTTGATAAAGTTACTGCGGGAAAGAAAACCTGAAGACTCAGCCAGCTTCTGTATATTGATTTCCGGATGCTCCTTCAGTATGTTTTTCGCATACTCCAACCGGAGACCGGTTATCCATTCGCGGAATGTCATTTTATACGTAGTCTTGATATAAGCGGAAAGATAGGTACGGTTCGTATGAAGTATTTCGGACAGTTCTTTTATGGTAAGTCCCTGTTGGACATAGCCGTCTGTCTTTATCCAGTTGGCCACTTTCTCTATAATTTCTGTATAGGACACTGGAACTTCTTTCTCAGAAACTATTTCAGGTTCTGTTTCCGTATCTGTCAGAAGTTCTTCTTCAGACTGTATATCTTGCTCAAAAGCATTTTCCACCTGTTCATAGAACAGCAGGTAGTTCTGATAGCTGTAGAAAAGATAGCTGTAGAACGGTATTGACGACAAAATCCAGATAAAAACATATTTGTCTGGCAGAAATGTCAGCAATCCGCATCCGACACCGAAGATAACAGCCCAATAAGTGAATATGGAAAGCCATTTGATATATACGCCTATATCATCCGCCTGAGTTTCATTGAAAATCCGAATGGCTCTACGATATGCAATTATGACTCTGCGAGCTAAAACGACTCCAAAAACGACTAACCAGACAGCTAAAGCAAATAAAGAGAATTTTTGCATGATTCCGCTTGGCAATAGGAACAACACAACTCCGGAAAGAGTTGAGAATATAATCCATAAAATGATATGTGTCCACACACGCCGTTTGGTAATGTAAAAACAATCAAGCAACATTATCAATGCCGAACTGAACAGAGAATAGCACAGGAAGTATGTGGACATGTTCATCAATATGGAAGAATCCGCATTTTTGAATCGAATACCAAAGAAGAAATGTACCGAATAATTTGCCGAAAGCAGCAGCATAGCTATACCCATAATCTGTCGGGAGCGGAGATAATTCTTGAAAATTTTATTTTCAGGAGTCTTTGCTAACAAAAAATAAAAGCCGAAGAATAACATCAACGGCAGTGCGGCACAAAGTGAAAAACGGTATATAGATGGTTCCATTGTTATGCTTATTTGATTTTGATACAAAAATACGTCTTTTTCTTCACAAATAGACACATAATCTATGATTTAACGTTATAGATTCGGTCATATTAGATTGAATAAATTATTAACGTGAGTTCGGGACCTAAATTTCTACTGACCCTAAAAATCAGGTTTCGCTACTGACCCTGAATCGTGGAATGTGAGGAAATAAAAAAAAGGATGAAATCCATTGGATTCCATCCTTCAAAGTAGCGCCTACGGGAATCGAACCCGTGTTTCAGGCGTGAGAGGCCCGCGTCCTAACCGCTAGACGAAAGCGCCGTTAAAAATTTTGTGTCCGGAATGAGACTCGAACTCACACGATCTAATGATCACTACCCCCTCAAAGTAGCGCGTCTACCAATTCCGCCATCCGGACAAGTGAGCGAAAAACGGGACTCGAACCCGCGACCCCGACCTTGGCAAGGTCGTGCTCTACCAACTGAGCTATTTTCGCAGTCGCTGTTGTTTCGCTTTTGCGAGTGCAAAGATAGAACAGATTTTTTATTCCCGCAAATTTTTCGGTAAAAAAAATTAGAAAAAAATCACCGGAATCCTTTTGTTGACGGGTGTTTTGAGGGATAAAAAGCGGAGGAACAAACTGTTATAAATTTGCTCCTCCGCTTTGAAATTTTTCTGCCGATTAGTAGTTTCTTGCGAAGATTACTCGGCGCTCAGAAGGCTTGCCTGTGAAAATGCAGGTGCCGGGTGTTGTGTCGCCGTCCAAAGGAATGCATCGGATTGTGGCTTTTGTCTCTTCTTTTACGCGCTCTTCTGTTTCGGTAGTGCCGTCCCAGTGTGCGAGAACGAAGCCTCCCTTTTCGATAAGCTCTTTGAACTCGTCGTAAGAGTTCGCCTCGAAGATGTGGGAGTCGCGGAAGTTGCGAGCCTTGGTGTAGATGTTGTTTTGGATATCTTCAAGGAGGTTTGCAACGTAGTCAACGATTCCGTCGAGCGAAACGGTCTCTTTCCCGAGTGTGTCGCGGCGCATGACTTCTGCCGTGTTTCCCTCCAAGTCCTTCGGTCCGATGACGAGGCGCACAGGCACACCCTTCAGCTCGTAGTCGGCGAATTTGAATCCCGGGCGTTTGTTGTCGGCGTCGTCGTATTTCACGCTGATGCCTTTTGCCTTCAAGCCTTCCACGATGCCTGCCACTTTTTCAGAGACCATGGCGAGTTGTTCCTGCTTTCTATAAATAGGGACAATCACCACTTGTATAGGAGCCAGATGTGGTGGCAATACAAGGCCGTTGTCGTCGGAGTGGGTCATGATCAGAGCGCCCATGAGTCGTGTCGATACGCCCCATGACGTTGCCCAAACGTAGTCGAGTTTGTTTTCCTTGTTGATGAACTTCACATCGAAAGCCTTTGCAAAGTTCTGTCCGAGGAAGTGCGACGTGCCCGATTGCAGTGCTTTTCCGTCCTGCATCATTGCCTCGATGGTAAATGTCTCGAGAGCTCCGGCGAAACGCTCATGTGCTGTCTTCACGCCTTTGATCACAGGCACGGCCATATATTTTTCAGCGAAGTCGGCATATACGCCGAGCATTTTCTTAGCCTCCACGAGGGCCTCTTCCTTAGTGGCGTGTGCGGTGTGTCCTTCCTGCCATAGGAATTCGGCGGTGCGCAGGAACATGCGTGTGCGCATTTCCCAGCGGAACACGTTTGCCCATTGGTTGCAAAGGATAGGGAGGTCGCGATATGAGTGTATCCAGTTTTTATAAGTGTTCCAAATGATGGTTTCCGAGGTTGGTCGGATGATGAGTTCTTCCTCAAGTTTGGCTGCGGGGTCGACAACCACACCGCTGCCGTCTTCTGCGTTTTTAAGACGGTAGTGTGTCACTACGGCGCATTCCTTTGCGAATCCCTCCACGTGTTCTGCCTCGCGGCTGAGGAATGATTTCGGGATTAGAAGAGGGAAATATGCGTTGACGTGTCCGGTTTCTTTGAACATATCGTCGAGAGTGCGTTGCATTTTCTCCCAGATGGCATAGCCATAGGGTTTGATAACCATGCATCCTCTGACTGCCGACTGCTCGGCGAGGTCTGCTTTAACGACCAGGTCGTTGTACCATTGCGAATAGTTCTCGCTGCGTTTTGTAAGTTGTTTTAGCTCTATTGCCATTTTCTTAAAAATATTTTGTCACAAAAATACGGTATTTTTCTGAATGTTACGGAATGTTGTGCTAAAAAACTGTGCAAACGCGACTTCCCCGGGGCGATGATTGCGCGATATTGCGATTTTTCACAAATAACGTCCGGCGAGTTGGACAAAATTGGTATATTTGTATTGGCTGATTCTTGCGTTGCCGTGTTTGTTGTGACTTGGCGCGGGGTGGCATGATATAATTGCACGATAATGAGATTTGGTGTTGGCAGGAAAACGTTGATGGTTGTGGCCGGAATTGTGTGGACAGTTGCCAGCGTCAACATTCTGCGTATCGGGATAGACTGCTGGGCGCAGGTGTCGGGCGGGTTTGTGCTGATGTTGCTGGGGGCGGTTGCGGTGTTCGCGGCGTTCCACTATATGGTTTTCAGCAGGATGTTTCATAAGCACCAGCGTAGGATTTCGCAAAAAGGCGACTCCAATTGTCTGATGGGCTTTTTCGACGCTCGTGGTTGGATTATTATGGCGTTTATGATAACGTTGGGTGTGTCGATAAGGCGTTATGAGTTGATGCCGCTGTGGTTTATCGCTCCTTTTTATACTGGGCTGTCGTCTGCATTGGTGCTGACGGGCATCCGTTTTTTGTTCAGCAGCAAGTTTTGGAACAGAAAAAGTGTGGGGTGAATTGCTGTCGTGTCCGGCTTTTCAGCCGAGTGTGTGGTGCATGGCGAAAACGACGATGAAAAAACTTCAGTGCGTAATATAATGTGGAACAAGCGATTATGACAAATGAGAGCAGAATGCGTGAAAAAAGATGCCTGAAAATTTGGAGGTGGATGAAAAAGTTACTACCTTTGCACACGTAAACGAAACATCGCGGGATGGAGCAGAGGTAGCTCGTTGGGCTCATAACCCAAAGGTCGTAGGTTCGAATCCTGCTCCCGCCACTAAGAGAGGCTCACCATTTGGTGGGTCTCTCATCTTTTATATGCTCGGCATAGGCATGTGCGCCGACTCATCCGTAGTGGCGTACCTCCGGCGCGCAGGCTGCTGGGGCATGTCGAGTCCCGGCGCGCTCTGCTGTGCTCGCGCATCGGCTACGTTGGCAGGCATGCGCTCCTATAGTCTGGATGCGCCTTGTGCGATTCCGCGCCAAACAGGTGTGTGCTGCCTTCACGCATGCCGCGCCGTTTCCCGGCTTATATGCCGCTTTGCCGCGATGTGGAAGTTTTTCCGTCGGCGCATACGCAAACAGGGCGGAGTCAGCTGCTTTTGCAGCTCTCCGCCCTGTGTTGGGGTTTAAGTTGGCGTTGTCTTATTTCGCCTTTGCTTCCACGTCTGGAGCAATGAGTTTGTAGCCCTTTCCGTGGATGTTGATGATTTCGATTGAAGGATCGTCCTTCAGGTGCTTGCGCAGTTTGGTGATGTATACGTCCATGCTGCGGGCGTTGAAGTAGTTGTCGTCAATCCAGATTGTCTTCAGGGCGAAGTTGCGCTCGAGGATTTCGTTTACGTGAGCGCAGAGCAGGCTCAGCAGTTCCGACTCCTTGGTCGTGAGTTTTGTGATTTTATCCTCGATCATCAACACTTGTTTCTGAGTGTCGAAAGTGAACTTGCCGATTTTGTACATCGTGATTTCCTTGCCTTTCTTGCCTTTCACGCGGCGCAGGATAGCCTCGATTCTAAACACGAGCTCTTCCATGCTGAACGGCTTTGTGATATAGTCGTCGGCACCGATTTTGAAGCCTTCGAGGATGTCCTCCTTCAGTGATTTTGCCGTAAGGAAAATGATAGGCACTTCGCTGTTTACGGTTCTTACTTCCTGTGCGAGCGTGAAGCCGTCTTTCTTAGGCATCATCACGTCGAACACGCACAAGTCATACTTACCCTTCAAGAAAGCCTTGTAGCCGGCTTCACCGTCGGGAAACAAATCGGCGTTGTAGCCTTTCGCTTGAAGATACTCTCTCAGCAGCATGCCGAGGTTTTCGTCATCTTCACATAACAAAATACGCAATCTTTCTTCCATGATTATTCATTTATTAATGGTAATGTAATTATAAATTTCGATCCCTTGTTGAATTCGCTCTCCACGCGGATTTCGCCTTTCAGCTCGGTCACCATCTTGTGCACGTATGCCAGTCCGAGGCCGAATCCTTTCACGTCGTGGCGGTTGCCGGTCGACACGCGGTAGAACTTTTCGAACACCTTTTTCAAGTCGTCGCGTTTTATTCCGATGCCGTTGTCGGCTATCGAGATTTCGATTTTGTCGCCCGGAAGGCTGCGTGTCGCCACGGTGAGCTGCAGCGGGCAGTCGTCGCGTCGGTATTTGACAGCGTTGTCGAGCAGGTTGAAAATCACGTTGGTGAAGTGCATCTCGTCGACTTTCACGTCGGCAATCTCGGCGTCGAGTCGGGCGTCGATGTGTCCGCCGTATTTCTCAACTTTGAGCTTGAAGGTGTTTACGATGTTTTGTATCAATTGGTTGGCGTTCACTTCCTGCAGTTTGAGGGTGGCTTTCTGACGGTCGAACATCGACATCTGGAGCACCTTCTCTACTTGGAAGCGTAGCCGCTTTGTCTCGTCGTTGATTACGGTTGATATGTGCTGCATCATCGTCGGACTTTTGCGCATGGTGTCGTCGTTGAGCATCTGCGCTGCGAGCGAGATGGTTGATATCGGAGTCTTGAATTCGTGGGTCATGTTGTTGATGAAGTCGTTTTTCATTTCCGACAGTTTCTTTTGGCGGAATGCGATTACGATGGTGCACAGAAACACTACAAGCAGCACGAATGTGAATCCGAACGACGGAATCATGAACCGTACGGATGAGAATATGTATTTGTCGCGCTCGGGGAAGTAGACGTATAGATAGTTGCGCCGCGACTCGGTGTCGTTGGGAAACAGCGTCTGTATGAATACGTCTTCTTTGTCTACCGTTTCGTCGTAGCCGTTAGTCTTGTAGACAATGTGGCCTTTGCGGTCGGCTATGGCATATTCCCATGCGAGTGGAATGCCGTTGTTGCCGAGCTCGGTGCGAAGGTAGTTGTTGACCATAGCTGAGTCGGCGCGCTCTGTGATGGGGCGGTTGCTCGACTGGTTGAGTATGGTGAGTATCACTTCGTTGAGCAGACCTTTCTGATAAAGGAATTGCTTGCGCAGGTTTTCCTGAAATTTGCGCAGCTTGTCCTGCTCTACGGGAGTGCGCCGGTTTGTTGCCGGAAGGTCGGACTCTTGCGAGAGGGATGTGTTCATGAAGTTGTCTGTCTTCAGGAATGAGTTTGAGTCAAATATCCCTGGCTCCAACATCAGCAGCTCTTCCTCGAGATAGTTTTTTGTCTCGTTTTTCTCCAAAGCTGTCGACAAAGAGTAGAGGCTGCGCTTCACGCCTTCCGAGAAGTGCTGTTCGCGCATCTTCACCATCTCCTCCATATATACGAACTGCATATACAACAGGCCGACAAATGTCAGCGCCATTATGATGGTCAATATCCAAATCGTACTTTTCTTCATCGTTTTTACACTTTTTTTAATATTGCAAATATATGAAACATATCTTAAATCCGACTCTTAAATTTATTAATTTTTTAATTTTTAATTAAAATTCACGATTGTAAACTATTTTTAACTTGAAAATGCGGCGGTTGGACGGAAAAGTGTGATTTTTAATGGAAAACGCTTCCTCCATGTGGAGGAAGCGTTGTGCCAGGTTTCTGAATTGGCAGTTTTAATTGGCAATGAATCCGCCTAACTGGTATGGCATTTGCTGCTGATAGGTGTAGGCTCTTGCAAACTGCTTCAAAAACTCGATTGTTGATTTTCTTGGTTTGACGGAAGATTGTTGTGTTCCGTTGCATTCTTTTGTAATCAAATGAGTAGAGTTTTTCTGCATAGGCAATATTGTTTAAAGTTCATACATATCAGTAACGCATCAGTGTGGCGAATTATTATATAACAGGCAAAAAAATAATGGGTTGCACACATGCGCAACCCATTATTTATGATAAATATCAGACTATTTTTACTTAGTGATGCCGAATTCTTTCGCGATGCGGTTGATTTTCTCGTCTGCGCGTGCCTCTGTTGCTTTATATTCATTGGCGGAAGCGAGAGTGTCGTGAACCTCGATGTAGAATTTGATCTTAGGCTCTGTTCCCGACGGGCGGACAGACACTTTCGTGCGGTCGGCTGTGTAGTATTGGAGCACGTTTGACGTAGTCGGCATGTCGAGTTTCTTTGTCTCGCCTGTCGCCACGTTTGTCTCTACGAGCGATTGGAAGTCTTTTACGGTCACCACTGGCGATCCGGCGATTTCCTTCGGTGGGTTCTCACGGAATTGTTTCATCAAGGCGATGATTTCCTCTGCGCCCGATTTGCCTTTGCGCACCAAAGAGATGCCTTTCTCGCGCGAGAAGCCGTACTTCATATAGATGTCGATCAGCATGTCGGTCATGTTCAAGCCCTTGTCTTTTGCCCAAGCTGCGATTTCAGCCATGAGCGAGATTGCCGACACTGAGTCTTTGTCGCGGACGAAATCCTCGGCCAAGAAGCCGTAGCTTTCCTCGCCGCCGCCCAGATAGCGGGCTTTGCCTTCGTTTTCGCGCATCACGTTGGCAATCCATTTGAAGCCGGTGAAGCAGTCATACATCTTTATGTGCTGAGCTTCGGCGATTGTGCGGATTGTCTCGGTTGTCACGATTGTCTTCACGATGTATTCATTGCCGGTGAGTGTGCCGAGCTCCGTGTTGCGGGTCATCAGATAGTTGAGGAAAATCATCACAATCTGGTTTCCGTTGATGAGCACATACTCGCCGTTGTTGTCGCGGATCACGAGGCCGATGCGGTCAGCGTCGGGGTCGGAAGCCATCACTACCTCTGCGCCGGTTTCCTTTGCTTTCTCGATGGCCATTGCCATAGCCGACGGCTCTTCTGGGTTTGGCGAAGCGACGGTAGGGAAGTCGCCGCTGAGCACTTCCTGCTCAGGCACGCCGATGATGTTTGTGAAGCCGTAGTTTGCGAGAGAGCGGGGAATCAGTTTCAAGCCGGTTCCGTGGATTGGCGTGTAGACAATCTTCATGTCGTGATGTCTCTTGATTGCCTCTGGGCTGAGCGACAGGCTTTTAACTTTTTCAAGGAAAATCTTGTCAACTTCCTCTCCGATGATTTCAATCTTCGACGGGTCGCCTTTGAATTTGATGTCGGCAACGTCGGTCACCTCGTTGACATATTTGATTGTGTTGACGTCGTGAGGGGCGATCATCTGCGCGCCGTCGTCCCAGTAAGCCTTGTAACCGTTGTATTCTTTCGGGTTGTGAGATGCAGTGATGATCACACCGCTCTGACATCCGAAATGGCGGATTGCAAACGACATTTCCGGAGTAGGGCGGCAAGAGTCGAAGAGATACACCTTGATGCCGTTGGCCGAGAAGATGTCGGCAACGATTTCGGCGAATTTGCGGCTGTTGTTGCGCACGTCATGACCCACCACAACCTTGATTTCCGGAAGGTCCTTGAACGCCACTTTCAGATAGTTTGACAAGCCTTGGGTGGCGGCGCCAACGGTGTATATGTTCATACGGTTTGAGCCGGCGCCCATGATTCCGCGCAAGCCACCAGTGCCGAATTCGAGGTCTTTATAGAACGACTCGATGAGTTCTGTCTTGTCTTCGCTGTCGAGCATAGCCTTTACGGCAGCGCGTGTTTCTTCGTCGTATTCAGGAGAAAGCCATTTCTCGGCTTTTTCCGTAACTTGTTTTAGGAGTTCGTTGTCCATAATATTTTTAGGTTTTATAAGATTTTTCTAAAGTGAACAAATTTAATGATATAAAAGGTAATGACCAAAAATAAACAGGTCATTTTTCTTCGTTGCCTTCTTTTCGGCTTCTTTTCGGCAATTCTTCATCGTTCCCGCGCAGCTTTTTGAGGCGTTCCTTGCGCTTGAGCGTGAAATGCAGCAGCACGATTACGAGCAGCGACACGCCCATCACTCCGAAATATTGCAGATACTTGCCTGCAGCCACCTGTCCGCGGCCTACGTAGGCCATCACCATCAGATAAACAAGCAGCAGCAGCGGCAGCCATGTGGATTTTTTAGTTTTCATTGTCGGTCGATTTTATGACTTTATATTTTGACTCTTCCGGCACAAACGCATCGCTGAGCAGCCGTCGGTAGATGCGTATGCACGCCCATGCGTCGATGGCGGCGTAGGATGTCTGGGCCTCGGTGAGCGTCTCGGCGTCCCAGTTCGACAGCTGTTGCGACTTTGAGATTTTCATGTCAAACAGGATTGCGTAGATTTTCTGTAGGCTTGAGCAGCCGAAATTGTAGTCGGGCACAAGTTTCTGCAGGTCGATGAATCCCTGGGGGTGGAAGTCGTAGTTGTGGGCGAGCATCGAGAAGTCGTCGTGGAGCGACAGTCCGATTTTTGGAATGTCGGGGTTGTCCATGATTTCGTGCAGAGGCTCGAGGTCGTCAATCTTGCGCACGCGGAACAGAAAGCACACGTCGTCGGCTGAAATCTGAATCAGCGAGACGTGGATAGGCACTCCTTTTCTGAATGTGGGCTTTGATTCGGTGTCGAAGCCGAGGATAGGATATTTTTTCAGTATCGACACCGCTTTGCGTGCCTCGGCGGCGGTGTTTACCACCTTAATTACACCGGGAAACTCCACTCGGGGCAATTCTGCCAGTTGTTCTTTTGTTATGGTGAGAGAATAACTCTTGTCTGTCATCTTTTGAATTTTGGTGCAAAGGTAGGTATAAATAATAGATTTATGTCTAATTTTGTGCCCGATTATGGAAAAATTCAGTTGGAAAGGCCACGGCGCGATGCTGCTGGCGAATACGAGTTGGGGCTTGATGTCGCCCCTTGCCAAGGTTGTTATGGCTGGCGGTGTGGTCACGCCGTTTGTGCTCACCGATTTGCGCATTTTCGGCGCGATGGTGCTGTTCTGGGCAGTGTCGCTGTTTCAAAAACCGGAGCACGTGCCGCCGCGCGACATGCTGCGTCTGTTTGCCGCGTCGCTTCTTGCCATAGTGTTCAATCAGGGCAGTTTCATCTTTGGGGTCAAACTGTCGTCGCCTGCCGACGCGTCGATAATCACCACGAGTATGCCTTTGTGGGCAATGCTTCTTGCCGCCGTCTTCCTTCGTGAGCCGGTCACGGGGAAAAAGGTGGCAGGCATAGCTTTTGGGGCTGGGGGCGCGTTGATGCTCATTCTGGGCAGTGGAGCCACTGCCACGGCAGCCGGCGCGCATCCCATACTTGGTGACCTGCTTGTGCTTTTCGCCCAGCTGAGTTATGCCACCTATCTTGTCCTGTTCAAGAATTTTATATGCCGCTATTCGCTTGTGACGGTGATGAAGTGGATGTTTACCTATGCTTTTCTCTGCACGCTTCCGTTCTCATATTCGAGTCTTGTGGCAACCGACTGGCTTGCGCTTGGATGGGACGATGTGCTTGCCGTGGCGTTTATCGTGGTGTTTGCCACGTTTGTGAGCTATATGTTTATCATTGTCGGGCAGAAGAATCTGCGTCCCACGGTGGCTGGAATGTACAACTACGTGCAGCCCGTAGTGGCGTGTGTCGTGACGGTTTGTCTCGGGCTCGACTCGTTCAACGTGATGAAGGGGCTTGCCGTGGCGATGATTTTTGTGGGCGTGTTTCTCGTCACAACAAGCAAGAGCCGCGCCGACGAGCGCCGCGAGGCACGACAGTGACATGCGCAATGAAATCGGCGCCGTGCCTGTGCAGACACGACGCCGACCATATTGTGAAGCTGTAGATGCTTGCTGTTAGTTATTCTTTAACAACCTTCCAAGCCTGCTTGCCATTGTAGGTGGTCTCTACCGATTTGTAGCCAGGGGCAACGAAGTTGGTGTGTGCGCCTTCGGCAGTGTTGTCGGCAGGATTGAAGCCTACGAATATGCCGCCCATTATTTTGATGGCGCATTTGCTACGATATTCGTCTTTACAGTTGATTAAGTATGTTGCATCACCATCACATTCAAATACACCTCCGTAAATGTTGAGATTTGCTTTTGAAGAAGCCGACCAGTCGGACGCCAGATAGATGCACTCTGATGTGGATTCCTTTGTTGCCCCTCCTGCGGTGTGGAAATATCCGCTGTGGATATTGGCAGTGCCCTTGATAATCTTGATGGCATTGTTGGCCTGACTGCCTCCTTTTGCATCAAATGTCAAATTGCCGCTGATATCAACAGAACCGCCATTTCTCACTTCTATGACAGCTGATGGGTGGTTCGGGCGGTTTGGTGCTGCTTCCAATGTGCCGTTTCCGAAGATTTTAACGCCAGTTGCGCTTATTGACAGTAAGGTGTTGATGTCGTTTGAATCATCGTTGGTTGATTTGAAAACTGCGCCGTTTTTCATTACCAAGGAAGTGTTTTTGGCAGGAGATATGGATGATGCGTATTCTAAATCTTGTCCCAACGCCACGATTTTGCCTCTTGTGGTGAGTGCGGTTTCGAGACCTTCGGCTGTTGTAGCCTCCACAGCCGGCACAACTTTCCAGATGGTGCGGCCGTCGGTAGCTGTTCCGTTGGGGATTGAAGCATAGCCAGGGGCAACGAAGTTGGTGCCGTTGCCCTCAGCCTTGCAGTCGCCAGGGTTGAATCCAATAAATGTGCCGCCGGTAACGATGATTTTCGCTGTTCCGTTTTTGCGGTTCGCGTCATAGCAGTTGAGCACGAACTCATCGGCTTTATCTGCGTCAGGATATTTCTGCTGCACCTCGAATGTTCCGCCTTTTATTTCCGCAGTTCCTTCTTCTACATAGACTGCGTGGATGTTGCCGTTGAAGTGTCCGCCCTCGATAACAAGATGTCCTCCGTCCTGAACATCGACAGCGTAGCAGTCGTTGGCTTTGGCGATGTATGCGCCACTGGTAATTGTCAGCGAGCTGTTTTCTCTTACAGAAAGCAGTGACCAATCGGAGTCGCTCCAAATGTCATTTTTGTTGCTGATTGAGAGGTCTCCGAGATTGAGCGTCTCGCTTTGTCCGCCTGAAAGGACAAGCGTTTTTTCGGCGTCAACGCTCTGGCCGTTGGCAACGGCAGCTTTCAAAGCAGCAAATGTAGACGCACTTACCACTTCATGTGCGAACTCGCCGCTGAATGCCGGTTCGATGACCACATTGAAGTCAACAGAATTTGTGAGCAGCGAGCCGTAGATGTTTGTACGGTAGTTGCGTTGCAATGGGACATTTGTGAAAGAGCGGAATGAGGACTTGCCGTTGTAACCGAATGTCATATCGACGGTTTCCTTGGTGTCGCTGATGGGAATATATGCCATCAATAGATATTTATAGCCGGCAACAGGGAATGCACCGTCATCTGCTGTAGGTATGGCTTTCATTTTGAATGTGCGTGTTGCCTCTGTGCCTTCCATCTTGCCTGTTGCCAAGTTCAAGATGTCGCCAGCCGTTGCTTTGACTTGTGTCTGGGTAAGATTGAGACCGGCTATGGTCGCAGCGTCAAAGTCGTCGGTTCCTATGTTCACCTGCGCGAACGGACGCGTAAGTTTGACGTCAACATTTTGGTTGCCGCTTACGGTGATTGTTTCTTTCTTGAAGAAAGCGTCGCAGATGTCATTGTTGGAATACACATTTGTATACTTTATTTTGATTGTCTGAGTCAACGGGTCGAATGTGTAAGGCTTCTTTGCGGAGTTGTCTGCGGCCCAGAAAATCACGTCGTAGGTCTTGCCTGTGGTCAGTTTCAACGAGACTGTCTGCTTGAGATTGTCCATTTCGGCTTCTCCAACAACAGTTGTCTCGTCGCCGAACACCTTCAGAGGTGTTGATTGTCCAGCCTCATACACTGCATATTGCAGATGTTTCGCCGTCAGTCCGTCGGCAAACGCACGAGTTCCCATTTCCGAAGGCAGTTGCGCTGTGAATGTCACGGTTCCCTCGTCGCCTGTCTTCAGGCCGTTGTCCATCTCATCGTTACACGATGTCACGAGCAGCGCCGCGGCTGCAATCGTGAAAGTGGAAAGTAGATACCTTTTCATTGTTTTGGTTTTGTTTGGTTAAGTCTATAATTTGTTTTTGTTTGGTCAGGTTTGTCTGATGTTTCGGGGCTGTGCCCCAATATTGGCACAAGCACCCTCGCTTAGCGGAACGCCGACAATGCGTCGCGTTGCGAGGTGCTTGTGATTTTTATAATTATTGTTTGGGAATGGAAATTCGTAATAAGAGAAAGGGCAGGCACAATGTGTCCTTCAGCCGAAATTGTGCGCTTCTCGGCATTGTTGAAGTTATGAATTGTAGCATTCATTGTCGTTTCTCTGATATTTTTTTGCAAATATAGGGGGGGTAATCAAAAAACCAAATAAATTCCCAACTTTTTTCACAAAAAAATTACACTAAAATCTGCTGAATAGCTTAAAATGAGCTATTTATGAGTCTTTCACCTCAATAGAGGTAATGATTTGGCAACAGTTCCAATTTCTGCAATATGCATACGTTTGCTGTCAAACAACTCTTCTCCGCTGCAAAGGTGCAATAACTACATGAAATAACAATCGCTATATTGGAATAATTTACATAAAACAGCTTAATTTATAATGATTATCGCAAAATTTAATGTATTTTTGTAGCAAAATTCGGTGAATTTATGAAACTAAACAAGATAAAAGATGTCTTAGATAGCAAGGGTATTTCACAAACCTGGCTGGCAAAACAGTTAGGCAAGAGCTTTAGCACGGTTAATTGCTATGCTCGGAATAAATATCAACCCGATTTAGAGACACTTCTTGAAATCTCAAAGATTTTAGAAGTTGACCTCAAGGATTTGATTACGGACGAGAACGAAAGAGTGTAATGAACTCGTAGTTTCCTGTCTTAGTAAATATGTTGTAGAACTTCTGATAATAAAATATTAGTTGAATATGGGCATAAGCAAAGATTTAACAGAAGAGGATGTCAAGTTCCGCTATATCAACGAGGCCATTACAAGCAAAGGATGGTCAAAGGATAGCATTTTTATGGAACAGAAGGTTAAATTTACTGACGGTAAAATTAGTCTTCATGGCAATCTTGTGCATAGAGAGAAACCTAAGTTTGCCGACTATGTGCTTTATGCAAATAAGGCAACACCCTTAGCCATTGTAGAGGCAAAGGATGCTAATCATTCTGTTTCTCATGGATTGCAACAAGCTATGACTTATGCCCAAATGCTTGATGTTAAGTTTGCATATAGTTCTAATGGGGAGGGCTTTGCCGAACATGACTTCTTGACAGGCAAGGAACGCACTTTTGCCATGGACGAATTTCCAACAAAAGAAGAACTTGTCGAAAGATATAAAAATGGGGCTAACGATGGAAACGGACTTAACGAACAAGAGCTGGCTATCATAGAGCAGCCTTTTTGCACTGGTCAGAATATATTTCCGCCACGATATTATCAGCGCAATGCAGTAAACCGCACAGTTGGTGCCATTGCCAAAGGACAAAACCGTGTGCTCCTTGTTATGGCAACTGGCACAGGCAAGACATACACTGCATTTCAGATTGTATGGCGTTTACTAAAAAGTGGATTGAAGAAGAAAGTGTTGTATCTTGCAGACCGCAACATATTGGTAGACCAATCCATACAACAGGACTTCAAGCCGCTAAACAAGGTAACACACAAGATTGACTACTCCAAAGATAAGAATCACTTGGAGGAATTGAAATCTTATCAAGTGTTTTTTGCGCTATACCAGCAGTTGATTGGACAGAATGATGCCAAGAATTATCAAGAGCTGTTCCCTAATCCCGACTACTTCGACCTTGTTATCGTTGATGAGTGTCATAGAGGTAGCGCAAAGGATGATAGCAACTGGCGAAACATCTTGGAATATTTTTCTTCAGCTACTCATATCGGTATGACTGCTACGCCAAAGGAAACGAAGTATCAGTCAAGTATTGGCTACTTTGGCGAGCCAGTCTATACTTATAGTCTTAAAAATGGAATAGAGGATGGTTTCCTCGCTCCTTTCAAGGTAATCAACATTACAACAAACATCGGTGACGAATGGAGACCGACAAAGGGGCAAAAGGACATCTACGGTAACGAGATAGAAGACCGCATCTATAATAATAGCGACTATGATTATAACATTGTTATAGAAGACCGCATAAGGGAAGTTGCGCAGGAGATAACCAACTATCTGAAAAGTACAGATCGAATGGCTAAGACCATAGTGTTCTGTGCTGACGAAACTCATGCGGAACGTATGCGTATGGCTTTGGCTAATGCCAATGCTGACATGTGCAAGAAAAATCCCGACTATGTGGTTCGTATAACAGGTAGTGATGAATACGGGAAAAGTAAATTAGATTACTTTATTTCTGTTTCTTCTAAATATCCTGTCATAGCAACAACAAGTAAGTTGCTTTCAACTGGCGTTGATTGCAAAATGACAAAACTAATTGTGCTTGACCAACAAATCGGCTCTATGACAGAGTTCAAACAGATAATTGGTCGTGGCACTCGTCTTCGTGAGAAAGAAGGAAAAACATACTTCACAGTAATGGACTTCCGCAACATAACACGATTGTTTGCTGACCCTGATTGGGATGGACCGATTGAGATAGACCCGAATTATCCGCCTAAACCACATATTTGTCCTGTATGTGGACAGAATCCATGCGTGTGTCCCCAATCGACACCAGAGCCCTGCCCCGTATGTGGTCAGATTCCATGTATTTGCCAACAACCGCCCAAACAGCCTAAGCCAATAGTCAACTCGGACGGTTGTACAGTAAAGGTCATTAACAAGGTCGTTTCTGTCTATGACACAAATGGTAAGTTGCTTCGCACAGAGAGCATTACCGACTATACAAAGAAAAGTATCATAGACACATACGCTACGATTGACACGTTCACTTCCAAGTGGCAAGAAACCAAGAAAAAGTCAGACATTGCTGAAATGCTTAAAGAAAGTGGCATTGACCTTGCGGTGTTGAAGCATGACCAAAATATGGAAGATGTTGATGATTTCGATTTCATCTGCCATATAGCCTACGGCAAGAAAACACTTACACGACATGAACGTGCCGAACAAGTGAAGAAACGAGACATATTCAGCAAGTATGGTGAACAGGCACGACTTGTGCTTGAAGCCTTGTTGGATAAGTACACCAAGGAAGGTGTGTCTGAATTGGAAAGCCTTACTGTGCTTGAAAATGACCCTTTCCGCAAGTTGGGTTCCAAAGCAAACATCGTGAAGTTCTTCGGTGGTAAGCAAGGTTATCTTGATGCCGTGAAAGAACTGGAACAATACATATATAATATAGCATAAAATAGCAACAAAATATGAGTTTATCAAATTTCGTAAAACGGGTACGCAATATAATGCGCAATGATGCCGGTATCAACGGTGATGCGCAACGCATAGAACAAATGGCGTGGATGCTGTTCTTGAAAGTCTATGACGAGAAAGAGAATGATTGGGAGCTGGACGATGATGATTACAAGTCTATTATTCCAGAAGAATGCCGTTGGCGCAACTGGGCGCATGACGATGGTAGCGGTAATGCCTTGACTGGTGACGAGCTGCTTTCGTTTGTCAACAACACATTGTTTGTGGAACTCAAAAACATAGAGGTAACACCAACAACCCCTATCCGTCAGGCGATTGTAAAGACCACATTTGAGGATGCCAACCAATATATGAAAGATGGAGTTCAACTTCGTCAAGTGCTGAATGTGATTGACGGTTTGAACCTTGGTGACTATGAGGAAAGTCATGCTTTCGGTGAGATATACGAGACAATCCTCAAAGAAATGCAGTCGGCTGGTTCGTCTGGTGAGTTCTACACCCCAAGAGCCTTGACCGAGTTTATGGCAGAAATAGTCAATCCGCAGATTGGCGAAAAAATGGCTGACTTCGCTTGTGGTACAGGTGGTTTCATCACAAGTTGGTTGGGTGAATTGGACAAAAAGGTAAAGACTGCCGAAGACCGCAAAGAGTACAATCAGTCTGTATTTGGCATAGAAAAGAAACAATTCCCGTATATGCTATGTGTGACAAACCTGTTGCTGCATGGTATTGACACGCCATTGGTATATCACGACAACTCGCTTACAAAAGATGTACTCAACTATACAGACGAAGACAAGTTTGATGTGGTATTGATGAACCCACCATACGGTGGCAACGAGAAGTCTGATGTCAAGTCACATTTCCCTTCTGATATGCGTAGTAGCGAGACAGCCGACTTGTTTATGGTGCTCATCATGTACCGTCTGAAGAGAAATGGACGTGCGGCGGTCATTGTGCCAGATGGTTTCCTGTTTGGAGCGGACAACACAAAGATTGCCATCAAAACAAAGTTACTTAGAGATTTCAATTTGCACACCATAATCCGTTTGCCAGGCAGTATCTTTGCCCCTTACACTTCGATTGCCACGAACATTCTGTTCTTTGACAACTCTAGTGCGGAAGGTGCTCCAGAAGGTTACTCTACAAAGGAAACATGGTTCTATCGTTTGGATATGCCAGAGGGGTACAAGCATTTCTCCAAGACAAAGTCTATGAAGTCGGAACATTGCGACCCAATCCGTGAGTGGTGGAACGACCGTAAGGAGATTATTATTGCTGATGGTGACGAGAAATCTCGTTGCTATTCAGTTGAAGACCTTATCGCCACCGATTGCAACTTCGACTTGTGTAAGTTCCCGAAAGAGGATGAAGAGATCTTGCCTCCTGCCGAACTGCTTGCCGACTATTTCAAGAAGCGCAAGGCTCTTGATCATGAAATTGATAAGACATTGGCAGAGATACAGCGTATCCTGGGGATAAATGTAAATGTGGACGAATTGTAAAATGTGGGACGGTGTCCCACATTTTATAAAAAAGTGAGACGCTGTCTCACTAATTCAGAAAAGGATTGGATAATATGGAAAAATCTGCATTAACAAACATAACAGAAAAGCTGACTCAACCAGAGAAAAACTTTGTCTCTGACTTGAAGCATTTAGCCGGTGAAGCACGTCGGCAAGCCTATCGCAGTGCAGACCATCTATTGGTGGTTCGCAACTGGCTTATCGGTTGGCGTATCGTGACACAGGAACAAAATGGAAAGGAACGTGCGAAATATGGCGAACATGTCTTAAAATTGGCCTCCCAAACCCTTACAGAAGAATACGGCAGGGGGTTCGGACTGACAAGCATAAAGAACATGCGCTCTTTTTACCTGATGTTCAGTAAATTACAAATTGGTCAAGCAATGCTTGACCAATTCAAGCTCACAGACGAACCAATTCGTCAAGCACCGCTTGACGAATCTACGATACCATTTTATCCTAACCTATCATGGCTTCACTATGAACGCTTACTGCGTGTAAAAGATGCGGATGCAAGGTTGTGGTATTTGAAGGAGGCGGCTCGTGAGCAATGGGATTACCGTACCTTGCAGCGTAATATCTCCTCACAATACTATTACCGATTATTGCAAACCCCTGAGCATCTGCGCAAAGAGGTAAGTGACGAGATGCGTTCGCTGACTTCAGATTTCGAAAAAGACAAACTCTCTTATCTCAAGAATCCCGTGATAGCAGAGTTCTTAGGATTACCACAGAACCCTGCCTATAGTGAATCGAAACTGGAAACTGCCATTATTGACCATCTGCAGACTTTCATCATGGAGTTGGGCAAAGGCTATGCGTTTGTGGCTCGCCAACAGCATATCAAGACGGACATGGGCGATTTCTATATCGACCTTGTGTTTTACAACATCATCCTAAAGTCCTATCTCATTATTGATTTAAAGACTACGCAGATAACTCATCAGGATGTGGGACAGATGGATATGTACGTCAGAATGTATGACGAGTTGAAGAAAGAGGAAGGCAATAATCCTACTATCGGTTTGGTTCTGTGTTCTGACACTAGCAAAGACCTTGCACGTTATTCTATATTGAAAGACAGCAAGCAGCTCTTTGCCGCTAAGTATCTTACTTATCTTCCTACAGAAGAAGAGTTGAGCCGAGAAATCCGTGAGCAGAAAGAGTTTTTTGAATTACAAAAGGGAAAAGAGGCAGAAGATTAGAAATAGCATATAATTCGCCAACAACTTGTTGGCGAATTGATGCTTTACGATAAAACTTATGTTATGAACGGAAAACAATTAAAGAACAGCATATTACAATGGGCGATACAGGGAAAACTTGTACCGCAAGACCCTAATGACGAGCCTGCAAGCGTTTTGCTTGATAAGATTCGTCAAGAGAAAGAACGCTTGATCAAGGAGAAGAAAATCAAGCGTGACAAGAACGCATCTATTATCTACCGTGGTGAGGACAATTCCTATTATGAGAAGATACTTGCTACAGGGGAGGTAAAGTGCATTAATGAGGAGATTCCGTTTGAGATTCCTAAGGGGTGGGAATGGTGTAGAGTTTCATCCCTTTTCCAAATAAATCCAAAGGTAGTTGCTGAAGACAATACATCCGCAGCATTTATTCCTATGGAAGCAATTTCCGCAGGATATGGTTCTGAATTTAGATATTACGAGAAGGAATGGGGTGAAATCAAGTCTGGCTACACGGCTTTTGCAGACAATGATATTGCATTTGCAAAAATTACCCCTTGTTTCCAAAACAGAAAATCTGCAATCTTTGAGGGTTTGCCCAATGGTATAGGAGCAGGAACGACAGAGTTGAAAATATTGCGTACCTATGGTGAGACTATAAATCGTTGGTTCGTTTTGTACTTTTTGGAGTCTCCTTATTTTATTGATGAAGCGACATTCAAAGGAACTGCAAACCAACAACGTATAATCGTAGGTTATCTGGAAAACAAATTATTTCCTCTTCCACCTTTAGCAGAGCAAGAGCGTATTGTAGATAAGATAGGATTAGTGATGCCGATTATTGATAAATATTCAAAGTCACAGGAACTTTTAGATAAGATGAATGTGGAACTTAATGAGTGTTTGAAAAAATCTGTATTACAAGAGGCGATACAAGGAAAACTCGTTCCACAAATAGCCGAAGAAGGAACTGCCCAAGAACTGCTTGAACAGATAAAAGCAGAGAAGCAAAAACTTGTCAAAGAGGGTAAGTTAAAGAAGTCAGCCTTGACTACT
>OMCQ01000048.1_pt1 | contig 93979 bp, 93 predicted proteins | sample 1673761 | NCBI WGS metagenome assembly OMCQ01 (sample SAMEA103958126, study PRJEB25191) | human gut metagenome | reverse complement strand
TAGTTTACAGGTTTTTTGATGTCCGTTGCCGGACTTCGTTGCCGCAGCCACCGTCTGATCCCCTATTCTATGGAGGTAGCCTATGGAGAAAAACAAGAAGCAGAATAAAAAAGTCCAGTTTGTAGTGGTTCGTGAGTTTTCTGGGGACAAAACCATGCGAGAAGCCTTTGAGCAGCTGATCGAGCGTCAGACCTGCGAACACTTCGAGGAATGGTTGGAGCATCGGGAAATGGCACAGAAAGCGGCGTAAAGCAGTTGAATCATGGACAGGGACATGATATTATAATGGTATCGTGTCCCTGTTCATAGAAGGAGAACACTATGAGCAGGAAAAAACAAGTTAATCAGAAAATCACAGCCCTTTATTGCCGTATCTCTCTGGAGGATGGCGGCGATAATGAGAGCATGAGCATCAGCAACCAGAAACTTATGCTCCGGGACTTTGCCGAAAAAAACGGAATGTTCCAGTATGAGTATTATGTGGATGACGGTTATACAGGCCGCAATTTCAACCGCCCTTCTTTTCAGCGTATGATTGCCGATATTGAGGCGGGAAAGATCGGCTGCGTTATCACCAAAGACCTGTCCAGACTGGGCAGGAATTATATCGAAGCTGGCAGCTATATCGAAATCTTTTTCCCAAAACACAATGTACGCTATATTGCCATTACAGACGGAGTGGACAGCCTGACCCGTCAGGAAATGGACATTACGCCGTTTAAGAATATCCTGAACGATATGTACAGCCGGGATATTTCCAAAAAGGTGCTGGCAGGGCGTATGACCCGTTCCCGGCAGGGAAAGTTTTGTGGTGGGCAGCCGCCCCTCGGTTTGATGCGTGACCCGGAGGATAAGGGACATTTGATCCGTGACCCTGAGACAGCACCGGTAATCCGAAAAATCTATGATATGGCGCTGGATGGCTGGGGATGTATGCGGATTGCAAAGCAGCTCATGGATGATAAAGTCCCGATCACCAGAGTAAAAAGCAACACAGAATGTGATGTAAATTACTATTCATGGGGAAGTGCAAGAATCAGCCATATCCTGCGGAATCCCTTTTATAAGGGCGCACATCTGGTCTGCCGGACACATCAGAAAGGGATTCGTTCCAACACCTATGACATTATCCCTCGTGAGGACTGGGAAATTATCGAGGATTGCCATGAAGCAATCATCTCCCCGGAAGAATGGGAGCAGGTGCAGGAAATCATTGACCGCAGACCTACCATTATGAAAGGCAACTCCTGTCCCTTCTATAACCTGTTCCACGGTATCATTTACTGTGCTACCTGCGGAAAGTCCATGCAGGTGCGGTATGAAAAGGTTGGCAGAACCGGAAAGAACCGTTTTACCGGCGAACAGCGGGAACCGATTGATAAGGCGTATTATATCTGCCAGACCTACAACAGGCTGGGCAAGAACGCCTGTACCAGCCACAAGATCGAAGCCAGAGATTTATACAACCTTGTGCTGAAAGATATTCAGGAACTGGCAAAGACTGCGCTCAAAGATGCCGATGCTTTTTATCAGCGGTTGAGCAGCCGGATGGAGCGCCGGTATCTTCTGGACGCCTCCCAGACACAGAAGGAATGTCAACGACTGGAAAGCAGAAATCGTGAAATTGATGAGGTGTTCCTGAGCCTATATACCGATAAAGCAAAAGGAATCCTGACTGAGCAGCGTTTTATGAAGCTGACAGCAACACTGGAACAAGAGCAGGAAGCCAACCAAAAGCGCCTGCAAGACCTGCTGTTGATGATGCGCCACTCTGATGAACAGGAAAATGAAGTCCGCACTTTCATCAAAGAAATCCGGTACTATGCAGCCATTAAAGAACTGGATGAAGTGGTGCTGAACCGGCTCATCAGCAAAATTCTGGTGGGAGAAGTCAAAAAGATTGATGGACAGAAAGTACAGGAAGTCAGAATCGTTTATAACTTTGTCGGTGAGATACCGGAGATAACAGAATAAACATGGCAGCCCTTCTCTCATTTCCCGGGGAAGGGCTTTTTAATTTATTTAATTTATTTTACTTTCTGTCAATAGAATATACAATCCACAAATAATGAGAACAAGAAATAAAACTGTAGGAATCAACAATCCGTTTTCCAAAATGCTTATTATCATTCTTCCAGGTGGTGTTACCCACTCAACTGACGGATTTTGCATTGCTGCTATTATCATTCCTACAACGCCAACAACACCACCTAATACTAAAAAACCACCTTTGATACATCTCTTCATAATCAGTTTCTCCTTATCAAATCCTGATTTTATATTTCGACAATGGAAATTTAAATGTCCCTTTTCTAATTGATGGTTTATTGTTGATTTCCTCCGAAATTCCCGATTTCTCACATTGTCCAACTCCAGATAAACTGGAAGTCATTTATTTTGTTGCGGCAATACACATCCAATGTTTTTTGGCATTTATATACGTTTTTATCTCTGTGAAACCCGCTTCTTTTAAAGCAGCAACAAGCTGATCACGATTATAAATCTTCATACCGCCGATTATCTTTGTCCATTTTTCATCTGAGGCATTCGTACCATCGCTCTCGTTACAAATCAGAAATGTTCCGCCGCTTTTCAGAACGCGATTTACCTCGGAAAAGCATTTTTTCAGACCCGGCCAGAAATAAACTGTCTCAAAGGCGGAGACATAATCAAAGACCTCATCAGAAAAGGGAATCGCCGATACATCGCCCTGAAGCACCCTGCATTTTCCCTGCTTAATGGCAGCAGCGTTCAGCTCTTGAGATTCTGCCACACTGACCTCCGAATAGTCTAGTCCTGTCACATGACCGTTTCTGCACTTGTCCAGCCAGGTCGCAATATTTGCGCCGCCTCCGCAGCCGACATCCAGCACCTTAGCGTCTGGCTTCGCGGAGATATTTGAGAATCCCCATTGCGACACCTTGGCGTGGCCGCTGTTCATCATCTTCGCCATCAGTTTCCCGCCGAAGCCTTGCGGCTTACGGGTGTTTTCAAAAAAGTTCATTGCAATATTCTCCCTTTCAACTTCCGATTTTTCGCTATGAGTGATTGATACCAATAGTTAGCAACATCTAACTGACAGTATAATATCGGAACATGAATTTTTCAACTGCTGCGCCAGATTCTCACCCAACTATCTTTCCTCAACACAAATTGAGTTCACCACTTGACATTGCGTCGAATAGAAGCCATTTTTATGAATAAAGCTTGATTTGTTTGTGAAAACCGCTATTTGCCTTGACAAACGTATCTGTCTGCTGTATTATAACATTGTTACATAGCACTGTTATATGGAGGCCGTCATGGAATCAAAAGCACCGGATACATTAGAAAGAATACAACAGGCTGCTCTGGATGAGTTTTCTGAAAAAGGGTTTCTTGGAGCCTCTCTGCGGCAGATCGTGAAACACGCTGGAGTAACTACGGGGGCCTTTTACGGCTATTTTTCCAGCAAAGAGGCTCTGTTTGCTTCCATTGTAGAACCGCATGCCGCTATTTTGATGAGTAAATATGTGGATGCGCATATCTCCTTTTCCGAGCTTCCCGCAGAGGAACAACCGGAGCATATGGGCGTGGAATCAGGAGCTTACATTCATTGGATGGTGGAATATGTCTGCCAGCACAGGGAACCGGTAAAGTTGCTGTTTTGCGGCGCAGAAGGCACCGGATATGAAAACTTTATTCATAACATGGTGGAACTGGAAGTGGAAAGCACCTTTCGATACATGGAGACACTCCGCCGCCTGGGGTACAATATCCCAGAATTAAGCCCGTCTCTGTGTCATATCATTGCCAGTGGTATGCTGGGCGGCCTTGTTGAGATCGTGGTTCACGATATTCCACAGGAACAGGCCATGTGGGATGTAGAACAGCTGCGTACTTTCTATACGGCCGGATGGTTGAAGCTGATGTCACCTTAATTGCTGCGATTGCGTCAGTGATATGCAGGATGCGCTCTGCCCCTTTCACAAGCAGAGCGCTGCGTGATATACTTTATTTTTTTATTTGTAAGTTAGTATATGCTAACTAATATATTTCTCACTATTTTAAGGAGGTCATTCGATGAAACAAGAAAAAAAGAACGATGTGGCTGTCCTGCTGGAATATGCGGGAAGCCGCAGAGGCCTGACCTTTTTAGGGCTGGCCCTATCGGCGGTGTCCATGCTTTTGAGCATGGCTCCCTACATTTGTATCTGGCTGGCGGCTCGTGATCTGATTGAGGCAGCTCCTGAATGGACACAGGCGCAGAATGTTTCCAAATATGGCTGGATCGCCTTTGCGTTCGCAGTGAGCGGCATTATCCTGTATTTTGCAGGCCTAATGTGTACCCATCTGGCTGCTTTCCGTACAGCTTCCAACATACGAAAACAAGGGGTTGCTCATGTGATGAAGGCTCCGCTGGGTTTTTTTGATTCCAACGCCTCTGGTCTGATTCGCGGGCGGCTGGATGCGGCGGCAGCCGACACCGAAACGCTGCTGGCACATAATCTGGCAGACATCGTAGGCACTATCGTGCTGTTTTTGTCGATGCTGGTCATGATGTTTCTGTTTGATTGGCGAATGGGGGCAGCCTGCCTTTTAGCGGCAGTCATTTCGGTAATTGCTATGTTCTCCATGATGGGTGGCAAAAATGCCAAACTGATGGCGGAATACCAGGCGGCCCAGGATCGCATGACAAAAGCGGGAACAGAATATGTAAGGGGAATTCCTGTAGTAAAAATATTTCAGCAGACGGTCTACTCGTTCAAGGCGTTTCAGGAGGCTATCGAAGACTACAGCAGCAAAGCCGAACATTATCAGGCGGATGTATGCCGTGTTCCTCAGTCTGTCAATTTAACCTTTACCGAAGGAGCGTTCGTGTTTCTGGTTCCAGTGGCGCTGTTCCTTGCTCCAGACGCACTGGCAAACGGCAGTTTTGCTGGCTTTGTTGCCGATTTCGTTTTTTATGCCGTATTTTCAGCCATCATTTCCACTGCGCTTGCAAAAATAATGTTTGCTTCCTCCGGTATGATGTTGGCCAGTACCGCTTTGGGACGGATCAATCAGGTGATGGAGGCGCCTACCCTGGAAGCACCCAGTCACCCACAGTCCCCTCGTAGTAATAAAGTAGAATTTAAGGATGTGAGTTTTACCTATAACGGATCGGAAAGCCCTGCACTATCTCATGTGTCTTTCACAGCCGAACCGGGGCAGACCGTAGCTCTGGTGGGACCGTCCGGCGGCGGAAAGACAACGGCGGCCAGCTTGATTCCGCGTTTTTGGGATGCAACGTCCGGCGCGGTGGAAGTCGGCGGAGTCAATGTTGCTCAGATCGATCCGCATGTCCTTATGGATCAGGTGGCTTTTGTATTCCAGAATAACCGTTTGTTCAAAGCCTCTATTTTGGAAAATGTCCGGGCCTCCCGCCCGGAAGCGACAAGAGAGCAGGTGATGGCCGCGCTAATGGCTGCCCAGTGCAAGGATATTCTTGACAAACTGCCGGATGGCCTTGATACACAGATCGGCACCGAAGGAACTTATCTTTCCGGTGGTGAACAACAGCGCATCGCACTGGCCAGAGCCATTTTGAAGGATGCCCCCATTGTGGTGCTTGACGAAGCAACTGCTTTTGCCGATCCTGAGAATGAGGTGCTGATTCAGAAGGCCTTTGCCACACTGACGAAAGGCCGCACTGTTATTATGATTGCACACCGTCTATCCACTGTTGTGGGCGCTGATAAGATTATCATTCTTGAAGAAGGGCACATTGTCGAGCAGGGTACTCATGCGGAGCTGACTGCTTCGGGCGGTCTGTATGCCCGGATGTGGACCGACTATAACAAGGCAGTTCAGTGGAAAATCACCAGCGAAAAGGAGGCAGAGTAAATGTTTGGAGAGAAGTTTCAGCGAAAATATGCCCTGACCGATCAGGGTGTCCGGAACACAAAGAAAGGCACATTCTGGACAGTGATCGTGAATCTGGTTGTTATGGGCGGTGTCAGCATTCTGTATCTGGTAATGTCTGGTTTTATGGGAGCCTTGACAGAAGGAAGTCCTCTTCCCGGTTCAGCGATTGTCCTCGGACTGTTGGTTCTCTTTGCCCTCCTGTCCTTCGTGACCCATTTGCAGCAATACAAAGCTACCTATGGGCTGGTATATAATGAGGTCAAAACCACACGTCTCAGTCTGGCGGAACGGCTTCGTAAACTGCCGCTGGGGTATTTTGGCAAGCGGGACTTGGCAGACTTGACCGAGACTATCATGGGAGACGTGAATCGGATGGAACATGTCTGGTCTCATGTGCTAGGGTATCTGTACGGTGCTTACATCTCTACGGCGATTATCGCTGTGTGCCTGCTTGTTTACGACTGGCGGTTGGCTATTGCTTGCCTGTGGGGTGTACCGGTAGCCTTTGGCCTGCTGTTTGGTAGCCGCAAGATTGCCGCCCGCAATGCAGAACGGACGAAAAAAGCTGCTGTCCGGGTGTCAGATGGTATTCAGGAAGCATTAGAAAATGTTAGAGAGATTCGTGCCACAAACCAGGAGGAACGGTATCTAAACGGACTGAATCAGAAAATTGACGAACATGAACGAGTTACGATTCAGGGTGAACTGGGAACCGGCCTTTTTGTAAATGCCGCCAGTGTTATCATGCGGCTGGGCGTGGCAACGACCATTCTTGTGGGGGCGAATCTGATCCTGTCCGGCAGCATTGATTTCATGCTTTTGTTCCTGTTTCTATTGGTCATTACTCGTGTCTATGCCCCATTCGACCAAAGCTTGGCACTCATTGCAGAAATGTTTGTTTCTCAGGTGTCTGCTGACCGTATGAATGAAATTTATGACACGCCTACAGCAGAGGGCGCGGAGAAATTTGAGCCAAAGGGGCATGATATTGTCTTTGAGCATGTGGGCTTTTCCTATGATGAGAAAGAAGTCCTGCATGATGTAAGCTTTACTGCTAAAGAGGGCGAAGTTACGGCACTGGTAGGCCCTTCCGGTTCCGGCAAAAGCACCTGTGCCCGGCTTGCTGCAAGGCTGTGGGACATTTCCAAAGGAGTGATTCGTGTAGGTGGTGTGGATATTTCTACCATAGACCCAGAGGTACTGCTGCGGGATTATTCTATGGTGTTTCAGGATGTGGTGCTGTTCGACGATACCGTGATGGAAAATATCCGTCTTGGTAAGCGTGGCGCAACGGATGAAGAAGTGCGGGCTGCGGCCAAAGCGGCCAACTGCGATGAGTTTGTTCATCGGCTTCCCCAGGGCTACAACACCCCCATCGGAGAAAACGGGGCGAAGCTTTCCGGCGGTGAACGGCAGCGTATTTCTATTGCAAGAGCTTTGTTGAAAGACGCACCCATCGTCCTCCTTGACGAGGCAACTGCCAGTCTGGATGTGGAAAATGAAACAAGGGTTCAAGGGGCACTCTCCCGCCTGCTGGTCGGAAAGACAGTATTGGTGATCGCTCACCGGATGCGTACTGTGGAGGCAGCCGATAAAATTATTGTTCTAGCAGATGGCAGGGTGGCGGAAGAAGGAACGCCGGCAGAACTGATGAACAAAAACGGTCTTTACCACCGTATGGTGGATCTACAACGACAAAGCGCCGGGTGGCGATTAAATTAAGCGATTTAGCCTGAGAGTTCTTTAAAAGTTCTCTCAGGCTTTTTGTATATAAGAAAGCTTAAGGTTCAAAAAAACAGGTACGCTATGAAAGATAAATTTCTTTGATAGTGACCTGTTTTTTTAATTCATCACTTGACATTGTGGCAAAGAGTTGATGACACAAGACGAATTGGCAGTAATGGACGGAGGCAAGTGTATCTTCATGCTGCGGGGCGTGCGCCCGTTCCTCTCGGACAAGTACGACCTGACGAAGCATCCGAACTACAAATACACCGCCGACGCCGACAAGAAGTACCTCTTTGATATGGAACGGTACATGAAACGCAAACCGGCTATCGTAAAGCCGGATGAGCCTTTCGAGATGTACGAATTGACAGCAACGGACCTTCAATAACAATTCTACAACGAAGAAAGGAAATATGATTTATGGATTTTTTCACTAACGCTATCGACGTATTGCAGACTCTGGTGATCGCGCTGGGCGGCGGCCTGTGCGTGTGGGGCGGCATCAACCTCCTGGAAGGTTACGGGCAGGACAACCCTGCCAGTAAAAGCCAGGGCATCAAGCAGCTCATGGCCGGCGGCGGTGTCGCCCTTATCGGCCTGACCCTGATCCCCCTGCTGTCCGGCCTGCTCTCCGCCTGATGTCTGCCAGTAAACCCCACGGGAGGCCCCGGCACACGGGGCCTCCCGGAAAGGAGGTGATCCCCGTTGATCTTTGACGCGATACAGGAGTGGTTCCAGGAACTGCTCATCGACGGTATCATTTCAAACCTGACCGGGATGTTTGATACCCTGAATACCAAGGTGGGCGAGATCGCCGGGGAGGTGGGCATGACGCCCTCCGCATGGAACAGCGGCATTTTCAACATGGTCCGCAGCCTCTCGGAGACCGTGATCGTCCCCATCGCCGGCATCGTCCTCACCTTTGTCATGTGTTATGAGCTCATCCAGCTCATCGTAGAAAAGAACAACCTCCACGACTTCGACACCTGGATCTTCTTCAAGTGGATCTTCAAGACCTTCTGCGCGGTGCTCATCGTCACCAACACCTGGAATATCGTCATGGCGGTGTTCGATGTGGCGCAGAACGTGGTCAGCCAGAGCGCCGGCGTCATCATCTCGGATGCGGGCATTGACATATCCGGCGTGACCGCCGACCTGGAGACCCAGCTCGCGGACTGGAGCATCGGCGCCCTGCTGGGGCTGTGGTTCCAGAGCATCTTCGTGGGACTGTGTACGCAGATCCTCTCCATCTGCATCTTCCTGGTGATCTACGGAAGGATGATTGAGGTGTATTTGGTGACCTCGATAGGACCCATCCCCTTTGCCACGATGGTGAACCGGGAATGGGGCAACACGGGGCAGAACTATCTCCGCTCCCTGCTGGCCCTGGGCTTCCAGGCGTTCCTCATTATGATCTGCGTGGGCATCTACGCGGTGCTGGTGGAGGGTATCTCCCTGAGCGGCGACAACATTTCCGGCGCTATCTGGGGGTGCATGGGGTACACGGTGCTCCTGTGCTTCACCCTCTTTAAGACCGGCAGCCTCGCAAAGTCTCTGTTCGGGGCGCACTAAAGGGGGGTGGCTGATTGAAAATAGGATTGATAGACATGGACTCCCACAACTTTCCCAACCTCTGCCTGATGAAGCTCTCCGAGTACCATACCAGGCGGGGCGACCGGGTGGAGTGGTGGAGCCCCAAGGGACGCTATGACCTGGTTTACAAGAGCCGGGTGTTCACGGACACCTACTCCAAGGACACCATCGTGGTGAACAACGCGGAGAAGGTCATCCAAGGCGGCACCGGCTACGGGCCGGGCGGAAAAGACCTCCCCTATGAGATCGAGCACATCCGGCCGGACTACTTTTTGTATCCGCGGTTTTTGGGAACGGCCTACGGCTTTTTGAGCCGGGGCTGTCCGAGGAACTGCGGATTTTGCATCGTCAGCGGCAAGGAGGGACGCAGGAGCGTCAAAGTCGCTGACCTTTCTGAATTTTGGCGCGGTGAGGATGAGATCAAACTGCTGGACCCCAACCTGCTGGCCTGCCCGGATCATGAGGCGCTTCTGGAACAGCTTGCCGCCAGCCGGGCGCTGGTGGACTTCACCCAGGGGCTGGACATCCGGCTGACGAACCCGGACAACATCGCCCTGCTGAACAGGGTGCGGACCAAGGCGGTGCATTTCGCCTGGGACAACCCGGAGGAGGACCTGACGGAGCACTTCAAACGCTTTGTGGCGCATACCGCCATCCGAAGCGACCGCAACCGGCGGGTCTATGTGCTGACCAACTACGGCAGCACCCATGAGCAGGACCTCTACCGGGTGAACACCCTGCGGGCCTTGGGGTATGACCCCTATGTGATGATCTATGAGCGCCCTACCGCTCCAAAAATCACCCGCCATCTTCAGCGGTGGGTGAACAACAAACGGATTTTCCACACGGTAAAAGATTTCAAGGACTATGCTCCCATGAAAAAGGAGGTGCATTGATTGGCCTATGTAACGATCCCGAAGGACCTGAGCAAGGTACAGAGCAAGGTCCTGTTCGGGCTGACCAAACGGCAGGTGATCTGTTTCGGAGCGGCAGCAATTATCGGCGTGCCGCTTTTCTTTTTGACCAAGGGGGCACTTGGCACCACCACGGCGGCCCTGTGCATGATCCTGGTGATGCTTCCCTTCTTCCTGTTCGCCATGTACGAGAAGAACGGGCAGCCCCTGGAGGTGTTCCTGGGACATCTCATTGAAAACAAATTTATCCGCCCAAAGACGCGGATCTACCAGACCAACAACCTGTACTCCGCCCTGGTGCGGCAGTACGAATTGGAACAGGAGGTGAGAGCGATTGCAGGCAAAAACGGCAAGACCCGCAAAACCGGCAGGGGCAAGGCGCAAGCTGACCCGCGCCGAGCGTAAGCAGATCGAGGCGGTGGTCCGCCAGGCCAAGGGGGACGGGAAAGCCCATACAGTGCAGGAGAGCATCCCCTTCCGCAATATGTTCCCGGACGGCCTGTGCCGGCTGGAGGGCGGGACCTTCTCCAAGACCATCGCCTTCGAGGATGTCAACTACCGCCTGGCTTCGCCGGAGGGCCAGCGGGATATTTTTGAACACCTCTGCGATTTCTACAACGGCTACGACCCCACCATTGGGGTGCAGGTGTCGCTCAGCAGCCGGTATGTGGAGCATGGGCCGGAGGAGGACCTGTTCGGCATCCGTCCCCAGGGGGATGACCTGGACCCTGTCCGGGAGGACGCGGCCGGAATACTGCGCTTCCAGTATGAGCGGGGCAGCAACGGCTATGTGAAAACCAAGTATGTGACCCTGACCATCGAGGCGGAGAACCTTCCGGCGGCGCGGGCGCGGTTCGCCCGTATCGAGACCGACACCCTCAACCGCTTCAAGGTCATGGGCGCCGCCGCCCATGTGCTGGACGGAAAAGAGCGGCTGGAGCTGCTTCACGGCATCCTCCACCCGGCAGACGGCCGCCGTCCGGAGGGCGGGAAGTTCGCCTTCGATTGGGACTGGCTGGCGCCCAGCGGCCTTTCGGTCAAGGACTTCATCGCCCCGTCCTCCTTCCACTTCGGGGAGACCCGCACCTTCCGCATTGGCGAGATGTACGGGGCGGTGAGCTTTTTGCAGATCACCGCCCCGGAGATCCACGACCGCATTTTGGCGGAGTTTATGGAGACCGAGGGCAACATCCTGGTAACTATGCACATCCGGGGCATCAACCAGAACGAGGCCATCAAGATGGTCAAGCGCAAGATCACGGATTTGGACGCCATGAAGATCGCGGAGCAGAAGCGGGCGGTACGCAGCGGCTACGACATGGACATCCTCCCCAGCGACCTTGCCACCTACGGCGGTGCGGCAAAGACCATCCTCCAGGACCTGCAAAGCAGGAATGAGCGAATGTTCAATCTGACCTTCCTGGTTATGCACATGGCGGAGACCAAGCAGAAGCTGGAGATTGCCGTGTCCCAGGCGGCCAGCGTGGCGCAGACCTACAACTGCCTCCTCACCCGGCTGGACTTCCAGCAGGAGGACGGACTGATGAGCAGCCTTCCCCTGGGGCTCAACCGGATCAGGATCGAGCGGAGCCTGACTACTTCGGCCCTAGCGGTGTTCGTGCCCTTCGTCACCCAGGAGCTGTTCATGGGCGGGGACGCCATGTACTACGGCCTCAACGCTTTGAGTAACAACATGATCCTTCTGGACCGCAAACAGTCCAGAAGCCCCAACGGGCTGGTGTTCGGCACGCCGGGCAGCGGCAAGTCCATGAGCTGCAAGCGGGAGATCACTTTCATCATCCTGACCACAAAAGATAATGTCATCATCTGCGACCCGGAGGACGAGTATTCGCCCCTGGTGCGCCGGCTGGGCGGGCAGGTCATCCGGCTGTCCCCGTCCAGCACCGACTATGTGAACCCCCTGGACATCAACCTCAACTATTCAGACGAGGAGAACCCCCTGGCGCTGAAAAGTGATTTTGTCCTGTCCTTCTGCGAGCTCATCATGGGGAGCAAGACGGGGCTGGAGGCCATCGAGAAAACGGTCATCGACCGGGCGGTGCAGAAGATCTACCAGCCCTACTTCGCAGACCCCCGGCCGGAGAATATGCCCATCCTGGGCGACCTGATGGAGGCGCTGCTGGCGCAGGGCATCCCGGAGGCCGACCGGGTGGCCCAGGCGCTGGATCTGTATGTGAACGGTTCGCTGAACTTCTTTAATCACCGTACTACCGTGGACATCCGCAACCGGCTGGTCTGCTTTGACATCAAGGGTCTGGGCAAAAACCTGAAAAAGCCGGGGATGCTCATTGTCCAGGATGCGGTGTGGAACACCGTCACCATCAACCGGGCCATTGGGCGCTCCACCTGGTATTTCGTGGACGAGTTCCACCTCCTGCTGAAGGAGGAGCAGACGGCGGCCTATTCGGCGGAGATCTGGAAACGGTTTAGAAAATGGGGCGGGGTGCCCACCGGGGCGACCCAGAACCCCAAGGACCTGCTCTCCTCCCCGGAGATCGAGAACATCCTGGAAAACAGCGATTTCATCTATATGCTCAACCAGGCCGCCGGCGACCGCAAGATTTTGGCGGAGCGGCTGGGCATTTCAGCGGAGCAGCTTGCCTATGTGACCAATTCCGAGCCGGGCCATGGGCTGCTGTTCTTCAACAATGTGATCCTGCCCTTTGCGGACGACTTCCCAAAGGACACGGAGCTTTATAAGCTGCTTACCACCAAGCCCAGCGAGGTGGAGCACGCGGCGGAAACGGAGGCGTGAATATGAACATGGAGATATTCAGAAACAGTGAATTTGGCAGTATCCGCGTGATCGAGGAGGACGGGAAATACCTGTTCTGCGGTTCGGATGTGGCAAAGGCCCTGGGGTACAGCAATCCCCGAAAGGCTGTCCGTGACCATGCGAGGGGTGGAACGAAACGTTCCATCCCCACCGCAAGCGGTGACCAGACAATGACCTTCCTCCCGGAGGGCGACGTCTACCGCCTGATCGTTCATAGCCGGCTGCCCGGCGCGGAGCGGTTTGAGAAATGGGTGTTCGATGAGGTGCTTCCCACGATCCGCAGGACCGGGGGCTACATGACGCCCTCCCTGCTGGAGGAGGCGGCCAGGCACCCGGAGATCCTTCTCTCCTTTGCGGACCAGCTCCTGGCGGAGCATGAGAAGAACCGCCGCCTTACCGGGGAGGTGGAACGGCTGCGGCCGAAAGCGGATTTTTACGACGCCTTTGTGCGCCCCGGCAACTGCACCAATATCCGGGCCACAGCCAAGGAGCTGGGCGTGGGCGAGCGCGACTTCTGCCGCTTCCTGATGGAGGAGGGCTTCCTCTACCGCTGCCCGGCCGGATACCTTCTGCCCTACGCCAAGCCCTCCAATAAGGGGCTGTTCCAGGTGAAGGACTTCTGGAAGTACGGGCATTTCCGCCAGCAGACCCTTATCACGCCCCAGGGGAAGGACCTCCTGCGGATGATGCTCTGCGGCGGGCAGATGTGCATGGAGTTTGATTTTTGTGAAAGCGAGGCGTGACTATGAAAAACAAGATTTACATTATCGAGGGCAAGACCTATCTGAACCACATCAACGATGAGGTCCATCTGTATGGCCTTCTCCATCAGCTTGCCTTCCTGGCGGGCCGGATCAAGGACGAGGAGGATGTGTTCCATGTGCTGGACACGGCGAAGCGGTACGGTGAGATCGCCGAGGAGAAGTTCCAGGGCTGGGGTATCCCCGGCCGCTACCTGGTGTTCGGCGATCCCAAGGACCTGAAGGACCTTATGGCAAAGGAGCTGGCGGAGGCCACCCCGGTGCCTGTGGAGGAGCCGAAGCCCAAGAAGTACAGGGACGAGTACATCATCCCCGGCAGCGGCTTCCGTATGCTGGTGGGCAACATCCACAACCTGATCGTCCTCTACTATTCGCTGGCCCGCCGCCTGTCGGAGGCGGAGACGGAGAAGGACTTCCTCCGCCTGAAGAAAAAGGCCGGCGGCTATGAGAAGGTGCTGAAAAAGCTCTTCCGCAGCCTGGGCCTCCCGGAGGACAGCAACGCCGCCCAGGACGTCCTGGAGGAGTCCATCATCCGCCGCCATAACCTGGTCCGCCTGGAGGATGTGGAGGAGCCCCAGGACGAGGGAGACCTTGAAGGGGACGAGGTATGGAGCGACTGACCCATGTGAGCCTGTTCTCCGGCATCGGCGGTCTGGACCTGGCGGCGGAGGCGGCCGGGTTCGAGACCGTCTGCCAGTGTGAATGGGCGGACTACCCCTATTCCGTCCTGGAGCGGCACTGGCCGGACGTGCCGAAGTTCCGGGACATCACCACATTCACGAAGGAGGCGTTTTTTGAGAAAACAGGACTTGAAACAGTCACCATCATCTCCGGCGGCTTCCCCTGCCAGCCCTTCTCCACCGCGGGAAAGCGGAAGGGCTTTGCGGATGAACGCTACCTGTGGCCGGAAATGTGCAGAGTTATTACCGAGCTGCGGCCCCGTTGGGTGCTTGGGGAAAATGTTGCTGGCTTCATCAATATGGGGCTCGACAAAACGATTTTTGACCTGGCAAAAGCGGGATACGCTGTTCTCCCATTCGTATTTCCGGCTTGCGGCGTCGGCGCGTGGCATGAGCGCCAGCGAACTTTTATCGTCGCGGCTGATGTTTCCCACGCCCCTTGCCTCCGACAAATCCACCTGCAGGGACGCGGCAAACCTGGATGTGTACCTGTCGGACAATGGGATCTTCCGCAAGCGGAACAGGGACGGGACGATCTGGAGCCTGAGCCTTTCGGCGGCGGTGTTCTACCTGACGCCGGCGGCGTCGGAGGGCTACCGCTCCACCCTGAAACCCACGGCCTTCCAGGGCAAGTCCCCGTCCAGCAACCTGTCGGCCCAGGTGATCCACCAGGAGCAGCCCCTGTCGGAGAAGGCGGCACTGAACCCGGATTGGGTGGAATGGCTCATGGGCTTCCCGAAAGGATGGACGGCCGTATCCTCTGGCGAGAGGAACCCGCAGGCGTCCCCCGCATAACGGAGGACACGAAGGACCGGGCCCTGCGGCTGAAAACCCTGGGCAACGCGGTCTGCCCGCCCCAGGCCTATCCCATTTTTCACTACATTTCCCTGATAGAGACCGGGGCGTGCGCCAGCATCTGCCCCTATGGAGGAGGTGACGGATAAATGCAGGAATGGAAAGCCTCCGAGAAGGAGGCCCAGAAGATGACCCGTGACGGGGCCATCTCGGTGAACCTGGTGACCGGCGAGGCCACCCATGTTTCGGACCGCCCCCAGGAACAGGACTATTCCTCTGCTGATGAAACGGCGGGGACATTGAGCCGGGCGGTGGACGAGGTGGAGGGCCATGTGGAACGGCGCCAGGCGAAAAAAGCGCGGCGCAAGCGGCGCGACACCTTCCGGGAGGGTGAGGCGGCCAGGGACCGCCCTTCCTCCCGTTTGCAGTTTTCGGAGGCAGACCGGGCGGCGCCGGAGCTGAAAAAAGCTGTCCGCAAGTCGGACAAGGCGGCGGATAAGCTGGACGCGGCAAAGGCCGCCGTCCCCGTGAAGCCTCCCGGTAAGGAGCATGGCAACCCCTTATCCCGGCCGGTGCAGGAGGTGAAGTCCACCCTCCACAGCGAAGTGAGCAAGGTGGAGGGTGAAAATTCCGGCGTCCAGGCCGGCCACCTGGGAGAGCGGCAGATCGAGAAGGCCGTGGGCTATGGCGGCCGGCGTATCCATCAGGCACGCACGGACCGGAAACTGAAACCCTGGCGGGATGTGAAACAGGCGGAGCAGGCAGCGGTGAAATCCAATGCCGATTTCTACTGGCGGAAGTCCGTCATGGAAAATCCCCAGCTTGCGTCCAGTAACCCCATCTCCCGCCTGTGGCAGAAGAAACGGCTGCAAAAACAGTACGCCGCCGCCCACCGGGCAGGAACCGGCGCAGCCCAGGCCGCGGGCAAGGCGTCCCAGACCGCCGCCTCCGCAGCGAAGAAGGGCGGCGGGACCATCGCCCAGAAGCTGGGCGGCTTCGTCACCAAGAACAAACACACCCTCCTCATCGTGGGCGGGATTGGGCTGATCCTCATGCTCATCATGGGGCTGATGCAGTCCTGCACCTCCATGTTCGGGGGCGGGACTTCCGGCCTGGTGGCCTCCTCCTATCTTTCGGAGGACTCAGACCTGACCGGGGCCGAGGCCGCCTACTGCGAGATGGAGGCGGAGCTGCAAGAATATCTGGACACCTACGAGGCCACCCACGACTACGACGAATATCACTTTGACCTGGACGAGATCGAGCATGACCCCTATGTGCTGCTGTCCATCCTGTCGGCGCTTCACGAGGGGGTGTTCACCCTGGACGAGGTGCAAGGGGATCTGGAAATGCTGTTTGACAAGCAGTACATCCTCACCGAGACTGTGACCACCGAAACAAGGTATCGGACGGAAATGAGAACGGACAGCGAGGGCAACGAGTACGAAGTGGAGGTCCCCTACACCTGGTACATCTGCACCGTCACGCTGGAGAATTTCGACCTCTCCCATGTGCCGGTCTACATCATGGGCGAGGATCAGCTCTCCATGTACGCCGTGTATATGTCCACCCTGGGCAACCGGCCGGACCTGTTCCCGTCCTCCGGGTATGTGGGCAAGTACATTGAGAACCCGCCCACGGCCTGGGACATCCCCGCCGAGTATCTGACGGATGAGCGGTTCGCCACTCTCATCACCGAGGCGGAGAAATACCTGGGATACCCTTATGTCTGGGGCGGGAGCAGCCCGGAGACCTCCTTCGACTGTTCCGGCTTCGTGAGCTATGTGCTGACCAATACCGGGCTGTGCAACACCGGGCGGCTGGGCGCCCAGGGGCTCTACAATATCTCCACCCCGGTATCCGATCCCCAGCCGGGCGACCTGGTGTTTTTCGTGGGGACCTACGACACAAGCGGGATTTCCCATGTGGGCATTTATGTGGGCGACAATATGATGCTGCACTGTGGAGATCCGATCTCCTACACTAATTTGAACACCAGCTACTGGCAATCACACTTTTATGCCTACGGCCGGCCGCCGTACAACTGATGGGAGGTGGTAAAGCATCAATATGGTTTCCTACGGGGGCGGTGCCAACAGCACCGCCCTTTTGATTGGCCTGCACCAGCACCGTATCCCGGTGGACCTGATCCTCTTTGCGGATACCGGGGCGGAGCATCCCCACACCTATGCCTACCTGGACATCATGGACCGCTGGCTGAAGGACCACGGGATGCCGCCTATCACCAGGGTCTACAAGACCACGCGGGACGGCAAGCGGCTGACTTTGGAGCAGGAGTGCTTGCAGAGCGGCACTTTGCCCTCAATCGCCTACGGCTTCAAGCGATGTTCCCTGAAACACAAGATCGGGCCGCAGGAAAAGTTCTGCAATCACTATTTGCCCTGCCAAAAGGTATGGGCAGCGGGCAAGCGGGTGGTGAAATTCATCGGCTACGACGCCGGCGAGGGCTACCGCAGCGACAAGGTGCTGCTGGGCGACCTGGCCGACCCCAAGTACAGCAAGTGGTATCCCCTGATGGAATGGGGATGGGACCGGGCGGCTTGTCAGCAGGCCATTGAAAATGCGGGTCTGCCCCAGCCGGGCAAATCCTCCTGCTTCTTCTGCCCCAGCATGAGGGCGGAGGAGATCATCCACCTGCGGGACCACCACCCGGACCTGTTCCGAAGGGCCATCGCCCTGGAGGACAACGCCCGCCCCAATTTGAAAACGGTCCAGGGCCTGGGCCGTAACTATTCATGGAAAGAACGATATGGAAAGGAGTTTTGCACACATGGCAACTGTTGAGAAGATCCGCCGTGACATTGAAAAGACCAAGGAGAAAATCTCCGAGCAGCAGAAGCGCCTCCGCGCCCTGGAGGCCCAGCTCACCGAGGAGGAGAACCTGGAGATCGTCCGCATGGTCAAGGCGGTGAAGATGGACAACCGGGAACTGACGGCCTTCCTGAAGGCCTACGCCAGCGGCCTCATCACCCTGCCGGAGGGCATGATGGAGGCGGAGGCCGCGGCGGACCCCGGCGAGAATGAGATGGAGGATACCGAGTATGAAGAATAAGAAGATCATCCGCCTGTTTACGGCGGCCCTGGCCGTGGCGCTCTGTGCCACGGCTTTTGCGGTTCCCGCCTTTGCCGGCGGCGGGGAGGGTGAACCTTACTACACCGAAACGGAGGCAGACCTCACGGAGGATGACGGGACCCCGGAAATCACGGTTTCCGATGATGAAGATACTGCCGGCGGCGATAATGCGGAGGCCGGCGGTGACACCCTGGACCAGCTCACCGAACTGTTGGGCAGCCTGGGAACCGTGACTGTCACCGAGGATGGTATCCTGTTCACTCCCAACCTGGAGGGGCTGGAGCCCCTGCGCACCGGCACCGTGACCACCTGCGGCGGCAATCTGAATGTCCGCACCGGCGCAGGGCTGGACAATGACGCCTTCACCCAGCTTCCCAACGGGGCGCAGGTGGAAGTCATCGGCACCGAGGGCGAATGGGTCAAGGTGCTTCTGCCGGAGCGGGAGGGCTATGTTCATTCCGATTACCTGACCATCACGGATACGGGCAGTTTTTCCCTCTCTCTGGATGGGGCGGACCTCTCCGCTCTGTTGGAACTGCTCCCCTCCGGCCTCTCCGATGGCGGAGGAGCCGCCCTCACCCCGGATGGGAACCTCTCCCTGATCGACGACCTGGGCGGGGCTTCCTCTGGCAAACAGTTCATCACCGTGGAGACCAAGGGCGGCAATGTGTTCTATCTCATCATCGATCGGGACGACGAGGGGGCGCAGACCGTCCACTTCCTGAACCAGGTGGACGAAGCCGACCTCCTGGCCCTGATGGAGGATGGCGAAGTCCAGGAGACCCCGGCGGTCTGCACCTGTACGGAGAAATGCCAGGCCGGTGCGGTGAATACCGCCTGTCCGGTCTGCGCGGTGAATATGAGCGAGTGTGCCGGGAAAGCGCCGGAGGTGGAGCCGGAGCCCGAACCGGAGCCGGAGAAAGAGTCCGGCAGCGGCGCCCTGGTGCTGATCCTGCTGCTGGCGGCCCTGGGCGGCGGCGGAGCCTTCGCCTACATCAAGTTTATCAAGCCCAAGCAGGGCGCAAAGGTCAGCGCCGACCCGGACGACTATGATTTTGAGGATGAGGAGGAATATATCAACGAGGATACCCCTGAACCGGAAGAAACGGAGGAAACGAAATGAAGCTGGTGATCTGTGAGAAACCGAGTGTTGCGAAAGCCGTTGCGTCGGCCCTGGGTGTCACATCCAGGGCCGATAGCTGTTTTGAAGGGAATGGGCTCATCGTTTCCTGGTGTGTGGGACACCTGATGTCCCCGATGGACGCAGCCGGGTATGACCCCGCCTATAAAAAGTGGAAGTATGACGACCTTCCCATCCTGCCGGAGCCCTTCCGTTATGTGCTGGCGAAGGGCAAAGAGGACGCCTTCCAGAATTTGAAGCGCCTTATGGAGCGCCCGGATGTAACGGAGCTGGTCAACGCCTGCGATGCCGGACGGGAGGGCGAGCTGATTTTCCGGCTGGTCTATGAGGCTGCCGGATGCACCAAACCCTTCTCCCGCCTTTGGATTTCTTCGATGGAGGAAGCGGCGATCCGGGAGGGTTTTGCCGACCTGCGCCCCGGTGGGGACTATGACCCGCTGTATCAGTCGGCGCTCTGCCGCCAAAAGGCGGACTGGCTCATTGGTATCAATGCAAGCCGCCTTTTTTCCGTCCTCTACCATCGCACCCTGAATGTGGGGCGGGTACAGACGCCCACCCTTGCCATGCTGGTGGACCGGGACAGCAGGATCACCCTGTTCCGCAAGGAGAAATACCATCATGTGCGGCTGGCGCTGGATGGGGCCGAGGCGGTGTCCGAGAAGATTACTGCCCCGGAGGAGGCGGAGACCCTGCGGGCGGCCTGTGCCGGCGCATCGGCATCCTGCACCTCCGTCACCCATGAGAAGAAGAAAGAGGCGCCGCCCAAGCTCTACGACCTGACCACCTTGCAACGGGAGGCAAACCGGGTGTTCGGTTACACGGCCAAGCAGACCCTGGACTACGCACAATCGCTGTACGAGAAGAAGCTGCTTACCTACCCCCGGACGGACAGCCGGTATCTGACGGTTGATATGGCGGAGACCGCCTCTGTGGTCCTGCATCTGGTGGCGCGAGTGCCTCCCTTCGATGCTTGCCCGGACTTCTTTCCTGATGTTGCGGCGCTGGTGAATGATGGGAAGGTGTCCGATCACCACGCCATCATCCCCACGCTGGAGCTGGAGAAAGCCGACCTGTCCGAACTGACTGTGGGAGAACGGAACACCTTGCTGTTGGTGTGCCGGGAGCTGCTGTGTGCGGCGGCGGAACCCTATATGTATGAAGCGGTCACGGCCGCTTTTGACTGTGGTGGACACACCTTCACCGCCAAGGGGCGGCGCGTCCTCTCCGAGGGCTGGCGTGAGATCGACCGCATTTTCCGCGCCTCCCTGAAGGAGCAGCCTGAGGACGAGGCGGAGCCCATCGCCCTGCCGGATTTCACCGAAGGCCAGACCTTTGACCAGGTGGATGCCTCTGTTACCGAACACTTCACCGCCCCGCCCAAGGCGTACACGGAGGACACCCTTCTGGCGGCGATGGAAACCGCCGGAAAAGAGGATATGCCGGAGGACGCCGAGCGCAAGGGCCTGGGCACCCCGGCGACCAGGGCGGCGATCCTGGAAAAGCTGGTGGCGGCCGGATTTATGGAGCGCAGAGGAAAAAGCCTGGTTCCCACCAAAGCGGGGATCAACCTGGTTACGGTCCTGCCGGCCACCTTGACCTCTCCTATGCTCACAGCGGAGTGGGAACAGAAACTGACCGCCATCGCCAGGGGCGATGGCGACCCCGCCGCTTTCATGGCGGGGATCTCTGAAATGACGCGGGAGCTGGTAAAAACCTATTCCCATATCTCCGAGGAAGGTCAGAAACTGTTCGCCCCGGAGCGGGAGACCGTGGGCCTCTGCCCCCGCTGCGGCAAACCGGTCTACGAGGGCAAAAAGAATTTTTACTGCTCCGACCGCTCCTGCCGCTTCGTGCTGTGGAAGGATGACCGCTTCTGGACCTCCCGCAAAAAGGAGCTGACCCGGAAGATGGCTGCCGACCTGTTGAAGAAGGGCCGCACCTCCGTCAGGGGGATGTGGTCTGAAAAGAAGGGCGCCGCTTATGACGCGGTGGTGGTGCTGGATGATACCGGCGAAAAGTATGTCCGCTTCAAACTGGAGTTTCCCAAGCGAAAGGAGGGTGTGAATGGCAAAAAGTAAATCGGATATTTCGCTGAACGATCTGAAAGCAATGCTCCCTCAGGGGGGGGAACCTGCGGAGCAGGAGGCAACGCTTCGGGCTCTGTTCGCCCTCTCCCAGGAGGATAGGGATCTCCTGGCCGCTGTGCAGGAGTCTCCCTTCCGACTGACCACCCTGGAGCAGTTCCGGGAGTTTCCCGCAAATACCGAGTATTTCATTCTGGAGCCCAACATCAGCAAGGTGGAGGATGTGGGCTGGCGCTATCTGGCGCAGCATTTGGACATCCTTCTGCCCCCGGAGCTGCTGGACGCCATTGATCCCGTTCCTTTTGGCAACCATGCCATGCAGGAGGAACAGGGGTGCTTCACCAGTAAAGGATATCTCACCCTCTCCGGCGACGAGTGGGAGCATGAGCGCCCCAGGGAGAAGCAGACGGAGAAAAAGCCCTCCATCAAGGAGCGGCTGGAGCAGAGCCGGAAAGAGTGTGCGGGTCAGAGCAAGGCGCAGCCCCATCGGGAAAAGTCTGCGCCGGAACTGTAAGGAGGTGTCGCTATGCCCCATTATGACTATGACAAAGATTATCCCTTTGCCGCCTTCATCACCAACCTGGGCAAGTACAACGAGGGCGCCCTTGTGGGCGAATGGGTGAAGTTTCCCACCACGGCGGAGGAACTGAAAAAGGTCTTTGAGCGCATCGGGATTGGGTCGAAGGACGAATTTGGGCAGACCTATGAGGAATGGTTCATCACGGACTACGACTGCTATGTGGACGGCCTCTATGACCTGCTGGGCGAGTATGCCAACCTGGACGAGCTGAACTATCTGGCTTCCAAGCTGGATGACATGAGCCAGGATGAATATGAGCGGTTCCAGGCGGCCATGGAGATCGGCGACCACACGGGCAGCATCCAAGAGCTTATCAACCTGACGGAAAACCTGGACTGCTACGATATTTACCCCGACATCCACGACCACGATGATCTGGGCCGGTATTATATCGAGGAACTGGATGCCATGCAGGTGCCGGAGCATCTGCGCAACTACATCGACTATGAGGCATACGGACGGGACATCGCCCTGGAGGAAAGCGGCCAGTTCACCGACCTGGGCTATGTGCGGGATACCGGGGACAGCTTCCATGAGTATTACGATGGCGAGCGCGGCAGCATCCCGGAGGAATACCGGGTGATGACCTTCCAAGACGACGTCCCCGAAGAAGAAGTTTCGGAATGGGCCATGGACCTTGCCTACGATATGGACGAGTTTTTTCGACAGCACGATCCGCAGTATGCCGCCGAGCACCCAGAGGAACACGCGGCGAAGGAAGAAATCTACGAAAATCTGATGGCCGGCCGCATTTCCGCCCTGGATGAGAAGCTGGCCGCCCTGGGGCAGACCCAGGAGGACTATCTCCCTTCGGAGATTGAGAAATTCAAAGACGCCACCGGCTATGAGGAATTTCTTGACTTTGATCCGGCTGTAATCAAAGCGGCATTGGAGGACCCGGACAAGTCCCATGTGGACGAGATGCTGGCCTTTGCGGAGCAGGCGGGCCGGGAGTATGAGGCGGAGCTGGCCGGACAGACCCCGGCGCCCTCCCCGGATGACCGGGAGACCGGCGAAACGGTACGGACCCCCAGGGGCACCTTTTATGTGACGGATATGAGCCGGGAGCAGATGGAGGCGGCCGGGTACGGTCTGCACCATCAGTCTGACGATGGGAAGTATCTCATCATGGGCAACGGTTCCCGTTCCTTCGCTATCCGAAACGAGGAGGCTCAGGAGCACGCCGCCCCGGAGAAGATGACCGTCCTGGTGGTGGAGCCCATGAAGGAGCCCTATGTGAAGGAGATCGACCCCGGCCTCCACTCGTTACAGGCGGAAGTGGGCGGCGACATTGCCGCCTCCTATCCCTTCTCCGACCCGGTGGGACTGGTCTGCAACGATGAGGGCAAGCTCATCGGCCTGGAGCTGAACCGGGGCCTGCGGGACGAGCATGGGGAGATTTACGACGTCATGGCCGGCACCTTCCTGGTGGTGGGGCTGAGTGAGGACAGCTTCACCTCCCTGACCCCGGAGCAGGTGCAGAAATACACGGAGCACTTCAAGCAGCCGGAGCAGTTCATCAGCCTGAACGGGCAGATCATCGCCCTGCCGGTGGAGCCGGAGAACCCGCTCCGCACCGCAGAGATGACCCTGGAGGACGACTACGGGATGATCGACGGGGTGCTGAACAACGGTCGCAAGGGCGAGGAGTTAGAGAAGGCCCAGGGTGAGGCGCGCAGGACCACGCCGGAGAAGAAGCCCTCCATCCGGGAACGGCTGGCGGAGGCCAAGCGGGAGTGCGGCGAGCGCAAGCCCCCGGACAAGACTCAGCAGAAGAAGCCCCCGGAGCACGACCTATGAGCCGGAGCAAGAAGTGGCGGCTGGAATGGTCCTTCTTCCTGGGGGAGAACGGCCGCCGCAGGTACAATGAGATCTGCAAGGGCTGTGTTCACCCATGCAAGCAGAGCTTCCGGGCAGTCCTCATCGCCTGTCCCCATTACCAGTCCGCACACGCGAAAAAGTGTGCAGATAGGGGTTGAAAATGGGCTGAAAAATCGTCTGTGGCGGCTTTTCCGGGAGCCGCCCTTATGATTTCCCATGCGGGCCTGCCCCTTCAATTTGAGGGGTGTAAAGAGGTTGTTTTGAACACTTTTCCATAACAGAGCGGGAGCGCCGCCTTCGGTTTAGGCCGAGGGTGACGCTCCCGCTTCTTTTTTTGTTCTCTTTTTTCTCTTTCAATCAGGATCGGACGGGAAGGATATTCGCCGTAGTAGGCGCTGTGGGAATGTGCGTAAACGGTCATGCTTGCGGAACTGTGGGAAACGATGTTTGCGGGCTGTGGGAAAGCCGGCGGCTTTTCCATCGGGCCGTGAATATCTGTTTTCCATCGGCGGAGCGGCCGTTTTCCACATTTCCATCGTGTAAAATGGTTGAAAATGTTCTTTGTGTTGCGCTTCTGCGAGATAAGATGTATAATAAGTGTGGTTAGTTAATGCTAACCTTAATTTCGATATATGGAGGCAGTTATGGGGATATGGAAAACTTTTTTTAATAATACCCGCAAGCCGGAAGGGCTGCTTGGCAGGTGCATGGTGGACAGCATGAATCACGCCCATGCTGCCCTGGCGGACTGGGGCCTCAGCCGTTTGCCGGAAACCGGCCCCTCTCAAATCGCGGAGCTGGGCTGCGGCGGCGGTCGGAATATTCGGGCGCTTCTGCGAAAATATCCGGCTGCAACTATTACTGCTCTGGATTATTCAGAAATATCCGTAGAAAAGGCTAAGAGGGTCAATCGTGAGGGTCTGCAAGCCGGCCGCTGCCAGATTTTGCAGGGAGATGTATCCCGCCTCCCCTTTGGGGATGGTTCGTTTGATCTGGCGACCGCATTTGAAACCGTATATTTCTGGCCTGGCCCGGTGGAGAGTTTCCGGGAGGTGTACCGCACCCTGCAACCGGGCGGCATTTTTTTAATCGTCAATGAGTCGGACGGGGAAAACTCCCAGGACAACAAATGGCTTTCTGTCATTGATGGGATGAGAATCTACAATGGAGACCAGCTTGCCCGTTTTCTCACCGAGGCTGGTTTTTCTAAGGTCATCATGGATAAAGACGCCAAAAAGCACTGGCTCTGTGCGCTGGCGATCCGGTAGAATACGGGGCAAATTCATAACAGAGAGTTCCTTATGAAAAACGCAGTAGGGCAGGAGAATTTCCATGAACTGGACGCGCACCATCCTGGACGGGCTTGCCATGGCGGCCTACTTTAACCTATTTGCCGCTACGGTGGCGCTGTATCAGCCCCGGCTGATGTTTCCCAGCTATCCGCCCGCCATCATCAAGGCGGCGAACAGGCCGCCTACCAGAGAGGAAAACCGTTTTTACTGGCTTTGGATCTGCTTTGGAGAGCTGCTGCCTCTCCTTCTTTATGGTGCGGTCAGCGCTGTGGAGGGCGGGACAACCGGATTCTGGCGTCTATCCCTGATGGGATACATCCAGTGGATGATGATCAACATAGGCGATCTTCTTTTTCTGGATGTGTGGCTGATCCAGAAAAAAGCGAAAGACCGTTTTGTGATCCCTGGTACAGAGGGACATCCCGGCTATGAGTTCACAGACTGGATGAAGGGCTATGCGCTGCCAGAGCACCTGCTCCAATGGCCGCTGCTGCTGTGCCCGCTCATGGCGGCGGCTCAGGCGGGATTGGGGCTGTTATTGCAAAAGATAGGATAGGAGATGGTTCAAATGAAACAACATCAAAAGCAACAAAAAATAATCCGACTCGGCACCCACGGCGAGGACTACGGAAGCTGGATGTCTAACCCGGTTTTTTACATGATCGGTGGGCTGTTGACCCTGTCGGCGGTGCTGGCAGCGCTATCCTTTTCCATGTTTCATATTGCCGCGCTCGGCATCCTGTTCTCTGTTGCCGCAGCGGCGCTGCTTGCCCTGCTGATCTGGTGTGCATGGATACGGAAACAGTACGCTTTCGGCGGCGGAGGAATGATGGAGCGGGTCCATCAGGTCGTCCTCTCCCATCTGGATTTTGACGGGCAGGGACAACTTCTGGAGGTTGGATGCGGCTCCGGCGCACTGAGCATACGGGCGGCTCTCACCTGGCCGGACGCCCAAATCACCGGCATGGACTATTGGGGCGTGGCCTACGGCTATGGTCAGGCCATGTGCGAGAAAAATGCCGAGAGCGAGGGCGTCGGCTTCAGGTGTGCGTTCCGGCACGGGGATGCCAACAAGCTGGATTTCCCTGATGAGAGTTTCGACGCCGTGGTGAGCAACTATGTCTACCACAATGTAATGGGTGCGGACAAGCAGGCTCTGCTGTTGGAGACCCTGCGGGTGCTGAAAAAGGGCGGCGTCTTTGCGCTCAACGATGACATGAAGCCAAAAATGTACGGGGACATGGATGCCTTTGTCCAAAAGCTGCGGGACATGGGCTATGAGGACGTGCGCCTCATCGACACGGCCACGGAGGCCTTCGGCTCCCGCCGGCGGGCGGGCATGATGATGCTGGGCGACTCCCGGATGCTGGTGGGGCGGAAGTAAGACGGAGGTTTGTCATGACCTATACATATTGTGAAAGGCTGATGTGGGCTGCCATCGCTCCTGCCGCATTTCGGTATCTGGCAAGGCAGGAGTTGGGATGGGATATTTCTGCGTTAAAGCAGCTCTCTAAGCAGATTTACCGGCAAATGGTATCCCGTACCCCGGATATTGGCTCCATGATGGAAAACCCGTTGCGGGTCTGCCTGACTGGTGGAATTCTATGGCTGTCTATCTATAAGGCGGCAGAAGAAAAAATGAGTGAAAAGCGCTTTGAGGGCATGGTAAGTGCCAGTATGCGTTCTCCTCTGGTTGTGGCCGCCTTCCGGGGCAAAGCCAAGACTGCATTTACTTTGAAGGCTCAATATAAGCGAGCAGCGACTGCATCTTTGGCGGATGCAGATAGGAACCCCTTTCAGTGGAATGCCGAGGTCATCTTCGGCCGGGATGCAGAGGAATATACGATCCTTTACCACCAGTGCGGTCTGTGTGCCCTGGGCCGACAGGAGGGCCTTCCTCATCTGGTTCCCTATCTATGCGCTCTGGACACGATGTCCGTCGACTGGATGGGTGGGCGGCTCTACCGTACCAAAACGCTGGCTGCCGGCGGTGACTGCTGTGACTTTTATATCTGCAAAAAGGGTTCCCGTTGGGACAAAGAACGGCAGGGAAAATAGAAATCGGGAGATGGAAGATGGTTCAAATGCTGCTGGCAGAGGGTATGCTCCTGTGTTCCTTGTTTTGGGCTTTTTGCTGGCTGGGCACCGGGAGCGACGAGAAAAACATCCGTAATTTTTCTACTTACCCGGACGAGGTACAGAAGATTGTGAAAGCCCGCCCGGAGCTATCAGGAAATATTCGGCAGCGAGGTCCTGCGGCCATCTTCGCTGGAAATCTGCTTTTGTTTACTGCGCTCCTGTTTGCGATGGGGCTTCTCACCCGGCAGGAATATTTTGCAGGCAACTTTTTGAACACTCTGCTTTTAGGACAGGCGCTGAATCTGTTTGATTTTTTGGTGATCGACCTGCTTTGGTGGCGGCACACAAAACGGGTGCGGTTTTCCGGCACCGAGGAAAGTCCGGAATTATATGCGGACCCCCGCAAACACTTTTACGCTTTCCTGCGGGGAGTTCTTCTGTTTTTGGCTGTTGCTTTAATCAACGGGTATCTGCTCACTTGGATCTGAAAGGAGGAGTTCCATGACGCTTGCAGAATTTCGCCGGACTTATCCCGCCGCCACCTTCACGGTCAGCGGCGGGAAGCCCTTTACTTATCGCTACTATCAAAATCCCCAGGCCAAAGCCACGCTGGTTCTGCTCACGGGCGGCATTGGGCTGTCCGACCTGTTTTATAAGCACTTTGCCCGGTTCGCCAGGGATTTTTCGGTGCTGACCTTTGACTATCAGCTCCAGTTCGGGGACAACGGCGAGTTTGCCGATGCCGTGGCTGAACTACTCCGCCACCTGAAGGAAAAGGTCTGGCTGGTGGGACAGTCCCTGGGCGGCGTAGTGGCCCAGGTCATCGCCTCCCGCCACCCGGAAGTGGTGGAGGGGCTGGTCCTCTCCAACACCTGCTCGCTGTCCGGCAACATGAGCAAGGCCGGGTATCAGGATCTGATGAAGATAATCGAAAGCCAGCGGAAGTTCAAAAAATGGCTTGCCTTCCTGCCGTTTCCGCTCATCAAGCGGATGATGAGATGGGCGGTGATGAAAAAGAAAACCGATGGCTTTACAGCCCAGGAAAAGGCCGCTATGGAGGAACTGTGCGGCGCTATGATGGAACTGCTCACCAAGCCCTATGAACAGCACATGATTGACTTTCTCTGTGACGCAGAACACTACTTTGGCATGACCCGCAATGATTTTGCCCCGTGGGAGGGGCGGGTGCTGCTGATTTTGTCCGAGGACGACACCACCTTCACCCCGGCCTGCCGGGAGGACCTGATCGCCCTGATGCCAAGTCCCACGGTGGTCACCGACCTGACCGGCGGCCACCTGGCGCTGATGGTGCGGCTGGAACAGTATGCGGATCTGGTAACAAAATTTATTCTGGAGCGGACACCATGAGGAGAGCCGGCTGGTCAATGCCAGCCGGCTCTCTATCATTTGTCCATCTCAATATCCCACGATCAGGCGGTAGATGGTGAGGGGCACATACCATGCCGCCACCAGCAGGCGCCACACCAGGACGAAGCCGCCGATGATGCCGCCGATCACGAAGTTCAGAACAAACAGGGCGGCGCCGCCGCCCAGGGAGTCGCCGCCCGGCACGATCCACACGCACATCCGATGGATGCCGAAGGGCAGGCCGCAGAGTATCCAGAGCCAGAGAAGATCCAGCTCCCCATCCCTCATGCAGGCGGATTTGAAAATACAGTACAGCAGCCCGGCGATGGCGACGGGCAAAACCGCCTTTTTGAAAAAGTCCTTGACGGCCTCGGTTCTCGTCATTGGCAGCGCCTCCATTCCTGTCTCCATTATACAGATAAAATCAGACCGCGCCCAGGGGCCTTTGAAAAGTCCGGTAAAGCGCACAATCCTACCTATTCCAGTTCGTGATTCCGCTGCCTCTGCGGTTCGGCTTCCCTTGGCTTTTCCAGCAGGGCCTCCACATTCTGGCGGAGGGTGTCGTACTCCCGCTCCTCCCGCTGGGCCTTCCGATATTCCGATTGCAGGGCGGTCCGCCTGGCGGTGAGCCCGTCCATCTCGGCCCGGAGCCGTTTGGTGGCGGGCAGGGGTACAGCGTCCAGGCGTTTCAGCTCTCTTGCCGCCGCCTCAAACAGGATGATTTCGCCCTCATGCCCCCGGAGGAACTTCTCCTTGTCCCTGGACTGGCGGTATTCCTCATACAGGGGACGGAGCTGGCGATAGGTGGCGGCGTGCTTCATAGTGAGGGTCAGCCGCTCCATTTCTTTCTTCGTTGCCCGGAGGTTCGCCTTCACCCTGGCGGTGGCGGCCGCCGCCCCGTCGCACCGCTCGGACAGGTCCTCCAAACTTCCGATGCCATGCTCCGTCAGGAAGTTCAGCGTTTCCGCCGCCCGCTTCAAGTTCTCGATGGTTGCCCAATGCTTGTAACCGGCGCTCTGTTGGGCCTTGATATTGTTCTGGATGTCGATGAGCAGGCTGGGCTTCCCGGTGCGCTGCTTCGGCTGGCGGGAGGGGCTGGGCCTGCCGGCGATCCGGGCGGTCAGGGCCTCCTCTGCGTAGTCGGCGCCCAGGGCCTTCAATCGGGTGAACCGCTCCTGGCCCGGTGCCCTGGCGGAGATGTACTTGCCCCGTTTCAGTTCGTACCCTTCCCGCTGAAGGCGGCGGAGCAGGTCCTCCAGGCCGGCGCAGCCGGGCAGGAGCCGGTCGATGGCGGAGCGCAGCTTCGCCTTGTAGCTGGTGCCGTTCTGTTCCGCCTGGTGTTCGATGTAGCTCTTGCCCTTGTCCCGGCCTGGGACGATGACGGACAGGCCATGCTCCTTGCAGATTCGGTCGCTGGTGCGGCGGATCTCATGGTAGCTCCGCTTATTGGAGTGGTAGTGCCGGTGATCCTGGAAACTGACCGCATTGAAAATCAGGTGGTTATGGACGTGATCCCTGTCTATGTGGGTGGTGAGGACAAACTCATATTTTCCCCCCAGGACCTCCCGCGCCAGCTCCATGCCGATCCGGTGGGCCTCCTCCGGCGTGACCTCCCCAGGCTCAAACGCCTGGATGAGGTGCCGGCCCAGGTTCGTGCCCTTGTCGATGGCATGGCGGCGGGTCCATGCAAATTCAATATCGGCGGTCTCCACGGTGCAGCCGAAGGAGGACACCAGCAGCTTCCCGTCCGTCTTGTCTGGATTGCAGATATAGTCGATGGCCGCTTTCAGCGTTGACTTAATAGGATGCGTCTTTGTAACTGCCATATCTGCTCCAATCTCTCCAGGATCTCCTCCATATCGGCTTGATAGGTTGGGCCGCCGGCGTTCACCCTCTTGGCGATTTGATTGATGTTCCGGCCGATGGAGCCCAGGGCCTTTGTCATCTCCTTGATGTCGGTGGTGTCCACCTGAATGATGTATCCGTCAATCGCCATCTTCCGCAGATATGCCCCATACCGCTTTGTGGGGAGCTGCGCCATCTTCTCGTCGATGAGCCGCTTCTCCTCCTCCGTCACCCAGAACTTCATCTGGATGTTCCGCTTTCTGTTTACCATTCCGCTTCGCCTCCGTTTCTTATAAGGGTCTGGGACTATCCCAGCAAGCAATTTTCGTGTTTAGGGGCAGGGGTCCCCCTAAACCGAAAATCCGCCAGTGGGTACTCGCTGGCTGTGCTTGCTACCGTAACCCTTCCCTCATTTTCCCCCTCTACTAATACTACAATTTGAAACGGAGATTTTGGCCAACTTTGTTGTTTGCCATTTCAGCAACAAATTCTGCTAAATAGCAAAGGCCCAATGTAGACTTTCCATCTGCATTGGGCCTTGCTTTCATCAAAACCAAATTTGTTTTAAGCAACTGGCTGTAATCCACTCACATCAAAGAAGGCAGGCACACCACTAAATTCGTAACCGGCAATCTTGTCGGTGTTGTAGAGAATCAGGTCTTTGTAGTAGGTCAACGGAATATCAATCACATTACACAAGTCATAGTTGATGAGGTAATTGTAGAGTTCCTGAACCTCAGCAGGATCATCCGTCTGCTTAACAGCAGTGATAGCGTCAAAAAACTCCTGGGAGCCGTCAATCTGGCTCAGAGAGAAGGTATGCGGGGTCATGGAGGGCATAGCACCGAAGAAGCAGTGAGGTGAGGAAAATTCATACTCACCAATCCAATAGGTAATGTCAAAGTTGCCGGCCATCATCTCGGCATACCACTCCATCTTCTCACTGCCCTTGAGTTCCAGCCCGATGCCGACCTTCTCTAACTGGCTCTTGAGCAGAGTGGCATAGGAGGAAACCAGAGAATCCTGCGCCGTGTCATAGATAAAGGTCAGGTTAAGTGTCTCACCGTCTTTCTCCCGAATGCCAGTTTCTTCATTCATTACCCAGCCAGCCTCATCCAAGAGGGCCGCTGCTTTTTCGGGATCGTAGGGGTAAGATGCCGTAAGCTCAACGTCGGTGTAGGGGGTTCCTTCCGGGAAAGGCATCTCCGCAATCCGCTCATAGCCGTAGGTTAGGCCATCAGAGAACTCCTCTTTATTGATGGCGTGAGACACCGCCTGACGAACTCGGGCATCCACCAGAGGACCGCTGGAAGCGTTGAGGGTAATATCACGGGCACGAGTATCCTTTTCCGCAATGGCTCCTGCAACTCCATCCAGAGCTGTGGCCTGCTGGTAGTCCTGATAGGAAATCATGGAGCTACCATAAACCAGATCAATTTCACCGGTCTGGAGCGCCTGTAGCCGGGAAGTGGAGTCAGGGATATACCGGGCAATGATTTCATCGAAATAGGGTTCCTCGCCCCAGTAATTCTCGTTGCGGACAAAGCGGGTGTATTCACCAGACACATATTCCTCATAGATGTAGGGGCCGGTGCCAGCATAACCCTGAACCGTCTGGAAATCGCCCTCCACAATTTGATTGGGCGACTGCATTCCGCCTACATCTGGCCAGCAGAAGTCATAGGCATAACCGTAGTAGGGGTGCGGGTAGGTAATAGTGACAGTGTACTCGTCCGTGGCTTCCACGCTCTCTATATCGTAAATACCGGGGCAGGCCATATACTGCGGGTTGCTGTGCATGAAATCCAGATTCTTTTTCACCGCCTCGGCATTGAAGGGGGTTCCGTCATGGAAAGTAATTCCTTGGCGGAGCGTCAGCGTCATCACGGTTCCATCCTCATTGAACGAGTAGGATTCAGCCAGATTGCCCTTGACCTCTCCATCCTCGTATTTTAGGAGGGTTTCATAGAGCATGGTGCACATGGAGTAATTATAAACACCCATATAAAGCGGAGACAGAGTAGTTGTCTCGGTCATGGTTGCGATGGTAAGCGTTTTGTCTTGGGTGTTGTCCCCACCTTGGCTTTCGGATATGGAGGATGACGGATCGTTGTTGGCTGGCCCGCCGCAGGCACTCAATACCATGCAGAGGCAGAGCACCGCTGAAATCAGAGAAAGCAATTTCTTTTTCATGACTATGTTCCTTTCTTTGGATATTATTTATTTGGATTCAGTGCGGACAGCTTCCCGCACGAATACCCCTTGGTTTAATTCGAGAATCCGACTGGATATGCGATATGCTGTCTGCCGGTCGTGGGTAATCAGCAGATAGGCACAGCCAAATTCCTCGTGGTAACGCTCCAGAACCTGCAGTACAGCATCTGCGGAAAGAAGGTCCAGCCCGCTGGTGACTTCATCCAGCACCAGAAATTGCGGATGAATGGAGAGGGCCCGGAGCAGAGAAAGGCGGCGCTGTTCGCCGCCAGAGAGCTGACGAACCGGAATTTGAAGAAGATGGGAGTCCATGTGGGTCAGCTCCATCAATTCATCGATTCTCGCCCGCCTTTGCCGCTTGTCCAACTGCGTCAAGTTGCGTAGGGCCTCCTCCACATTGTGGTAGACGGAGCGAGCCGGGTTGAGTGTCCCGGAGGCGTCCTGAAAAACCGCTTGGATATGACTGCGTTTCTCCCGCCATGTGGACGCCTTCCAGCGGGTAATATCTTCTCCATTCCATGTAATAGTTCCGCTGTTCGGTTTTTCAATGCCGATCAGAAGCCGGGCCAGGGTACTTTTTCCGCTGCCGCTTTCCCCCAGAACAGCGATATTTTCTCCAGCAGACCAGGAGAAAGACACATCATGAAGGACCTGGTATGGCCGCTGTTTTTCGTCCATATAAGTTTTGGACACCTGATCCACTACAAAGCCTTCCATGACCAATCTCCCCCTTTCCGGGTTTCCGCGGCATGAACAAATGCCTGCGTCCATGACTGCTGCGGATGAGTAAACAACGCTTCGGTATTCTGCCGCTCAATTATGGCGCCCTGCTCTAAAATCACTGTCTCCCGGCAGAGCATTTTCAAAGCCGATACATCGTGTGATACGAACAGGATGCCGGCGGAGTGATAAATCTCCCGCAGCAGTGTAAGAAGGTGATCCCGGTTTTCTTCATCCAAAGCCGAGGTAGGCTCATCCGCAAGGATATAGCGCGGGGCAAGCCCTCCCAGACAGGCCATGGATACCCGCTGGAGCATTCCGCCGGAGAGTTGGCTGGGAAAAGAGTTCAAAATTCGTTCCACATCTTCCAGATTGACGGCCAGCAGCTGTTCCCGGGCCAGCGTCAGCGCTTTGTCTTTCGGCAAATTCAAGCGGAGCCGGAAGGTCTGTACCATCTGTGCGCCGATTCTCATGTGAGGATCAAATGCGGTCATTGGGCTTTGTGGGATAAAGCCGAGCACCGTTCCGCAATATTTCCGCCGCTCTCGAGCGGGAAGCTTTTCCAGAGACAGCCCATCCAGAAGAATTTCGCCCGCCTCAATAACACAGCCATAGGGCAGAATCCCCATGACTGCCTTGATGATTGTAGTCTTGCCCGATCCGCTGGCTCCGGTCAGACCCAGTGGCTCTCCGGGGGTGAGGGTAAAGGAAACATCCCGCACTAGAGGCCTGCCCTCCTTGGAACGGACTGTGAGATGTTTTACTTCAAGCATCGATTCGCCCTCCTGACTCCAGTTGGCGGCCCAGAAGGTTGAACGACAGGACGCACAGGAAAATAAATAGCATGGGGTAGAGAACCAGCCCAGGTGCCAGTCCAAACGAGGTTCGCCCTTCGGACACCATGCTACCCCAGTCGATGACCCCTTCTCCCAAACTCAGACCGATAAAGGAGAAGCCGGAAATGGAGAGGATCATCTCTCCCGCGGAAAGGCAGGAGAAGCGAAACGCATCCCGAATGAGGTTTGGTAGAATGTGGACCAGCAAAATACGAAAACGGGAAGCGCCGGAGGCCACTGCGCACAGGACATACGCCTTGTTGTATTCCAGTTCCGTCTTGGTCTTTACCAGCTTGATCATCCGCAGAATGAGGGAGACTGTGAGAGCCACCACCATGGTGGAAACACTGTTGCCCCAAGTGCTGATGAAAATAATGAGATAAGCGATGGGCGGAATGGCAGTAACTGCGTTCAGAATACTTTCAAACAATACATTGCGTCCCGCTTTTCCCTGGCCCAGCAGAAGGCCGAGCAGGATACCGACCGTCATGACGATGGCGGAGCCCATCAGGACGATGCCCAGCGTGGTATAACCGCCATACAGGATGCGGGAGAGAACGCACCGGCCATACTGGTCAGTTCCCAGCGGATACTCCGCACAGGGAGCCAAAAAGGACTGTGTAATCACGACCTCCTCCGGATCGTTGGGAGCAGCCAAAAAGCCTAAAAAGCAGAACAGGATCACCAAAGCCGGCAAAATGCTTAAAAAAAGGATATGTAACTTTTTCATTGGACCGCCCCCTCAGCATGGCCGCGCTGGAATATCCGCTGCAGAATGTCGGAAACCGCGTTGCAGATCACCAGAAAGAAGGCCAGAAACAGGATCGTGGCATGTATCATAGGCGTGTCCCGGTAGAGTACGCTGTCCACGATGGAATACCCAAGGCCGGGCAGGGAAAAGATTTTCTCCACAATAGCGGAGCCGGCCAGAGAGATACCAACCATCTGCAAAAAACTGGGCGCCAGACCGGCCAGCGCATGGGGCAGTGCATGGGTCCACAAAATCCTCATGTCGGAAAGCCCCCGGCAGCGGGCGTACACTGCATAATCCTCATTCATCTCCCGCTCAATATTTTTGGAGAGAAGTTGAGAGTAGAGGGCAATCCCGCCCACGGCCAGGCAGATGGCTGCGGGCAGATACCGCATCAGCCCCGTACTGGAGGCCACGGAGATCCATCCGAAACGGACTGCAAACACATCGAGAAAGGAACTGGCAAGGAAGAATGGCGGGATGGATACGCCCACGATGCACACAAAAACCAAAAGCAGGTGCGCCCATTTCCGCCTGCACCAGTAGCACAGGCTTCCTACCAGAAGAATACCGACCGCTTCAATGACTGCCGCTATCAATACAATGCTCAGTGTGACGCCCATTGCGCGGGACACCTCACCCAAAACAGAGCGTCCGTTGACCAGTGAGGTTCCAAAGTCAAGGTGGAGCGCATTCCCCACCCATGTTCCGTACTGAACCAGAAGCGGCTGATTGAGCCCCATCTCCTCCCGAAGCTCATCAAGCTGCTCCGGTGTGTATAACATAAAAGTTCTCCGGGCATAGGCTTCCGCCGCATCCACCGGAGAGAGCTTTACCAGTAAAAAAGAGAGAAAGGTTACAATCAGCAAGGTCAGTAGAAGTTCCAAGATTTTTCTTGCTGTGAACGAATGGATCAGTTTTTTCAACGCATATTGCCCTCCCTTGCTTTTTCTCGTTTTATGTGCTATCATCAGTTAGCAGAAACTAACCATCTCATAAAATTATAATGCCTTTATCTGCGAAAACAAGAGATTACCCACTTATTTGGCCGATTGCGAAAATCATTTGGTCGATTGCAAAAAGGAGGTGATGCCGGTGCGTACGGGATTTGAGCAATTATGTCTTTCCCATCTGCCTCAGTTGGGGCTGAAACCGGCCAAGAAGGGGCTGGAGGAAAAAAACGGGGTAGGCTTTACCTTTGTCCCGGAGCCAGGGGTTGGAAAGGGCTATCTGTGGACCTACCCTATCAATGCTGCCTGCTCGTTAACTATTTATGATGTGGTATTCCACCAGGATATGTCCTTCCACTATCACCACCCCGCCGCTCTGACGGTTGCGGTTAGTTCTCCAAGTAGCGCGGAGCCTGCGCTGACAAAGCCCTGTACCAATCCGGAAAATCTGGTGGGCTACTTTTTGGAGGAGGGGACCTTTGGACATACGATCCCTAAAAACACTCCTGTCCGAAGTATTGGGATTGGCCTGATGCCAGAGTTTTACGAACAACAGCTTCCTGCACTAATGGGGCAAGAAACCACGCAGGTGAAGAAAGCGGCCTGTGCACTGGATGGAACAGTGTCGCTCCCTGAGGTAGAAAGCATTCTTCACCAGATGGCGGCCTATCTGCCACAGGCTGGGAGTGCGGGTCTGCGCTATGAAGCAAAGGTGTTCGATCTACTTGCCGCTCTCCTGGAGTGGAATGACCTGACTCTATCTGCCCCGACTGCCGCCAGCATATCCGCAAAGGATCAGGAGGCGATGCAAAGCCTCAAACATTTTCTGCTTCAGAATTACTCTACCAAAGTGGATCTCCAGCGTCTGGCCCAAATGTGCTATATGAGCAAGTCGAAACTGACCTATCTGTTCCGTATGCTTTACGGTACCACGATTTATGAGTTTATCCTGGCTTGCCGGATTGACCGAGCAAAAGAGTTATTGGCCGACCGTGAAAAAAAGCTCAGTGAGATTGCTGCCCTAGTTGGTTATGAGAGGCAAAGCAGTTTCTCCGCCGCATTTCATCAGAAAACGGGCGTCACGCCCAATGAGTTCCGCCGACAATTCTGGAACAAATAAAGAAAAATATATTAAGCACGTTAAGCACGCCGTGATTTCACGGCGTGCTTTTTTTGCAATCGGCCAAATCTATTTCGGAATATTCCAGACTTCGGCTGGAGCGATTGCGCTTTTTGCAGACGGACAGTATCATTTGGTTAGTCGGTGCAAACTTCTGAATGGATTCTTTCGTGTTGATGTGGATAAGGAGATGATGAGATGACCCAGAAGAAAAAAACAGGAATCTCCAGACTTTTGGAGTTTGGGGGTCGTTACCGCTGGATGACAGTGGTGGCCTGTATTTTATCCGGACTCAGTTCTGTGCTTATGCTGTGTCCCTTTTTGTGTATTTGGCTGGTCCTGCGGAATGTGCTGGCAGCCCTGCCGGACTTGAGTACGGTGGATGTGGAGGCGATGACCCTTTATGGCTGGGCCGCGCTGGGTCTGGCCGTAGGAGGCTTTCTTCTCTATTCGCTGGCTCTTTTATTTTCCCATCTAGGGGCGTTCCACACGGCCAAAAATATGCAGTCCCAGATCCTGCACCATCTGGCTTCGCTCCCATTGGGTTTTTTCTCCCAGAACAGCAGCGGCAAACTGCGGAAAATCATCAATGAGAACACGGCGCAGACGGAAAACTTCCTGGCGCACCAGCTCCCGGATATGACCGGATCAGCCGTGACAGCTGTGACGATGCTGGCCATGCTGTTGTTCTTTGATTGGAGATTAGGCGGCCTGTCCATCCTTCTGCTGGTTGCGGGGTTTATGGTACAAATGCTGATGACCAGCGAGAAATCTATGTCCTATATGCGAAAATACCAGGACGCTTCGGAACAGATGAACAATGAAGCGGTAGAGTATGTTCGCGGCATCCCAGTAGTCAAGGTTTTCCAGCAAACGATTTACTCCTTTAAGAGCTTTTACGCCGCTATCATGTACTACAAGGACAATGTAACGGAATATGCGCTCTCCTGCCAAGGACCGATGGTGGCTTTCAATGTCATCATCAATGCCTCCTTTGCTGTGCTGATCCCGGCTGGTATCCTCCTGATTGGCCCGGAACAGTACAGCGAGTTTCTGCTGGATTTGATTTTCTATATCCTGTTTACCTCCGGCAGTGCCGGTATCCTCAACAAAATTTTATTTTCCGGCACACATCGTATGATGGCACAGGAAGCAGTGCGGCGGATTGACTCCCTGCTGGCAGAGGCTTCCGTAGTAGAGGACGCGCTCGCCCGGATACCGGATCAGAATGATGTGGAGTTTCGGAATGTGACCTTTACCTATCCAGGTGGAAATGTGCCTGCGCTTTCTCACCTATCGTTTCAAGTCCCGGAGGGGAAAACTGTGGCTTTGGTAGGCGCTTCGGGGAGCGGAAAGACCACCGCCGCCACCCTGATCCCCCGGTTTTGGGATGTGCAGGAAGGGGCGGTCTGCATTGGAGGCGTCCCGGTTTCTCAAATCCCCAAGCGGGAACTGATGGAGCGCATCGCTTTTGTATTTCAGGACAGCCGGTTGCTGAAGGCAAGCATCCTCGAAAATGTTCGCGCCTCCCGGCCGAATGCGACCAGAGAGCAGGTGCAGGAGGCGCTCAGGGCTGCCCAGTGCGATGATATTTTAGAGAAATTACCAAAGGGCGTGGACACGGTGCTGGGAACCAGGGGCGTCTATCTCTCCGGCGGGGAGCAGCAACGCATCGCTCTTGCGCGGGCAATCCTCAAGGATGCCCCCATCGTTCTGCTGGATGAGGCCACCGCTTTCGCTGACCCGGAAAACGAGCACAAAATTCAGATGGCATTTGAGCGTCTGACAAGAGGAAAAACTGTCCTGATGATTGCCCACCGGCTTCCCACCATTCAAAACGCCGATGAGATTTTGGTATTGGAACAGGGAACCATCGCAGAACGGGGAACCCATAGTGCGCTGATGGCACAGAACGGGATCTACGCATCTATGTGGAGAGATTATCAGACCTCAGTTGCTTGGAATATCGGAAAGGAGGGACATTATGCTTCGTAAACTTTTTGCCCTGACCGAGCAGGGCGCAAAGGATTTGAAAAAAGGAATCATTGCCTCGGTCTTTACCTCACTCAGTCTGATGATGCCTATGGGACTGCTTTTAATGCTGGTGATGCAGCTGCTTCAGCCGCTCTTGGGGATGGAAACGGCCACCCCTTCGCTGGGGGCTTATGCTGGAATGTGTCTGGTGCTATTGGTGATTATTTTCCTGACCCATTACATTCAGTACCGCTGTACCTATATTGCGGCTTATGCTGAAAGCGCCCAGCGGCGGATCGGCTTAGCCGAAAAATTACGCACCCTTCCGCTGTCCTTTTTTGGCAAGCGGGACCTTTCCGACCTGACCACTACCATGATGAGCGACTGCAATGACCTGGAACGGGTCTTTGCCTATACGATTCCACAAATTTTCGGAACAGCCATCAGTTGTGTGATCGTCTGTTTGTGCCTGTTTTTCATGGATTGGAGAATGGCGTTGGCAATTTTGTCGCCCTTTGTCCTGGCGATCCTTGTCCTTGTGGGGAGCAAACGCCTGCAAAACCATATGGACCTGAAAAAGATCCAATCAAAACTGGATGCCGCCGACGGGATACAGGAGTTTTTGGAGAGCATCCGGGATTTGAAGGCCAATAATCAGGAGAATTCCTATCTGGCAGGGTTAGACAAAAAGTTGGAGAAGATTGTACATACCTCCGTCTGCTATGAAATGACCAGTGGCCTGATGATTACTTCCTCGCAGATGCTCCTTCGATTGGGGTTCCCGGCCACTGTACTGATGGGGACGCTACTGCTGACTCAGGGAGAACTAAACCTGTTCTTTTTTCTCATGTTCTTAGTGACGGCTTCCCGCATTTATGACCCACTCAGCGGCGTGATGATGCAGCTCAGTGAAATTTTCAACGCAATGCTCCAACTCCGCCGTATGAAAGCTATTGAGCAGGAACCCGCACAGGAAGGTACAACAGAGTATCAAGCCAAAGGCCACGATATTTGCTTTGACCATGTGGGCTTCCGGTATCAGGACGGAGAGGATGTACTGACCGACGTTACTTTTACCGCCAAGCAGGGCGAAGTGACCGCGCTGGTCGGCCCCTCTGGAGGCGGCAAGAGCACCACGGCGAAACTGGCCGCCCGCTTTTGGGACATTCAGAAAGGGACCATCACCATGGGCGGTGTGGACATTTCCACGGTGGACCCGGAAACACTGTTGAAGGATTATGCCATTGTGTTCCAAGATGTGGTGCTGTTCAACGATACCATTATGGGAAATATCCGTCTGGGCCGCAAGGACGCTACAGATGAGGAGGTCATGGCCGCAGCCAGGGCCGCCCAGTGCGATGAGTTTGTTCAGCGTCTGCCGGAGGGATACCAGACGGTGGTGGGAGAAAACGGCTCTACTCTGTCCGGGGGTGAACGCCAGCGTATTTCTATTGCCCGCGCCCTGTTGAAAAATGCCCCTATCGTTCTACTGGACGAGGCGACTGCCTCTCTGGATGTAGAGAACGAAACCAGCCTCCAGACTGCACTCTCCGCACTGCTCAAGGATAAGACAGTTTTGGTTATCGCACACCGGATGCGGACGGTGATGGGAGCCGATCATGTGGTGGTGCTGGCAGATGGCCATGTAGCGGAAGAAGGCACACCAGAGCAGTTGATGGAACGGGGCGGGATGTTCCGCCACATGGTGGAGCTACAAAGAGAATCCTCTAACTGGCAAGTTGGAGGCAACCGGGGTGGCTCATGATGAAATTGTATGCCTCTGGTGAAGATTACTTAGAAGCCATCCTGGTATTGAAAAACAAATTAGGCATGGTGCGCTCTGTGGATGTCGCCCGGCACCTGGAGGTCACAAAGCCCAGCGTATGCCATGCGGTGGCGACCCTGCGGGACGGGGGCTTCCTGACGATGGACAGCGACTATTTCCTGCACCTGACCGATGTGGGGCGGGAAGTGGCGGAGCAGATCTACGAAAAGCACCGCTTCTTTACCGACCGGCTGATCGAGGCTGGAGTAGACCCTGTAACGGCGGAAAAGGACGCCTGCCGGATGGAGCATGTCATCAGCCAGGAGTCCTTCGAGCATCTGAAAAATGCTTACAAAACAAAAGAAGAATAAACTGCCCGCATAGCAAACGGGTGAAATAGTAACGCGGCCGGGCACATCGAACCCGACCGCGTTACTCGTCTTTCTGGAAGGCTTCCGCCTGTTTGCAGAGCGCGATAAATTTTTCGATCTCTGCTTCGCTTTTCCCGGCAAAGAAGTCCACGACTGTTTTCGAGACTGTCTGATTTACCATTTCCGGGAAGATGGCGGCGTCCACGCTGATATTCAATTCTTTGGCGACAAGGACCACCGTTTCAAATTTCGGATTACTCTGGCAGGTCTCCAAATCTATGATCGTGCGGGGGTTCATACCGAGGCGTTCAGCTAACTGCTTCTGCGTTAGATGCTGGCGCTTCCGTTCTGACCGCACCTTCCATGCAAATAGATCCAGCGGATTGTTCACTACACATCACCTCTACATCATTGTAGGGTGTGCTTCCGCTCATATAAATAACCATGTAACTCATGTAAAGTGAGTTATAACTCATATTTCGGAATAAAGGGAGATATGGATGAGAGCGCCAACACAAAGGAGGTCAAAATAAGGCGGGGTTTACCGCTTATGCGGCGGACGCCCATGCCACTACGAAAAATATTCCAATAACGCAGCAGCGAGCCATGCTCATGAAAGTGAGTTATGGCTCGCTTTTTATATGCTGTGGCTCACATCTCACAAAACCCGTCCCTTTGAGCGCCTGGGCGTAGGCTGCCGCTCCCCGCCCCGTTTCGTTCCGGCCTGTCAACCCGAACGAAACGAAAGGAGCCAAGTATGAGCGGCAAAAAATTTTTTCAGATAGCTCCCGAAAACCGGCCAAACCGGACCACTCGTGAACGAGTAGTGAGCGAAAGGGGAAGAAAAGAACTGCCTCCCGGCACGAAGGGAGGTGAGAACTTGAAACCTGACCGCCACTACGAGCACAAGCAGTACGCCTTTGACAGCTACTGCAAGAAGATTCTGAAATGCGAGGCTTGCAACGGCTATCGACAGATCAGCCGCCGCCAAAAGCGTTTCGCGTCTTTGGAGGAACTGTCCGAGGCTGAAATGGCCCAGCTTGCGGTTTATGACCGCTACTCGTGGGAATACACGACCTTCCCCATTGGAGGGGCCGTGATCCTGATCGAGGACGACCGGCTGGCCGAGGCGCTTCTGGGGCTGTCCCAGGAGGACCGGGAAATCTTTATGATGCACTGGTTCCTGCGGATGACCGATGAACAGATCGCCAGGTACATGGATATGGCCCGCCGGACGGTCAACACCCGCAGGCATAAAGCCTATCGGCTGCTGAAGGAGCTGATGGGAGGTGAAGCGGATGAGTAAATCTGCACGCACGCGGGCATCGCTGATCCCTTACCCGGTGATCGCCGCCGCTGTGGGAGGAGACCCCGAAGCGGTGAGCCGGGTAGTCCGGCATTACTCCGGCTACATCGCCGCGCTGTCTACACGGACGAGCTATGGCCCTGACGGCTATCCCCGTCCCCAGGTGGACGAAGATCTGCGCGGTCGGCTGGAAGCAAAGCTGATTATCTCCATCCTGGATTTTGACCTGAGCTGATCCAGGGCCGGGCGCTGTGTGTTCCCCTTTCCACACGGCGTCCCTTTATAGCTCCTTGACAAAGAAAGCCCGGCGGGAGGCCTCCGGCGCAGTATAAGGCAGACGGATACGATCTGTCTGTGTGGAGCCGGTCGGCCGGTGCGCCAAGATCCTGTTGCAAGTCCGCAGGACGGGACCCCTACCAAACAGGAGAGCGACAAAACCGGGCCGTAAAACAGGTGTGGCAGCCTGTGGGCGAGGACGCGCAGGCAGGATAATGAGACTCGCGCATTGGACGCCCGCAAAGCATCGTGCGCCGCACCCATCAGTATGGGCCGGGGTGAAATTCCCGTGGAGCTGTGCCAGCAGCCATCCGTTTTCTGCCTCTTTCGTATTGATCTTTCTTGCGAAAGGGGGTCATTTTATGCAAGAAAAAACTATTGCCGGTAAGCCCGGCTCTTCCAAGAAATCGTTAGATGAAAAGACGACCTATCGCTTCGGCAATAGGTCGTTTGTCGTTGAACCTGTTTTTCGGCAAGATGGCCCGGATACCCTGGGCAGCATCCTTCTGCGGCTGATGAAGTCCGAGAGCGAGGCAAAGTAAATCTCCCGGACCCGGCTGACAGGGACAGCGGATGGCGGTATAATGAACATAGACAAGTTATATTTGCTATTCGGCTGTCCCGGAGGAAGGAGGACTGAATGAGACAGTCGAACAACCGCAAATCCCGTGCTGTAACCGCATTCCTCTATGAGCGGCTTTCCCGCGATGACAACCTGGAGGGCGAGAGTTACAGCATCGGAAATCAAAAGAAACTGCTGACCAAGGTGGCGAAGGAAAAAGGTTACACCAATCTGGTCCACTTCCTGGATGACGGCATCTCCGGCGTCACGATGGACCGCCCCGGTTTCAACGACATGATGGAACAGCTTGCCGCCGGCAAGGCCGCCGCCGTGTTTGTGAAGGATCTGTCCCGGCTGGGCCGCAACTACATTGAGGTGGGGCGGCTGACCGAGGAGTTTTTCCCGGAGCACGACATTCGCTTGGTAGCGGTCTCGGATAACATCGACACCGCTGAGGGTGAGAACGAGCTGGCGCCCATCCGCAATCTGTTCAATGAGTGGTACGCCCGTGACATCAGCAAGAAGCGCCGGATCAGCAATAAGATCAAGGGCAATGCGGGCGAGCCGATGGGGCAACCTCCCTACGGCTATATCAAGGACCCTGACAATCCCAAACGGTGGATCGTGGATGAGGAGGCCGCCCAGGTGGTTCGTCGGATTTATCGTATGACCTTGGATGGTTATGGAACAGAGCAGATTGCAGCAAGTCTTGAACAAGACGGTATCCTGACGCCCCGCGCCTACTGGCTCAAAAAAGGCATTAAACGGCCCGGCAAAGGAAAGGAGCAGGCTCCGACAAAGTGGAACAGCTCCAGTGTTACCAAAATACTGTCTTTGCAAGAGTATTGCGGCGACATCCTTAATTTCAAAACCTACTCCAAGTCGTACAAGAACAAAAAGCGAATTGAAAATGACCGGGAGAACTGGGTTATCTTTAAGGACGTCCACGAACCTATCATTGAGCGGGCGGTCTTTGAGCAGGTCCAGCAGAAGCGCGGCAAGATCCGCAAGCGCCGTACCCACGAAGGGGAACGCAATATGTTTTCCGGCCTGCTGGTCTGCGCCGATTGCGGACACAACCTACACTTTCATTTCAATCAGGGCAACCCCGACATCAAGTATTTCAACTGCTCCAACTACAAGGGCAACCGTGGGACCTGTACTTCTACCCATTATATCCGTGTGGACTTCCTGGAGCAGGTGGTGTTAGGCGAGATCCGGAGGCTAACTAAATTTTCCAGTCAGTTTGAGGATGAGTTTGTGAAGGCTGTGATCGGCCATTCCCAGCAGGCAGAGGCCACCGACCGAAAGCTGAAGGAGAAAGAGCTGAAAGCCCTGCAAGCCCGCGATGAGGAGCTGGACGGCCTGTTCGAGAGGATCTATGAGGATAATGTTTCCGGCAAACTCTCGGATGACCGTTTCGCCAGAATGTCGAGGCGGTATGAGGAGGAGCAGAAGGAATTGGCGGAGAAGATCAAGGCGCTCCGCGCCGAGATCGACAAGCAGAACAGCCAGTCCATGACCACGGATATGTTTATCTCTCTGGTCCGCAAATACACCCGCGCCCGCAAACTGACGCCCCGGATGCTCAACGAACTCATCGAGAAAATCGAAGTGTTCAACGCCGAGAAGGTAGACGGGGTGTGGGAGCAACGGCTCCGCATCCACTACAACTGCGTAGGCGCCATCGAGATCCCCGACCTCATCCCGCTGCCCGCCCCGGAGGTGTCCGTAAACACAAGAAAGGGCGTAGTCGTCAACTACGCCCCATCCACCATCGCCGGATGAAATCAATAAAAAAGACGAGTGTTCTTACAGCGTTTCAAATGCTATAAGAACACTCGTCATGATACGTACAGCAGGATTTAGATTAGAAGCACTCAAGTACTCATACCAAGCCCAGTGGTCGCTCAAGCCAGTTGTTGCGGTACCTGCTTGCACCAAACTGCCCGTATTGTGTCCACCAAGGCCAACCCAATAACCAATAACATTTGAACTTGAAGTACCAGAGATAGAACTAATTGTTGGTTGAGTGTAGTCTGCTTGAACCTGCGTGTAAAATGTTGAACTACTTGTTCCTAAGTTGGATTCATAACCAGACCAGTTGCTGGAATAAATCGAGACAGCTCTCGCAGCAGTGTTACTGGTTGTCACCAGTGTACCGCTCATTGGCCTATCCATCACATCAATCGTAGGGACGGGAGTGCTGTTATAGTCCTCTACGAGGGCAAGCCAAGACGCATATGCTACAGCATCTCTTGTGACCGGACGAGTTGGAAAACCATACACACTTAACTGTTCGTTTGTGGCAGTAAGTGGATCAAAACCATCTGGAGGAACAGGAAATTTATTTACAACTCCATTGATAACATAGGTGTATATCTTTCCACCATCTTCCAAAACTTCGACATGATCACATTCTACACGCTCAAAACTAGGCAAATCGTCAATGACAGTGGAAGCGGCAAAAGCGTTAATGGTACTTAACGACAAGAGCATCGCCGATACCATCAGCATAGACATAAATTTTCTAATGTTACTTTTCATATGTTACCTCCTTGTGTCTTTTTGTAAATTCTTTTATTTATTACATCTCTCGTTAGAACATCGGCATCATCCCCATTCAGCAAAATAACCATCCTAATTACCAGTTAGGCTTTTTAATGCAGATACAAACATCTGTTTATCAATATTATTTGACATCATAATAACATCACATCCGTTTATATTCAAAATTGAAAATAGACAAGTTTCAGTAGAATCTTTATATTGGCAGATGAACACATCTACTCCATTAACTTGAGATCGCTCATATTCATTGACATTTAAATTACTTGCATATTTTTCGCAGTCAGTTGTTTTACCAATATAGCACTCTATTTCTTGTATCCCATCTTCAGAAGCAAAAACAAAGGAGTTCATGTCAAATACATCGCCATTTGAATAAGTATATATCCCATGTGGATAAGCCCCCTTTACTTCATTAACAAACCCAGTGTCGGAAAGCTGTGAGGCAATATCTATTCCATAATATTCAAACAACTCCTTGCTGCTCATTGCCACACAATTTTCTTCACCAAGAAATGGAAGCATCATTCCCGGAATGGATGAGACGTCATTCCACACGACATTATCTATGGGGTCTGCAATTGTCGGTGCATTGTCAATTATATTGTCATTGCTGTTAGGCGGTATATCGTCAACAGGCGACCTAACATCATTTTGAAGCGCGAAGGTTACTGCCATAACAATGACGCAAAGGCAAGCTGCAACAGCTACAATATGCTTCTTAAAAAGAGTGACTTTTTTGCTTGGGATTATTGGTTTGTAGTCAATCGCCCCGGAAATCAGATTCTCGTCAATATAATTCATAGCAATCGCCAGTTTTGGCACATTCATACTTCTATACCTGCTTTCTTCAAATATATTTTTAACCTATTGCGGGAGTGATACAGCATATTCTTGACTTTGCTTTCGGAAAATGAATATCGTCCTGCAATGTCGCTGATAGAATCAAAAAAATAGTATTTCCGGATGAATACATTCCGAACATCCTCTTTTTCAGCTTGAAGGAAATCGGTTATGATTTTGCCGAGATTTTCGTATTCCCACTCCGGAGCAGTCCGGGTGTCAGGCAACACTTCTTCCAGTTCTGAAAAAGATACAGTTACATTCTGGGTGCGCTTCAACGCAAGGTTAAATTCCAGTTTCTTCATAGACAGGTTTCGGACAATCTTGCAGAGAAATGCCCGAAAGTTATTGGGGCGTGTCGGCGGAATTGTGTTCCATGCGGTCAGATATGTATCATTGACACATTCTTCTGCATCCGCGTCATTTGATAAGAAATTGTTCGCCATATGAAAGCACAGCTTTCCGTATTTGGTATCGGTTTCTTCAATTGCTTGTTCATCACGCGCAAAGTACAGCTCGATAATCATTAAGTCATCCATGCGTTCACCTCCCTCTTTCGAATCACAAAGGCATTTCTTCTATTAAGTACGATTTTATCACCGTTGGTCGCAAAATTTCTGAAAACTTTTGAAGTTTTTCAAATCTCTAAAAAACAGAAGGCGCAGACTCCAAAACTGGAATCTGCGCCTCCGAGTTTAATCCAGCATACAGCTTAATTAGTATAACACCGCTCGTTTCCCCGTACTGGCAGAACCCATGGTGCTTATCTTATCCATATTGCAAGACTGCCGCTCGGCAGTTTTCGCTGTCGGGCGGCTATCTCATGCTTAAAGTAATATATTCAGGGTCTGCAGAGCAATGCTGATTACGGAAATAAGCACCTTGCATCCGTTCTCGCCTTTGAAAGATTGAACTTTAGAGAAACATACGCCCCAAACGAAGGCGGAAACGAAGTTATTACAAATAGTGGCGATCATCAAGCCGCAGCTAAGCCTGCAAGTAGTATTGATTACAGGAAAGGCAATCAGACACAGGATAACATTCTGCCGCCCCTACATCTTGCTTATAATTCATTCTCCGCCCGCTTTTGCAGGAGGGACAAACCCACAAAGCAGAGTGCAGAGAAGGCGATGCCGCAAAGAGAATATGCCCCATTAAAGAACAGCAGGTTGACCGCGTACCGCATGGGCATCCGGGTAAAGAGTACCGCATACGGTTCGACCCTTCCAATCGCCTCCATGACCGCCGTGACACGGAAGGGACTGACCCCGCATAGATACGCGCCGAGGAAATACAGCGTCAGCTTCTCGGCAACGGCAGGAAGCAGGAGTCCGAGTAAATAAAACCACGGTTTTTGCTTCTTGCAACACTTCCACAGATACAGCGCCCCAAAGCAGTACGGCAGCAGCGCAAGGCAGATGCCCTGAGCGGTCAGGTGCAGCTGCAGCCCACATACAAGAAAGGCCATCCGGATCAAAAGGTATCCGCCGAGAATGATCCCCCAGCAGATCAGCAGGGATCTCAAGATGAGTTTCCTATGTGCGGGTGCTTCATGGTTATACATTTTCTTTTCCTCCTTACAGATTCTCATTTTTCAAGGCGTCGATGGGATTGTCCTTTTTTATCTTGCTCATTGAATACATCATAGTGGCGAATACGACCAGAAACACGCTCAGTACGGCGATGCCGATGGCCGCCCACGGCAGATGGAAGGAGGTTTCATAGGCCGTTGTGACTGCGCGGTAGATGAGATATGTAATGCCGCAGGACACCGGCAAGCCGAGAAGCAGCGCCTTGGAGCCGTACAGCAGGCACTCGTAGTTCATCATCCTGCGAAAGCCCTTCTGCGTCATGCCCACAGATTTCAGCATGGCAAACTCCCGGCGGCGCAGGCTGATATTCGTGGAGATCGTATTGAACACATTGGCCGCGGCAATCAGGGAGATCAGCACGATAAAGCCGTAGGCAAATACCCGGATAATGGTCACAACATTCCGGTCTGTCTCGGCGTTTGCGGCGTAGTCGAAGAGCTGCCGGCTGCTGAGACCGTTTTCCGTCAGCACGGGCGCCAGATTTTCAAAGCTCGCGGTGTGATCGCTCGAGGTAAGGAAATACTCTGTATTGCGGAATTGATTCAGCGCCGCCTCGGGAACCACGCTCTCCAGCATGCTGTACGGATAGATCATATTGATGGCTACCGGCGTGCTGCGGCTGACAAAGAACGGAGCCTCCTCAATGGTTTTTTCGGACCGCAGCGTGTATTTTGCAAAGGATTCCCCGTAGGGCAGCTCGATGATGTCGCTCTCGTTGTCTCTGTTTTGATAGAGAACGACCTTATTGCCGTTCTCATCGATCCGGCTGTCTTTTCTGTAATATCCGTCGATCTCTACATAGTAAAGACCTTCGATCACGCACCCATCGCCCTTGAGCGTGTCCAGCGTGACATACTTCTCAAGCCGGCGGTCAAACTCAATATTACGGTCAAGCGCGATGCCCAGGGGGTTGTCCCGGTCATAGTAATCCGCTTCCTTCAGGTTGTACTTTTCCAGTAACCTGTTGAACTCGGCGTCCGCAACGAAGTACAGATAACCGGAGATGCCAAGCTCCTTCGGCGCTCTGTCCTCACTTTCCATGCCGAAGTTGGAAAAACGGTCGGCAAACATTGCCGTGACATATTCGCGGGAGATATCTCCCTGCAAAAACTGTTTCTTGGTATAGGTACCTCCAGTGACATTCTGATCGGAGAAAAGCAGATCCAGAAGCGCATCGGGCGTCATGGCGGAGGAAGCGTCCGACTCCGCCGCGTAGATCAGGTCGAATTGATCGGAGGCCAGCCCTCCCTCGGCGGATTCCATCATGTAGTCGGTGAAGGCCGCCGCAGAAACAAAGAGGACGATGCTCATAAAGAGGCTGACGACGGTGGTTCTGTATTTTTTCCGGTTGCGCTTATAGTGCTTGCCGGCAAGGACGCCGGGAAGTCCGAACAGCTTGTAGGCGAGCTTCGAGGTTCGGACGGGCCAGCCGCTTACCTTGATGTCCATGCTCTGGCGGATCGCCTCCACGGCGGAAACTCTGGTTGCCCTTTTTGAGGGAATCCATGCCGAGATCAGAACCGTGACAAGTGCAATGACCGCAGCAATGATGACAGCCTGCCACGAAACACAGAGCCGCATGGGAATGTCCACACGGACAATGGAGAAAAATTTATCTCCGATCAGGAGGAGCGTTATGCCGATACCGCCGATACCCACCAGAATGCCCAGTGGGATGCCGACAATGCTGACCGCCAGCGCCTCAAACAGCACCATTCTTCGAAGCTGCTTTCTGGTGGCGCCCACCGAGGACAGCAGGCCGAATTGCCTTGTCCGCTCCGAAACAGAAATGGAGAATGCGTTATAGATGAGCGATACAGAGCCGAACACGATCAGCGCGATGATGATGGCGGCAAGACTGTAAAACGCGGTAAGGAAGGAATCGAACGGAGCCGTGCCGGAATACAGCAGGACCTTTGTATTGTAGGCATAGCGATACTCTTGCGTATAGCCCATTTCCTTCACGAAGTCATACACCCCGGCGGGCTTGTGCAGCTTGAAATAACAATGGATCAGAGACTGATCGGCGGATTTGGTGTCCGCTGCCGTAAGCGCTGTGTACCCGGGCGCGGAATAGTCCTCAAAGGTAGGCCTTTCATAGATACCGACCACCGTGTAGGTTCTTGGTTCGGTGTTTTCGAGCCTTTCGCCGCTCATAATCTCCACCTGCGTTTCGCTGTCATAGGTGTATACGGGCGTGTCCTGTCCCAGCCTCCGGCCGTCAAGCATTCTGTCACCCACGTCAAGCGTGACGGTGTCGCCGAGCTTATAATTCACCTTGCCGTTTGATGTCAGGTGCTCCGGCAGAATAATTTCCGTGGAGTCCTTCGGCAGCGTACCTAAAATGAGATGCACCGGCATTGTCTTAAAATATCCGGACGCCACATCGCCGCCAAGCACATACAGATAGGGCTTGCGCTCGTTGGCGCTGTCGATCTTCGCGTAACCCAGAACCTGCGCGTAGGCTGCGGAGAAAACCCTGTCGGAATCGCGGATGTCCTCATAGTCCTTGTATGCGGCGTCATAAACCGCTCCGTACCAGTCCCCGTCGATGTGGATCGCACAACGCAGCACGAAATTCTGCATACTGGAGACAAGGGTCGTGGACGCGCAGATCATCGCCGCCGAGAGCATAATGCCGATGATCGTGACGATGGTTCTCGTCCTGTTTTTCTTCAGGCTCTCTAATGTTACCTTGTTGAAAACATTCATCTGCGGATCACCTCGTCTCTGGTGATTTTCCCGTCCTCAATGGAAAGGATTCGATCCGCCTGCAGGGCGATGCTCTCGTCGTGGGTGATGACAAGGAGGGTCTGCCCGTATTTTTCGTTGGAAACCTTCAGCAGTTCCACGATCTCCCGGCTGCTTTTGGAGTCAAGATTTCCGGTGGGCTCATCGGCAAGCACCACCGCAGGCGCATTCATCAGAGCCCGGCCGATGGACACCCGCTGCTGCTGGCCGCCGGAGAGTTGGTTCGGCAGGTGGTTCTCCCGGCTGGTAAGCTTCAGAGTGGTCATCAGCTCAGCCAGTCGATTTTGATTGACCTTCTGCCCGTCCATAAGTACGGGGAGCGTGATGTTTTCCGTGACATTGAGCACCGGAATGAGATTGTAAAACTGATAGATCAGTCCCACCTGACGGCGGCGGAAGATGGCAAGCTGTTCCTCGTTCTGCGCGTACACATCCTTGCCGTCCATAAATACCTTGCCGCCCGTAGGCCGGTCTACGCCGCCGAGGATATGAAGCAGTGTGGATTTGCCCGAGCCGGAGGGGCCGATCACGGCGACAAACGCTCCCTTCTCCACCGAAAAGGAAACGCCGTCCAGCGCCCGCACCTCGTTCTCGCCCTTGCCATAAACCTTTGTCAGGTTTTCCACTCTCAAAATCTCCATATCGGGATACTCCTTTCGCTTTTTACACCCCCATTCTATTTTGTCAAGGTGACACGGCGGTGACTTTCAGGTGACGAATCCGTCACTTAGTAAAAAAGGGAGCCGCCGGTCAGACGGTTCCCTTATAAAAGCGTATGGTGAACATGGCTCCTACGGGCTTGCGGTTCTCTGCCTTTACGGTTCCACCCTGACCGGTTATGATCATGCGCGACAGCGCAAGCCCGATCCCAAAGCTTTTGCCGTCGGAATCCTTGCCCTTATAGAAGCGCTCAAAGATATGCGGCAGATCCTCCGGAGAAATGCCCGTGCCGTTGTCCTTAATTATAATTTCAGAATACAGGGCGTTTTCGGCTGCGTCAATTTCGATCCTGCCGCCCTCGGGGGTGTGTTCCATGCAGTTCTTCACAATATTGCCGATGGCCTCGCTCGTCCATGAGAGATCTCCCCGAAAAGCGCCGTCCGCATGGATGAGCAGCGCCTGCCCGCGCAGCTCCATGGGAATGAGCAGGGTCACACAGGCCTTTTTGAGCAGCTCCTCCAGACTGACCTGCTCCTGCTTGAACTGCACCGTGCCGGCGTCCAGCCGTGAGATCTTCAGAAGTGTGGTGATCAGCCAGTCGATGCGGGAGAGCAGCTCGTAGAGCTCATGGATAAGCTGTTGCCTGCGCGCGTCGGTCAGTTTCGGCTCCGACAGCAGTCCAATCAGCAGATTGATAGAGGTCAGGGGCGTGCGGATCTGGTGAGAGATGTCCGCGATGGAATCGGCAAGATATGCCTTTTCCCTTGTCAGCGTTTGCTGCTGCTCACGCAGGCGTATGGTCATCTTATAGATCTCACTGTGGAGGATGCTCAGCTCACCCTCTGAATAGCTGTCAAAATCGATCGAACTGTCGCCGTGCAGAACCTGATTGATATCATCCGCAAGGGAAGAAATCCTCTGATACCTCTTATAAGTGCTGATGCAGAAGACCAGCATGAGGAGCAGAGAAAGCCCTGCGGCTGTCAGCCCGGCGCGAATGTCGAAGAAAAAGCAGACGGCGCAGGCGGCTGCGGAGAGCAGCAGCTGCCACAGCAGTGCCTTTCGTACCTCTTTGTTTTTCAGCAGCTTGATCATGCGTCCACCTTATATCCTGTCCCGCGAACTGTCAAAATGATCTTCGGGTCGGTGGGGTCATCCTCAATCTTCTCCCGCAGCCGCTTGATGTACACCGTCAGCGTATTGTCATTGACATACTCGCCGGCAACATCCCAGATGGCATCAAGAAGCCTCTCACGGGTAAGCACGATTCCCCGATTGTTGATGAAAAACAGCAGAAGCCGGTATTCCAGCGCTGAGAGGAACAGGTCCCTGCTGTTCTTCACCGCCGTGCCCTTTTCGGTGTCCACCACCACATCACCGAGCTTCACCGTTTTGCCCATGCTGCCGGTGAGTCGGAGCACATTTCGGATGCGGGAGATAAGCTCTCGTGGGCGAAACGGCTTTGGAATGTAATCGTCGGCGCCCAGATCGAAGCCCGTAACGGTGCTGAACTCGTCGCCGGACGCGGTAAGGAAAATAACGGGGACATCAAACTCGGCCTTGATCGCTCTGCACGCCGCGAAGCCATTGCCCTCCGCCAGAGACACATCCAGCAGCACAAGATCTGCCTTTTCCTCCGCAAGCAGCTTCATGGCCGCCGCCTGCCCGGATACACTTCGCACAAGATAACCTTCGCTGTTCAGATATTCGCTCAAGCTTGCAACGATAATTTTATCGTCTTCTACCAATAGTATCTTTATCATAGTCGGTCCTTTATTCTGATTGCCGCGGAATCACAACCACTTCCCGATGAAGCCATATTCCACACGGTTGCCATCGTCCCATTCTGCAATCACACGGTAAACAAAGCTGCCGTTTTTCAGATCGAAGGCATATCCCCCGTCATACGGAAGAATGCCTGTGATTGCCTCAACCTCGCCGCCGTTTTGGGGGACGCATTGTATCCGCACTGTATCCGGCTGCACCTCGAAATATAACCAGATTTCGTTTGACTTTCTGTGGGAAATCAGTCCCTCGGCGGCTGCCGTGATCTCCGGCAGAGAAGTCTCTTCGCCGATCGCAGGCCCGCATCCAATGATGGAGCTCATGGTTCCATCCTCATTCGGTTCCGGGGCCTGCCAGTAGTAGGCGCAGGGGGAAGCCGTGATTTCATCTGTTTCACCCATTGCCCCAGACATGGCATTCACCTGAAGCTCCGGTATGGTGATTGGGTCGGAGGGCTGTGCCTCCTTATACGGCAGATTCAATTTTACTTCAAACTCTACCCAGTTTGCCATCGGCTCGGAATACTCCGTGCCTTCCTCGTACCGGAACTCCGTCTGCAAGCGGTATCGTTCCCCGGATATCAGGTTATACGGAGCCGTCAGGTCATAGGAGAGCTCGTTATCCATGCCGCTGGGAAGGCTGTACTGGATAGCGGGATAATCAACCTGCCGTTCGGGCGTGACCTTTTGCCATCCACCGTCCTTCATTTGATACAGCTCAAACGCCTGCCCGTAGGCAATCGTCTTGCCGGAATCGTTTTTCCAGCGCAGGTCGAGCCGGAGATTCACGCTTCCGCCGCCAATGCGCATGACCTCAAAGCCCACTCTCTCGGCATCGCTTCCCGCGTCAAGAATGCGAAGCAGCTCGTTCTACGGAAATTGCGGCTCCGGCTGCTTCTCGCAGCGATAATATGTCACCGCTGCAAATGCACATGCGGCGATGGCAATTATGGCAAGAACGACCACCCATATCACGGAAACCTTTCGTTTCATCATGGTGCACCTTCCTTTCTATCTTTTTGTTCTCTTTTTCCTGCGGCTCAGCAGAAACACGGCTACGCCAACGGCGGCAAGCACTGCCGCCATTACAATGATAAACTCTGTCGTCATAATGTACAAGCTCGACCACTTCGGGGGCTGAGGGGTCTCCGATTCGGAAAGCGTAAAGGTCAGCTCGCTTTCCGGCAGACCCGGCAGGGTCAGCGCATACCCACCGTCCGTCTTTGTAAAGCCGTCAATACCGCTTTCCGTCATGTAATAGGGCGTTTTTACCACAACTTCCAATTCCCCGAACTGCGCCCAGGTTTTTGCCGGGGAAAGCAGATAGGTATACGAATAGAGGCTCGGTGTATAGCCCGCATCAATGGCGGGATACAGCGGCGCTGTCACTGCGTTTTTCAATGTCTGCCCCGGCTCCAGTGTGAGGGTGTACTCATACCATCGCATCAGTGAAAAATCTCCCTCTTCGATCTGGCTCAGACCGTTTCCCCAAGTTTCGGAACTGAGCCGCAGAAGCTCGACCTGAGCATTGTACCAGTCAGACTCCAGAATGCCGGAGTTTTCGTCATAGCCACGGAGAGCATAGTCCTTGAAGGTCATCTCGGAAATCTCCGGCGACAAGGAGCTGAACAAGCCCGCACGCATAGCCGCAGGGAATCTGCGGCGGTTTCTTCGCGATCATTATCAAAAGGTATCTGCGGCGAAATCGCCAATATTGGGTGGTTTCAAGAAAAATAACGAACAAGTGAGACATTGCTCCACGCTTGTTCTTTTAGTTTGGCAATGAGTGATTTCTTTACACTTGACAGATATGGAAAACCGAAAGAGCTCTTTCGAGTATCCCGTGCATCTTCGCTATGGCAATACCATAGTTCGTAACACTGACTCCCTCTATTTCACAGTTGTCAAGCCTGCCCGAAAGTTCCCGGGCGTTAAGCATACATCCGCCACAATGAACAACCAGAGCAATCCCCGAAATATCCTTTGGGAATTCACCGCCGGAGGTGAAGCGGAAGTTCAACTCCTTGCCCGTGTATTTTTTCAGCCAGGCGGGCAGCTTGACGGTGCCGATATCCCCGCACTGGCGATGGTGGGTGCAGCCCTCGCTGATAAGTACGGTGTCGCCGTCTTTAAGACGATCGATCGCATCGCTCCCTCGAATGAGTTGTTCGAAATTCCCCCTGTACCTTGCGAAAAGAATTGAAAATGAAGTCAAAGCGATGCCTTTCGGCACAACAGAATCGACGTAGCCAAACACCTGCGAGTCGCAAACAATCATCCTCGGCGGCTCCTTTAACAGGTCAAGTGAAGAAGCGAGCTCGTCCGGCTGAGCGACCATGCAGATACCCCCGATATCCAGAATGTCGCGTATCGTCTGCTGCTGGGGAAGTATCAGCCTTCCCTTCGGGGCGGACTCGTCTATCGGAGTGACGAGAATGACGGTATCGCCCTTTTTCAGAAGATCCGAAACGATCCTTTTCTCCGCCCTTACCGCCGGTATGCTCGCGGCGATACGCCTTTTTAGCTCATCAATGTTTTTCCCCGTTTTTGCGCTGACAAAAAGCACATCGCTGCCATCGGCATCTGTGTCGTCAAGGTCACATTTGTTTCTGACAAAGATAACCGGTATACCTTTCTCCTTGACTATTTCAATGAAGCTTTCCGTTTCCTCGTCCTTTTCGGAAGCATCCGTAACAATAACCGCAATATCGGTTTTTCTCAGCATCTGCATCGTTCGCTCGATACGCAGCTTTCCAAGCTCCGTCCCGTCGTCGAGGCCGGGGGTGTCTATGATGACGACAGGGCCTAAGGGCAGCAGCTCCATGGCCTTCTGCACGGGGTCTGTCGTTGTTCCCCTCGTATCGGAAACGATGGAGAGCTTCTGACCGGTCAAAGCGTTTACAAGGCTCGATTTTCCGCTGTTGACGGTTCCGAAAAAGCCTATATGGAGCCTTTGAGCGCTTACAGTAGAGTTAAGATCCATGACGCGCCTCCATTAAAATCTGAAATCTCTCTTGTCCGAGGATTTGATTCTCTCGATATTTTCCGCTGCGATGCGTCTGATCTTTTCCTTAGGTATCTTTTCGAGCTCCCTTTCTATAAGGTCGAAGCCGAGCCTTTTTGTCTCGGGGGCTGCGTAATCGACAAGGTATTCAGCAAGCGTCATCAGCGCGTTGGGGTGGCAGCAGTTGAGTATCTGCCCTGATTTGCACAGGCTCATGAAACGGTCGCCCGTTCTGCCCTCGCGGTAGCAGGCGGTGCAGAACGACGGGATGTGCTCAAGCTCCATCAGCCATCTGACGACCTCGTCGAGTGTGCGCTGGTCTGACACGTCAAACTGCTCGCTGTCGTGCGGGCGTTCGTCCTCGGTATAGCCGCCGACGGAGGTGCGAGAAGCGCCGCTGATCTGTGAGATGCCAAGCGTGAGCAATTTTTCTCTCACAGCCTCGCTCTCACGGGTGGATATTATCATGCCGGTGTACGGCACGGCGATGCGTATGCAGGCGGTTATTTTTGCAAAAAGCTCGTCCGACAGGCTGTTTTCAAACGAGTCGGGGTCGATGTCGTCGGCGCGCTTTATCCTCGGCACGCTTATCGTGTGCGGTCCGACGCCGTGAACGGCCTCAAGGTGCTCGGCGTGCATCAGCAGGCCTGCAAACTCGTACTGATAGCCCTCCAGCCCGAAAAGCACGCCCAGCCCCACATCGTCTATGCCGCCCTCCATGGCGCGGTCCATAGCCTCGGTGTGGTAGTCATAATCATGCTTAGGTCCCGTTGGATGAAGCTGAAGATAGCTGGCTTTGTTGTATGTCTCCTGGAAGAGAATGTAGGTGCCGATCCCAACCTCCTTCAGCTTTCGGTAATTTTCAACTGTCGTCGCCGCGATATTCACATTCACTCTGCGAATATCGCCATTCTTATGGTGAACGGAATAGATCGTCTTAATGCTTTCGAGGATGTATTCTATCGGATTATGCACGGGATCTTCTCCCGCCTCTATTGCAAGGCGTTTATGTCCCATGTCCTGAAGAGCAATGACCTCATCCCGAATTTCCCGTTGAGTTAGCTTCTTCCTCGCAATGCTCTTGTTCTTGAGGTGGTACGGACAGTAGACACAACCGTTAACGCAGTAGTTGGAAAGATAAAGCGGAGCAAACATAACTATGCGGTTGCCGTAAAAAGAAAGCTTGATTTCGTTTGCAAGCTTGTATATCTCCTCGATCTTTTCGGGGATATCGCAAGCGAGAAGCACCGATGCCTCCCTGTGCGTCAAGCCCGGGCAATGCATGGTTCTACCATCGGCGTAATGTTTAGGCCTTGCTTTTTCAAGTATGCTGTCAATCAGCTCAATGTTGTTTTTGTTGGCTTTCGCATACTGGAGAGTTTCGAGGATCTCGTCATGATTGATGAATTCCTCCGCTGATAATGATTCGGGATTGTAAATAGCCATATTGTTTCCTTTCTTTTCGGTCAGACTCAGTTCTTTCCGTCAGATGTTTTTATGTCGCCTCTCGATTCGGCGACGGAAAAGCCTATTGAGGCAAGGCTTCTTTTCAACGCTTCAAGGTTCTGTGCAGATTCTGAACCCGTTGAGAGCTTATTGTCGTACAAAATGTACTTGCTTCTAACTTCGACCGGTGACAGGTTCGGCATGACGACATTTGCGCCTGCAAGGATTCCTTTCAGCCTTCCGTCCGGTTCGATTGAGCCAAGAGCCGTTGTTGCCGGAAGCAGAATGTTCGGCTTTATCAGCCTGATCAACGACAGCAGGAAGCATGTCAAATCTGCCGAGCCTGCACGAAAGCCTCCGAACGGTGTATCTTTTTGTGGAATGAACGGTCCAATTCCGCACATTTCCGGCGAAAACTCCTCAATGAATTTTAGGTCGGAAGAAATGTTTTCAAGAGTCTGGAATGGTGAACCCACCATGAAGCCACAACCGACGGTAAAGCCGACCTCTCGAAGCGATTCAAGGCACTGCACACGGTGTTTATAGGACATCTCGCCCGGATGGAGTAAACCATAGTGCTTTTCATCCGCCGTCTCGTGCCTCAGAAGGTAACGATTTGCGCCCGCATTGAACATTTTTTCATATTCGTCCCGTTCGTACTCTCCAAGGGAAAGGGTTATTGCACAATCGGGAAATTCACCGCGTATTTCAGATACGATGCGGATTACCCGTTCAACAGGAAAAGCTCCCTCTCCGCCTTGTAAAACAAAGCTTCTGAAGCCTATTTCATGTCCTTCCCTGCAGCAAGCAAGGATCTGTTTATCGGTGAGCGTATACCGTACACATTTGCCGTTTGATGCTCTGATCCCGCAATAATAGCAATTGTTTCTGCAAATGTTTCCTACCTCTATCAGCCCTCTTATGAAAACCTCCGTACCGTAAATCCTTCTGCGTTCCTTATCAGCAAGCGTTGCTGCGTGGACGTATTCCTCAACGCTTGCATTTTCAAGCAGCGCAAGGTACTCCTTTTTTTTAAGGCGGTGCTCTCGTGCGAGTTTGTCGATCAAAGAAACAGTATCAGCCCTCATCTGTGACTTTAGAGTATGCAGTTTTAACGCTGATGCCGTGAATATTTCCAAGTTTTCCCGCAAGTGAGGAGATTTCATCCTGTGGCGCGTCTATTGCAATGGAGATGATATTGATTCCCCTCGCACGATAGGGAATACCCATCCTCCCGATAATATGCTCTCCATAATGGTGGAGAACCGCATTCAACTTCTCGGCGGCGTCGTCGTCTTCAACTATGACAGCCATTACGGCAACTCTTGTCTGCATTTTCAACATCCTTTCACAAAAATAGCTGCACCTAACTAAAAGGTGCAGCTAAACACATTACAAGCGAAGCTCCTTTCAGTCAGGATAAAAAACCTTTTTGTCAGGTGCACTTTTATCTTAACAAAAAGGGTTTCGACTGTCAATGCTCTAAGTATCAAGCCTACATCTATTAAATCTGCGCCAAGAATCTCGGTATTGATTGTTCGTAGAAAACCATCAAACACTTTTTCTTCATTGGCGATAATATCATCTTCACGCTCGACGATTTTGAACATCTCATTCAGCCCAATCACCCAGCCCCAAATGGGATCATGCTCCGAAATGAAGTAGGCCAGCAGTCCGAATACCGCTGCATAGATCAGCGTGAGCAGCCTGCCGACGAGCCAGAAGCCGATACTGGTATTTTGCAGCCACAACAGCAGCAGAAATGTTGCAATGCCGATCACAAGGCACAGCGCCGGATGAATTGCGGTAAACTGATTGCAGCACACTCCGGCGGCGATGCCGAGAGCGATGCTGTCAAAGAGAATGATATGCCCGAAGAATAGTCCGATCACCGAGCAGACAAGCCCGATGAAAAGCCCAATCGCCATAATCGCGCCCTGCGCTGCCAGCCAGCCCATAAGGAAGCCTTTCGTTTACGCCATGATTGCGTCCATAATCGTTTGAATGGTATTACAGGTATCATCAAAGGAAATGTCCTTTGCGTACTCATACTCGCGGCTGTACTTCTCCCACAGCTTGCGGAGCGTATCGCTTTCGCGGATCTCTTTCATAATCTCCGGGTAGTCTGTCAGGATCATGCCGCTGCCGCGTTTCTGCGTTGTTCGTTCCAGCGCCCTGCGCAGCGTCGCTTTGTCGCACTCCGCGCCGCGCAGCGCGTACAGGATATGTACGTCGTAATAGTCTCTCGGACGGGTATTCGCAATGTTGCGGGACAGCACGGTTTCCAGCTTTTCCGCCAGCACCGTTTCAAGGTTATAGGCAAGAATACTAATCGTGCGGTCATCGAACAGCAGAGAGAATGTATATTCCACCTCTCGGGGCGTTATCATGTCGCCCGTGGTGACATCCACCGTCAGCGGTACGCTGATCGGCGAATAGTTCGCTTTCAACGCGACCCGGATGCCTGGGTAATCGTCGGTTTCCCGAATGTCAGAGATACCGACAACCTCAAACTGCACGTCGTCGGCAATCTGGACAGCGCAAATCTCTGTAAAGATTTTGCGGATTGCTTCATGCGTCAGGGTGAAGCCCTTGATCGTTGTGTCCAGATCCATTGTTGCCCGCGTGTCCAGTCCCACAATGGCGGAAATCAGGAATCCGCCTTTGAGAATGAAATTGTTCTTATATGGCGAGAGCGAGATCCGTTCCAGCAGCCGTTCCAACATATAGTTCTGCATGACGAGCTGCGCCGAGATATGCTTCTCTGCCGCTTTGTTTTTGATAAAGGCTTTCAGTTGCATCGGATTTTTTGTAATCATAGCAAAACCTCCATGTATCGCAGCACCTTGGGCTTCACGCGAAGCTGGTCTGCGTACTGCATCAGTTTGTGAATGTTCTTATCCTTGGACGCTGCATAGCGTTTCATAGCTTCTCCGACAATCTGAACATCGCTGCCGCTGCCGCGCAGGATGTCACACAGCGTCCGTTCCAAATCGTAAACACGAATCGGATTGCCGGAGGGGGATTCAATTTCAATTCTGCCGAACTCGTAGTTCTCCGGCACAACGCGCTTGACAATTAAATTTTCCTGCTTCAAGGACGGGGCATTGTAGCCCTTGGGAAAGGTCATCGTATATTTTGCCGGGGTACGGTCTGAATAGCCCAGCAGATACAGAGCGGTATCGTGCGAGTAGATCCCGCGCCCATACTTGCGCTGCAAGAGGTAGAAATCGTCCTCCCATGCGCTGCTCCGCACATACAGGCCACGCCCGAAGCGGTACATCTCGCCGCTCTTAACAAACTCCTGTAAAACGCTGCGGTGCAGTCCGGCTTCCGTCACCTGCGCAGCGGTAATTGTGCCGTCCTCCGACGCTTCCAGCAGTTCTTCGATTTTCTCCTTGGCATTCATGCTTCTCACCTCGCTTTGACAACCACACATTATATTATAGAGAAATAATGTGTGATTGTCAACCGCGAAACGACGAACACACATCAAATTGTTTGAAAATAATGTGTGAATGTCAGAGAAGCTACAAGGCTTTGTCCTGTTCCTGCCCACGATTGGGGGACAGGATGCTGTCGATGTTCTGCTTGACGGCATCGTATTCCTGCATACGTTTTTTCAGGCTTCCGTACTCAGCGTACAGCCGATCCTTTTCTTCGGTCAGTCTGGAATATTCCTTACGCAGCTTGGCAAGGTCGGGGAGCTTGTCACCGACGCCCGCCGCTTTCAGCGCCCGCGCCGACGCTTCAAAGAGAATGATTTCGCGCTCACGTCCGCGCAGATACTTTTCCTTGTCACGGGATTTTTTGTATTCGCTATACAGCGGCTTTAGCTCTTTGTAGGTGGCGGTATGCTTTATCAGCAGCGCCAGATCCTGATACGATTTGTTGAGAACAGCCTCGTCTTTCCCGTGTTTCTGCACACCGGTTTTCAGGTTGTCGCACTGGATGATACGGGTGACGCCGCCGAAGTATTTGTAAGCATTCACATGGGCAGTGGTCCATGACTCCTGGTTCATGGAGAAAAAGGCTTCTACATAGCTGTAGCCGCTGTATGGCAGGGTTGCCACGAACACATAGGCCGGGATAATTTCACCGGTGTCTGTGTCAATAACAGCGGCAGTGTCGCCGGCCCAGTCCACCTGCATAACCTCACCGGGCTTGTGGCTCAGGTGCATGGTAGCGTTGACCTTTACCAGATAGTTGGCATAGTACTTGCTGAACTGGGTGGACTGGTATGGAATCTCGCCCGCCGCCTAGCACCGATCGCAGTATTCCAGCCACAGCAGGTTCAGAGTAACACCGCTGCGCTGGAGCTCCTTGTGGACATATTCTTTCGTCGGCGAGGTGGACTTGCCCGAATAATGCCCGACATGTCCGGCACAGCTTATGGGTTCCGGATGTGAATGGAAAATTTTATCACTTCTATTGCTTTTTTTATCTAACACAAGTTAATGGTTTTTCATCGAAGCACCCCTGCCAGCACAAAACGGGCATCATCAAACTCATAGCTACAGGTAGAGAGCGTTAGAATGTGATCAGAGATATTAGGCGCAATCTCGCTGGTGAAGCAAGAACGGTCAGCCGCATTCTGAAGCCAGACTTCAAATTCCGCTTCCGTAAAACCAATTTCCCACGCATCGTCCTGTGGTGCGGCAACATACCCCGCGAAGAAATCCACTTTATAGTTTTTGTCCGGTGTTATCAGTAGCGCAACCGGATGCTCGTCAAAGAATTCCTGGTTTTTATATTTATCAATACTTGTAAACATTGTGCCGTTCTTCATATGATGTCCGTAAATAATGGAATGCCGGTCGGCAAAGCTTGCGTCGTTTCGGAAATCCAGGAATATACAGCCGGACCCATTCCACTCGCCGCTGAACAGGTGCTTCAAATAATAGCTGTTATCCCCTCCCTGTACAATCGGATAGTTGATCTTCGTTCCTTCAATGTAGATCCAAGCAACGATGTCAGGGTTGATCTCACGCAGTACAGCAAAATCCACCTCAGGCCAAATCGTGTCGTCCTCATCAGGAAGTGTTTCTGCCCCGGCTGGCTTGTTGATAACAGGTGGCTGTGGTTCGGCAGCTTTCTGTGGAAGCGAAATCATGTGACTGATATCCTCGTAAGCAGCTTCACCGGCGTGATACTCTGATCGAATCACCCATATCTTCCATGCAGAAAACGACATGACTGCGAGAAGAACGGCTGTGAGGCCGCCTAATAACAATTTATTTTTCAGTTTCATGTTTTTCCTCCTGCTGCTTCACTAATCGGTAAAATGTGCTCCTCTTTAGGCCGAGCTGGCGCATTGCAGCAACTGCCGTAATCGTACCGGCCTTCCAGTCTGAATAGAATTGATTCCAGTTTGGCGGAAAGTCTATCATTGGGCGCCCCAAATGCTTCCCCGCCTCTTTTGCAATGGCGATCCCTTCAGACTGTCGCCGCTTTGTTGTGATACGCTCCTGTTCAGCAATACTCGCAAGCACTTCAATCAGAATGTTGTTTATCATCTCAAAAATCCAGTCCTGCTCCTCAGGAAGTTCCACCATGGTAGTCGGGATGTCAAGGATTTTGATTCGAATGTGGTGCTCCCGGAAGTATTCCAGCTCTTTCTTGATGTCAATCTTTCTCCGACTGAGTCGATCCAGCGATTTAACAATCAGGGTATCTCCGTCGCGGAGAAAGTGATTCTTCAGCGATCGGTACCCCTCACGCTCCAAATCCTTGCCGCTTACCTTGTCCGTAATGATATCCCGCTCCTCTACACCGGCATCCATGAGGGCTTTGAGTTGCCGATCCAGATGTTGTTCTCTCGTGGATACACGGGCATAGCCGTATGTCTTTTTCACCTTGTTTTCATCTCCTTTTCCGTTTCAAAAGCTCATGCCTTTTTCGGATATATCCCAAAATGACAAAATAACTTTTTCGGACACAAAATCATATCCCGATTGTCTGCCTGTTGGTAACGCCGAAAAGGGAGACCTTTTCAGATACCCTATTACACGGAGGTGAGAGATGAATTACAGCAAACAGTCGTTGCAGTTTCAAATAGGGCAGATAGGAGACTCGGAAAAGAGAATTCTGAAGTATGGCAAACAGCTCACATCCTTTGAACTGCAACGATCGTCCTGTTTTCTCAAAAAGTCTCCCTCAAATCAATGAACAATATCACTGGACGGAGAAAATGGCTTTCTCTTTTGCCATTGCGATAGACTTTTTTGATTTTGGGGATAAAAAAGACCGCTGACTGTACGCACACGGCGCGGGTCAACGGTCAGTTTTTCGGTGTTCGGTTTTTGTGTTCAGCTTGACAAACTGGAATTTGCACTTCCTCACTCTCCTTTTTTTTATTGTTTCTACTAATATTCGAGCTTAACGATAAAATTCCAGAGCATAAAAATAATACCCACATTATAATATTTTCTTGATTTAAGTATGGTGGCAAGTCACTTCACTCCCCATCCCACGGTGAAAGCTTTTTGTCTTTGATCGAGCATAGATTTGGTGGAAATGGACTTTACATTTTAGACGAACCAGAGGCAGCACTATCACCAATGAAACTTCTATCTTTGATGGTTGCGATAAATGAGTTGATAAAAAAGAATTCTCAGTTTATTATTGCAACGCATTCACCGATACTCATGGCCTTTCCGGGGGCACAGATTCTTCAATTATCGGACAATGGAATTGAAGAAGTGGATTATAAGACTACAGATCACTATATTATTTCAAAGCAGTTTTTGGAAAAACCGGAGCAAATGCTCAAATATCTGTTTGATGAAAATAATGTATAAAAATGTTTGAGTAAATGTAGCAAGCAAGGTCTTTTGGAGCCAAAAGACAGCAGGCGGAGGATTGTAACCGTCAAAGCTGAGGACGACTGGACATGCGTACGCCGCTCCACTAAACCAGCTCGACCGGTGAAATCGAGCAGCGGTTCCGCGTAAATTGAGCAATGGGACCGCCCGGATTGAGCAGTCCCACTGCTCGTGTTGAATATTGACAACACAAAACTGTCAAGGAATCATAAATATAGTGCCGTCAAGGGTTCTCCATGGATAATTCAGCGGGTGTCCATTCTTAATCAAGCAAACAATGCGATGCCGACAATAGCAAGTGCAGAAGCATTATTTAATGTAATTATACCATCCACAGGGAGCACAATTCAATTGTTTTCCTCGCGCAAATAAATGATTTTCTAAGAGTGTATTTTTAATCCTGTACATTGTGTCGCCCTCTAGCTTGCGTAATGAGAGCATCGCAGACCTTGGTAAGCAAAACCTTTGGGAGTCAAAAGCTAGTCAGCGGAAATCCTCGTGAGCCCCCACTGACTGCTCGTGGTATGTATATGCTTATTCGATACCCTGCACCGATGCTTGCTGTTCATCCGGGGCTTTTTCCCTCTGCTTTTGATATTCTTCCAAATACCGATCCAGATAGACCTTGTTGACGGTGGCCATGATCGTGTTGCGGAGAAGATCCTTTGCGTCGGATCGTGTCTCGCCGAGGCCCTCTCTTGCGGGAGCTATGCCGAACGCCGCGCCGAGCATATTCTCAAACTCATCACAAAAATAGTCATATGCGGTCGGAAGGGTATAGTTGTCCCCCTGTATGCTGAACATCATTCGAAGCCCTTCCAACGGGACAACGGGCTTGACTACCGCGATGAACAGGAGCCGCGCAAGGTGCTCCGCCGTGTATGACTTCTTTATGGGAGAGGAGATCAGCCCCTGCTTCACGTAATTGCTCACCATTGAACTTGTCAGCTCCGGCTCCCCCAACGGCGCAAGGTGTGTGTTGACATAGCGTACCACCTGCTCCAGATAAAGCCCGACATCCGGAATCTGTGCATACCGCGGTAAGCGAAAGCCCTCAATAGCCTCTATCATATTATTCACTCCCTTTTCCATGCGGCCATTATACACGGGTATCTTCAATCTTTCAACGGTTTTTAAAATCTTTTTGTCGGTTTTCTGAAAACCGTTGACGGAATGATAAAAACCTGATAGAATTTCGGTGTCGGCCTTCAAAGTCGGTTGAAATGTTTCTTGTTATTCGGAGGACACACCATGAATCAGTTTCGTATCGTCGCAGACTCCAGCTGCGACCTTCTCACACTGGATGGAGCGGACTTCGTCAGTGTCCCGCTCTCAATACGCACTGACGCCGAGGAGTTTTACGATGACGCCAATCTTGATGTTGACGCGATGGTCAGTACGCTCCGCGACACCAAAGGGCGTTCCTACAGTGCGTGTCCAAACATTGCAGACTGGGAAAGCGCATTCGGTGAGAGCGGCAATGTGATTGCCGTTACCATTACCAGCGCTCTTTCAGGCAGTTATAATGCTGCCTGCGTGGCAAAGAAGAATTGTGAGGAACGCAACCCGGCCCGGCGCATCTATGTTGTGGACTCTCTCTCCGCCGGGCCCGAAATCGCCCTTCTCATTGAAAGGGCTTTATATGAGCTGCGTTCTCATGCGGACTTTGATAAAGCATGCGAAGCATTGAATACATATCAGGCCCACACGCACCTGCTTTTTGCATTGGAATCCATGCACAACCTTGCACAGAACGGCCGTGTCAGCAAGCTCGCCGCAACGATGGCAAGCGTCCTCGGGATCCGCGCCATCGGGCAGGCCAGTGCCGAGGGTACGCTTGAGATGCTTGGAAAGTGCCGTGGGGTTCGGAAAGCGCGGCAGTTTATGCTGGGCGAAATGGAGAATCTTGGCTACATGGGCGGAAAGGTTCGGATCGGGCATTGTCAGAATGCGGCGCTTGCGCTGGAGCTTTGCGCCGAGATCCGGCAGCGATTTCCGGCGGCAGACGTGAGAAGCTATCCACTGCGGGGACTGTGCAGCTATTACGCCGAGCGCGGAGGGATCATGCTGGGATTTGAGTCATGAAAGCGGGCGCAACCAATGAAAAGGGAAGATGCGCCGGAATCTTTCATCTGATTGTACGCATTCTGACCCTGCCACCCATCGTCATCGGTATAACAGTGTTTCTGATGTATGTCCCTGCGAAGCTTTTGACACTGCGGGAGTTGCTCCTGTGCGAGTTGTTTTTGCTGCTCATTCCCATGGCTGCATATCCTATACGGGAGATATTTCACATTGGAAAGGATCGGAGAAAGGGACAGCGCAGCACGGCGCTGGTATGCAGTGCCATCGGATACCTGTGCGGGTTTCTCTGGTCAATACTGACCCCGTGCTCCTGGCTCGTCCACATTCTATTCCTCTCCTATGTCATTTCCATCGCAGCACTGCTGATTCTCAACGCCGTTTTCAGGCTGCACGCAAGCGGCCATGCCTGCAGCACGACGGCTCCTGCGTTTCTGCTGACGTGGAAGCTTCATCCGCTTTTTATTATACCGTCTGTGCTGCTGATCGCAGCGGTCTATCGCTCCTCGCTGAAGCTGTCGCGCCACACCCTGCCGCAGCTCCTGATCGGCTCAGCAGTCAGTCTGCTCGCCTGTGGTATTTCACTGCTGACCTACGGACTCGGCTGACAGCTACGCAACCCGATAACCAAAAAATGCGCCATACCACTATTGCGCAATGTGGTATGGCGCATTTTCTGTGCAGTCACTCCCGATCCTGTTTCTTTAGCTCACTCAGGGCTGGAGACGCTGTGTTCTTTTCCGCCGCCTTGATCCGCCTGTACATATCCTGCATCTTCCGGTCAATCTCGGCAATCTTACCTGAACATTCGAGCATCTCCTCATTGATGCCCTCCGGCAGCTTTGTTTTGTCTACCTTATATCGGATGTCATGCTCCAAACTGGCCCAAAAGTCCATGGCGATCGTGCGGATCTGTATCTCTGCGGTCACATGCTCCGTCCGATCTGACAGATACACCGGCATACGGATATCCAAATGCAGCGACCGGTACCCATTGTAGTTTGGCGTGCGTATATAGTCCTGCCGTTTGATGATCTCAATATCCGTCTGGCGCTCCACCATTTCCGCCACCCGGTACACATCGTCAATATAGCTGCATACCACTCTGACGCCGGCAATGTCGTTGATGCTCTCCCTCGCCGCCTCAATCGTCGGCGGAAGACCCTTCTTTCGTAGCTTTGCCACCATGCTTTCTATGGCCTTTACGCGGCCCTCGATGTGATGGATGGGATTTCTGGCATAGAGCACTTTGAACTCATTGTTTAGTATTTCAAATTTGAGGGATAATTGCTTTACCGCTGCATCATATAGATTTTGCATCAGCCGGATCTCATACGGGTCGTTTCGAAGCATTTTACCGTTTTCCCCATTTATCATTTCTTTGTCAACCATCCTTTTTCGCATTCTCTCTGGCATTTCGAACAGAGGCCTTCCACAATGATCCGATGCCGGTTGATTTGACGGCCGGTCATCCCTGCAACGGTTGTATCGATCTTTGTCCGATAATCTAAAGGAGCATCTACTGCCGTACCGCATTGCATACAGTTCAGATGATTGTGCATGTCTGTTCGGCTGTCATACCGATCCGTACCTGGAACGCGCACATGACAGATTTGCCCGTCAGCAGTTAAGCGCCCCAAGTTACGGCAGACCGTTCCGCAGCTGATTCTATCATCCACTTTGCAGACATCCTCATATATCCTTTTATTGGCGGTCTTTTAGGAAGAGAGCAGCCATCTGCTCATAGCCCTCCTTCCTGGCCTTGGCTGCGAAGCAGGTGTACTTGTTCCGGGTCTAAGGCTCTCAGGCAAGGGGCTTTCAAAGGTTCTTTTCCGTCTGTGTGCCTGCGTATTTGTTGGTGTTTCCAATATTGACACACCCCTTTCTCGCCCGGAAATCAAGCATATTTGTTACACTATCATCAGGAAGTGTTCCTAATAATAGTGTAAATGAAACGAATTTGCATGTCAACCGATCGTTGTATGAGAACTTGCTTGCGGAGATCATCCTATTAGAGGAACGCTATGCGGAAAAACACTCTGCCGGCATTCCATCGCTGCCAACAGAGTGCTATCATGACTTCTATATTATACGATTTAGATTCGAAGAAACAAATACGCTACATTGCTGATCTTTTGTTTCATCTATGCAACATCTCCCTCTCCAAACTTTACACCGATCTTTGCAATTCTGTCGCAGCAACTCTCGATCAGCTCCCTGTCGTGGGTGATCACGAGAATGGTCCTGCCGTTCCGCGCTTCGCTTTTCAGCCTTTCTGCAATCAGGCGCATATTCTGCCCGTCAAGGCCGCTGGTGGGCTCGTCAAGGATCAATATCCTGCGGCCGGAAAAGATGGCGCAGGCGATGGCAAGCCGCTGCTTCTGCCCGCCGGACAGGGCGGACGGGTGCGCATCCCTGTACTCGTAAAGGCCAAGCTCGTTGAGCAGGTTTCTTGCATGGCTCTTGCTTTCTTCTGCCCATTCGGTATTCAGCAGCAGCTCCTCCGCCACACTCGCCGTAAAAAACTGCGTTGACGTGTCATTGCCGCAGTAATAGATCTCCCTGCGCCGGACTGCCGCTCTTGCCTTTTTCCCATCTATCAGGATATGTCCCCTTGTCTGCCTTGCCAGCCCGCAGAGGATCTGCGCAAGGGTGGTTTTCCCCGCGCCGTTTTGTCCCGTTATGGCGGTCACTTTGCCTTTCGGAAAGGCGAGGAAAATATCATCGAAAATGACCTCCTTGCGTATTCTTTTCGAGAGCCCTGCTGTCCTCAAGACGGCAGGGCTTTCGTCCAATACGGAGGGAACGGGAAGGCTCTTTCCCTCATGCGGAGAGCGCAGACCCATGCCTAAGACATCTGTTTCCGGAAGAAGAAGTAAGTCCCGTGGCGCATACTCGGCCGCTATTCTGCCGTCTCGTAGATATAAAAACCGGTCTGCGATCCCCATCAGCCAGTCGATCCGATGCTCCGCGAGGAGCAGGGTAAAGCCCTGCTCCTTGAGCTGCCGGAGGGTCTGCGCAAGCTGCCGCGTCCCGGCGGCGTCGAGGTTAGCCGTCGGCTCGTCGCACACAAAGACCTTTGGCTTCATGGCATATACGGACGCAATGGCCGCCCGCTGCTTTTCTCCGCTTGAGAGGACGTCAACTGCCCTGTCTTTCAAATGGGACAGCTTCAATGTCTCTATGGCGGCGTCCGTCCTCTCCCGTATCTCCCGGGTGGACAGGCCGTAATTCTCGCAGGGAAAGGCCACCTCTCCGGCAAGCTCAGAGGAAAAGAACTGGCTTTTGGGGTCCTGAAAAACGCTTCCCACCAAACGCCCGATCTCCCATGTGGAAAGCCTTGATATGTCCTTGCCGTCTATCCTCACACTTCCGCTGAAAACTCCGGGATAGTAGGACGGCGCAAGCCCGTTGACAAGCCTTGTCACGGTGGTCTTGCCGCAGCCGGAGAGCCCCGTCAGCACGACGCATTCGCCGCTTTTTACCGAAAGGGAGATGTCCCGCACGCCTCTGTCTGAGTTTTCGTATTGAAAAGAAGCGCGTGTAAGTTCGATCATGCCATACTCCTTTCCAAAACCAAATAGGAAGCCGTGGCTATCACACATGCGGCTGCCGCAATATAATCCCGCGTCCCAGCCCTTTTTTCATAATAGCTGCCGCGCACGCCCGGACGTTCCGCGCCCCTTGCAACGGCGGAAACGGAAAGCTGATCGGCGAGCTGCAATACCCGAAGAAGAAACGGAACCAGCACATACTCCATGCTCTGCAAGGGATGCGTGAGCAGCTGCCCCGCCGCAGTAAGACCTCGGTTTTTCATAGACCTGCCCACCCCCTTTAGCTCCGTCCGCATGGTAGGGAAGAAGCGAAAAACCACAAGAAGCCCGAGAATGAACGGGGTGGGCATACGGAGGCGGGATAAAAACGCAGAGAGCATCCCCGGCGGCGTGGTGATCAGATCCCATGACACCAGAAAGATTGGCGACAGATTCCAGAACATCAGAACATAAAATTCCGAGAAGACCGGCATGTGCAGCCCGTGGAAGCGGATACCGTACAGCAGCAGCGCCAGCAGCAGATAAAAGCAGCCATAGGACGCGGCAAGGCGGAAGTTCCGCTGTAAGACGAGATAAAGAAGCGCACCGCCGGTCAGGATGCAGGTAAGCAGCACATTCCCGCCGATGGTTACTCCGGCAAAGACGCACAGCAGCGCCCACAGCTTGACCGGCACCGCAAAGGATGCGTCCGCTCTCATAGAACGCCGGCCTTCTGAAAATGCCTGCGGATCAGCCGACTGCCCACCATGCAGCCTAAAAAGCCCATCAGCGTCGTAAACAGCAGAATAAAGGCCAGCCAGCCGGGAGAGGTGTAGTAACGCACATAGGAATCGATGTAGCTCTGCTCCATGCCGCTTGCCAGCGCAAAATCGTAGTAGGTGTCCCAGAAGAACCAGATGGGCAGCAGATTGACCCCGTTGTACAGCAGGCTTGCCGCCGTCCAGGCGGCAGTCAGCCGTTTCGGTTTTTGGCAGGAGCCTTCCTTCCAGAGAATCGCCTCGCAGAGGATTCCCACGAGAACATAATAAGGAAGCAAGAACCAGTTGCCCATCAGCAGGAAAATCACGCCGAGGATCGTCATATAGATCAGCGTCACAAAACGCTTGCCGATCCGGCTGACCATGAGCATATAGACCGGCGCGCAGAGGAACATGGTGATCCCCACGGACAGCACCATGCTGACAAAGTCGTTGGCCATGCAGACCATATTGACGACGAGCTGGATCACGATCAGTACTGCGGAGAGCAATACCGTTGTAATAACATCCTTAACCGTCCACTTTTTCTTTTTGTCCATAAATCCATTCCTCCGTTTTCTGTTAATTTATACTACTGTTAAGAATCCGAGCATCCACGCAGATATAATTTGCAATGCAAATAAAACAATCGTAAGTATCGATACTCTGGTTTTTCTCTTTACAACATAGCTGAATCCCGTGAAAATCCCGCAGATGGCCGCTGCAATTCCTATACCTGCTACTATGTTCAGCTCCGTCGAAATAATTGTGTAAAGAGAAAACCAATGAAGCATTCCGGCAATCCCCGCCGCACCAAGAATGAGCCCACATATGGGAAGTATAATCCTTTGCCATTGAAACGAGCTGCGTTTGCAAACGATCTTTGCGCCAAATACGATCAAAATGGCAAGCCACAGGATCGTCAGCAGGATATAACTTCCCAATGACAGAAAGCTGCCGGCAAAGCCGTTTAGAGGTCCTGCGGGAACATAGTCATGAGCCAGTCGGAACGTCATGCTCGTCACCCTACCGTCCGATACAGAGAAAGCAAGGCTTCTTTCCTCCGGGATCGCCTCGGCACAGTAGAACTGATATTCTCCCACAGGCTCGTACAGTAAATCCTTATCGGCAAGAGGCATTTTCAGTCGGAGATTTTCTTCTCCCTCTTTTGAGATTTGGATTATTTGCATTCGCGCCTGTATCTTGCCTACATATGACCATGCGGATCGTGCCGGAAGATAGTTGCCAAATAGCATAGAGAAGTCACGTGACCCTACTTCCTGCTTCGGCGGTCGCGCATCCTGCTCGATGACTGCCTCCATGATGGCGGAGCAGTAATCCGTTTCCATCACATTGGTCAGGATTAGGATTGCACGTTCAGCTTCCGGTTCCACCCAAAACTGCGTCTTGAAGCCATAGGTTCCACCCTCATGCCCGAGTATTCCGGGATGATTCGCATACTGGCAGAAGCCATGAGAAAGTCCGGCGTTTGCCCCATAGGAACACCATGTCTCTTTAAACAACCGCTCCTTTGTTTCCGGGCTTTTGAAGAGTCGTGTCTCCTCTCCTGGCGCTTTTGCCAGCCACTCGGCAAACAGAAGCAGGTCTGCGGCTGTGCCATTCATGGCTCCTGCAGGATACATGCGGAGGTGCATCTCATCCTCCCGCCGAAATCCTTTTCCGGTATAAGAATAACCCTTCGCCTTGTGATCAAGGAGTCCATCCACATCCATCCAAAAGGGACCGACAGAGGTATGCGTCATACCCAGAGGCAAAAGAATATGTTCTTTGATATAATCCTCATAGCTTTGGTCGCTGGCTTCCTCCACGATCAACGCTGCAAGTGCCGCGCCGTAATTGGAATAGGCGCTGACGGTTCCCGGCGGATAGACCTGCTTGGGCTGGTGCGCAGATAGTACTTCTTTGAAGGGAATTACCTCACTCGCGCTGTAATAGCGCAAATCCAGCAATTCTTCCTCAAATCCTGCCGTATGGTTCATCAGGTGAAGTAAAGTAACCGGCTCAGCGAATCGCAGATTTTTCAAAAAGCCGTCCGGCAGATAGGTGCGGATATCCGTTTCCAGATCGATTTTACTATCCTCAACAAGCTGCATCACGCTGACCCACACAAAGGTCTTTGATATGGAACCCCATTCAAAAACCGTGGTCTCAGGATCCATGGCCGTATTGTTCTCTAAATCAGCAAAGCCATACCCCTTCGCAAATACCGAATTGTCATGCTCCGAAATTACGACACACGCGCCCGGAACCGTTTTGCCAATATATTTTTCGGAAACAGCGTTTACGCTTGCCTCATATGCGTCTGGTGCACCGGATGCATATGCAGAAGGAGCGAGGAACGTAATCATAATCAGCGCCGCAAGAAAGCATTGGAGGGTCTTGTATCTCATCAGTCTTTTCATAGGGTCATTACTCTATTGTCAGTCTGAAATCACAGCAGTCTCCGCCCTGTCCGAGCGTCTTTGTCCGTCCCCATTTGAGCTTTGGATGCATATGTCCGTAGGCCTCGTCATCCGCGCGGCAAAAGCCGGCTACAATCTCCGGGCAGCCGTATTTCACACAGGTATCCTGATAGGGGCAGGTCAGCATGTCGAAGCACATTTCCTCTTGCTCCGTTCGTATCCAATTAGCCCGAAAACCGCAGTCCTCTCCAAAAGAGCTTTTTGTCATTTTGGCAAAGAACTTCGGCATCAGCTTATACAGGCCCGGTATCCTCATTGCCCCTCGAATTTTTGCACCAACGCCCGCTGCCCGCTTTTCATAATATCTATTCAGAAAAGCCGCCGCTTCCTCCCGGGAGATTCCGTTGCCCGTCATGGCGTCAAAGGCGGCGATGGCAGGATAGATGCGTTTCCGCGTATGCATATACATCTTTTTCGGCTCGTCGGCGTTTTCATCCACGATTTCCGCATAACGCCTCCATGCATCTTCTATGATCATGTCTGTCTTTTCCGCGCCATACTGTTTTTCCATTGCAGATACCGCTCCGGTCAAGTATCTTTTGTCTAACCTTTTATCCATGTGCTTTCCCGCCTTTCAGCGTCCAGCCGATTGCCTGGCTGCGCATTTCCACAAAGCGCCTGTACAGGCCGTCTTCGCGCATCAGCTCCTTATGGTTTCCGTATTGAACGATCCTGCCGTTCTCCAGCACGATGATTTGATCTGCCGTGCGCACGGTGGACAGACGGTGGGCAATCATAAGGATTGTTTTGCCTTTTGTCAGCTCCCGGATGGCCTTTTGCAGCTCCTGCTCGTTTTCGGGATCCACGCTGGCTGTGGCTTCATCCAAAATGACGATGGGTGCGTCCTTCAGAATTGCCCTTGCAATGGAGATTCGCTGCTTTTCCCCGCCGGAGAGGCTGGAGCCGCCTTCACCGATCTTTGTCTGATAGCCATCGGGCAGCGTCATGATAAAGTCATGGCAGCAGGCTTTCTTTGCGACAGCTATGATTTCATCCTCGCTCGCGTCCGGTCTGCCAAACCGGATATTGTTCTCGACGGTGTCCTCAAAGAGATACACATTCTGAAATACGATGGCGAAATTCTTTAGAAGGCTGCCACTGGTATATTCCCGCACATCCCGGTCGCCGAGCGTGATCTGCCCCTCGTTTACATCCCAGAAACGGGCAATCAGACCGACCAGCGTGGTTTTTCCGGCGCCGGAGGGACCAACAATGGCGCAGGAGCTTCCCTGGGGTACGCTTAATCTGATTTGATGTAATACCTCCTTTTCCCCGTATCCAAAGGACATATTCTTCACTTCGATATTGAAATTTTCCGGCACAAGATCAGCCCCGTTTTCGTCCAGGGATGGAATGTCCATGATGTTATCCAGCCGATCCAGGGAAGCCTCCACCGCGCGGGCAATGGAGGACATACTGCCCGCCACCTCCACGGCGGCATAGATCATGAAGCTGGACACGAGAAGCAGCAGGCACTTCTCTGGCGTGATGCTTCCTCCTGCCAGAAGATAGGGCGCAAAAACCAGAATAGCCGCCCGTGCGAGCTTGAATACCGTCTGATAGAGCGCCGTCATTTTGGAAAACGCCTTTTCAAGCACGATATTTGCCTCTTTGCTTTCCTCAATTGCGGCGTCAACTGCTTTTCCGGTGCGCTCCGCCAGCCCAAACGCCTTGACTACGCCCATGCCCTGCACATATTCCAAAACGGCAGTGACCAGGCCAGCCTGGGCTGCCTGACGGCGGGGCGCGTGTTTCCTGCCGACCTTGCCGATAAACGAATAAACAATGAGCGCCACAGCAAGTCCGGCCAAAGAGATCAGCCCGATCCGCCACTCATAGATCATAAGCCAAACGCCAATCACGATGGCGTGGATAAACCCGCCCGCCACATTTTCCATAATGGTAACGGACTGCTGCTCCAGATCACCAAGGGTGGTCGTCACCGCCGCAGTGATATCACCGAGCCTGTTTTCATTGAAATAGCCCATAGGAGCCCTTTTCAGGCGTTCGCCGATCTCCATGCGCTTTTCCGACCCGAACGCGAAGCTGCCAAGAGTTCTGGCATTGGCTGAGAGATTGACAAATACAATTCGCCCCACAATGGAAACAATCATGATGCCAAGCGAAATCCAGATCGTGCTTTCAGGCATAACATCGCCGGAAAGCTGCTTCAGGATTCCTGTGAGCACCGTTAGAATGGCCATGATTGGGATCATCTCAAAGAATGAGCTGACAAGGTATGCAAGAAAAGAGCGGATAAGACGCTTCTTCTGTAAGCCCGAGAACAACAAAAGTCTTTGAAACAACCTTATCATCACGCCACCTCCTCTGCGGTATCTTTGCCCTGCATATGGGCTTTCCACAATTCCTTGTATAGATTGCTTGTTTCAAGAAGCTCCTCATGGGTTCCTTCCGCAGCGACATTTCCTTTATCCACGACAAGGATCTTGTCTGCTTTTGTAATGGTAGACAGCCGATGCGCAATGACAATTAAAGTTTTTCCCGCTACAAGCCCCGCAATGGATGCTTGAATAACGGCCTCATTTTCAGGATCGGTAAATGCTGTGGCCTCATCCAGCACCACGATCGGGCTGTTCTTTAGGATTGCCCTTGCAATGGCGATTCGTTGCCTTTCTCCGCCGGAGAGGTGGCTTCCCGCATCGCCCGCCAGCGTATCATAGCCCTCCGGCAGAGCGGCGATGAAATCGTGACAGCTCGCTTTTTTTGCCGCTGCTTCGATCTCTGCGTCTGTGGCCTCCGGTTTTCCGATACGAATATTTTCTCGGATAGACAGATGGAACAGAAAGTTATCCTGTGATACATATGAGACAAGCTCCATTATCTGAGGAAGAGGAATGTTCCGCACGTCCACGCTGCCAATACGGACGTCGCCGCTCTCCGCCTCCCAGAAGGAGGCGATGAGCCGCGCAATGGTAGATTTACCGGAGCCGGAGGGACCCACAATGGCCGTCATACCGTTTTTTGCGCAGTCAAAGGAAATTCCATGCAAAACCTCCGTCTCTTTGTATCGGAAGGTAACATGATCAAAGGATACATCGGCGTCCGCAAGGACAGCTCTCTCGGTCGGCCGCACAAGCTCCGGCTCATCCAGAAGATTTCCTACCTCCTTTACGGTGGAATCCACCATGGCCAGGCTGTCGGTGTACTGCAATGCCTGAATCAGCGGTTTTACGAGTCCAAGGGCGAGAATGATGCAGGTAATCAGCGTACCCGCTTCGACCCTTCCGTTTATAAAGAGCCAGCTCCCCAAGGGCAGCACGCCCACAAGCGTTGCCGTCAGGATGGAGAGCCCCATCACATAGTAGCCGTTGGTCTGCTTGAACCAGGTCACTTTGGCGGTCTCGTTTTCCGCCACGGCGTCGGCGTATTTTTTATATGAGCGTTCACCCTGATTGAACGTCTTCACCACTTCGATGCCGCCGATGTATTCCACCGTTGCGGCATCCATGTTTTTCCCGGCGGCAAGTACTCTGGCATATCTCTTCTCGTAATCCTTCATCATTCCCATATAGCAGAAGGCGCCCACCGGAATCGTCACAAGAGAGATCAGCGCGAGTCTCCAATCAAGGCTAAAGAGGTAAACGAGCATTAGAACTGGGATCAGGATGTTGGCAGTGAGCTCCGGTACCATATGCGCCAGCGGAAGCTCCAGCTTTTCCACGGTGTCCACGATGATCGTTTTGAATTTCCCGGACGGCGTATCAAGGATCGTTCCCATGGGGACACGGGAGAGCTTCTCTGTTATCGCCATGCGGATATTCCGCAGAATGATAAAGGCAGACTCATGGCTTTTCATTGTAGAAAAAGTTCCGAACCACACCTGCCCGAGATAGCCCGCAAGAGCAATCAATGCCAGAAACGCCAACTTGCTGAAAGCATAGTCTTCGTGGCAGATCATAATGATCCCGCGGGACACCGCAATGTAGGGGATCATGCCACAAAGTGCCCCCAAAACCGCAAGTACGACGGAGCCGATCAGTTTCCCTTTGCACGGCTTCGCAAAATCCATCAGAATCGTCATCGCCGAGTTTTCTTTTCCCGCCATCATTCCTCACCTCGCAAAAGTCTTACAATCTTTTCTTTCTGCCCACCGGAAAGATCCTTCACGATTTCTCCGTCCCGGATGAACAGTATTCTTGTGCAAATCCGCATCATAAACTCAATATCATGTGTGATGATCAAAAGCACCTTGCCTTGCGTCGCAAGGCTTCGTGTCAAGGCACCGACCTCTTCCATGCTTTTCAGATCCAGTCCGCTGGTAGGTTCATCGAACACCAGCAGCTCCTTGCCGCAGATATCGCTCACCACAACCGCAAGGCGCTGCATCTGCCCGCCGGAAAGAGACAAGGGATGCCGTTCCTTATACGCCAGCAGATCCACCTTTTCTAATGTGCGGTCAATCTCGTCTTTGTTCGGAGCTTTTATGCCAAGCGCGCATTCCGCCGCCACGCTGTCGGTAAAGAGCTGGTGCCCCACATCCTGCATGACCATGTATGCCTTTTTCCGTCTCAACCGCCGGCTCATCGGTTTTCCAGCCCACAAAACAGTGCCGGAACTGTTCTTTTGCAATCCGCAGAGCATTCTGGCGAGGGTCGATTTCCCGGCGCCGTTGACGCCCGCAATGGCGATGATTTCTCCGCGGCTTGCCTGAAAAGAGATATCATTCAATACATTCCGGCCGCCGAGACGGACGCTGATTTTCTGAGCGGAAAGCAATCCATCGGCAGCGATTGTTTTCACACCGCCCGAGTCGGATACCGACAGATCCCTGACACGCAGTCCCATTCTGCGAATATCTGCTTCAGGCAGCGCCTTGAACGCTGAAGCCTCCATGTCCGATGCAATCCGGCCATCCTGCATATAAACGACGCGATCCACAATGTCCATCAGATACCAGATGCGGTGCTCTGCGATCAGAATGGTCTTTCCTGATATTTTCGCCCGTTGGATCAAATCAGCCAATTCTCCGATGGCCTTCATGTCGAGATTCGATGATGGCTCGTCAAACACAAGGACATCGGGAGCGGAAGCATATACGCTGGAAAACGCGATCTTCTGCTTCTCTCCGCCGGACAGTTCAAAGATGTTTCGGCCCCGGAGTTCGCTAAGATGCAGCTCCTCCGTAAGTTCATCTAATCGGGAGCGCAGAGCCTCTCGCGGAATGCCCCGATTTTCAAGCCCAAACACGATCTCGCTGTCCGTATCCGTATTGAAAAACTGCGTTCGAGGATTCTGAAAAACCGTCCCTACCGCATCCGATAGCGCAGCAATCTCTGTCTCCCGGGTATCCATACCGTTTACGTTCACCTGCCCCGAAAGATTGCCGTGGAAGAAATGGGGAATCAGTCCGTTTGCGAGCCGTGTAACCGTTGTTTTTCCACATCCGGACGGTCCGCAAAGCAGCACGCATTCGCCGGACCGGATAATAAGGTTCAAATCAACGACTCCGCCGTCCCCGCTTTCAGCGTATGTAAAAGAGACATTCTGGAACGATATCATAATCAAAACACCCCTTTCATGCCCGCGTATATCATGCCGGCAACGAGCGCCGCGTAAGCAATTACCACCAGCAAATCAGCAAACGAAAACGCAATTTCCTCTATACAGCTTCTTTCACCTGTGTGCTCGATGCCTCTTGTAATCGCTGCCTGCGTAATCTCGTCCGAAATTCTGGAAGCAGAAACAAGCAGGGGAACATAGACATACTCCATCGTCTGTATAGGATGGCTAATCAGCCCAGCCGCGGACGCTGATATCCCTCGCAGCGCCATGGCATCCCGTATGGAGGCCCACTCTTCTCTCATGGTCGGGAAATAACGGAGCGTAACAGCAAGAGCAATCGTGAGTCCTTTCGACAATCGAAGCTTTGTGATCGCCGCAAGAAATTTACTTACGCTGGTCGTTGCAATCAGAAAGCTGCCCAGCATAAAACAGGGAAGAAGCTTGCGGATATACACTGCAAACATATAGACGATTCCGCCGAAAGTCACGGGCAGCCTTGGTACGATAAAAAGCTGGATCAGCAGAAGCGCGAGAAAAAATGCTGCGTATTTCAGCATCCTTTTCAGATTGCCGGAAACGCTCAGAAGTACAAGCGGAATCCCCACAAGCACACACTCCACCGCAATGCTTTTATTCATAAAAACGGAAACACTTGTGACCGCGAGAATCAGAAGCTTCGTCCGTGGGTCGAGTCTCATTTATACGACTCCTGCTTTTTCAAAGTGTTTTTTCATAAGCTTCTTTCCAATCAGTCCGCCGATGATCGCGCAGACAAGTGTCCCGATAATCATTGCGGGGATTGCCCACCAGGTAGCCCCAATCGAATGAATCACTCCTTCAAAGGAGGAGAAGTCACCTTTATTCTTCATAAAAGCATCAAACTGTGCGGGCATGACAAGCATTGGAATGTATGCCCCCATCGGCGCAAGCGCCATGACGCAGTAGGCAAGCAGGTTTTTCTTAAAGGATTTGAAATCAGCGGAAGCGCAGATAAAATCCGCGATCACGCCGAAAACCAGGAAGAATACGGACATCATCCAGAACATTCCCGTAACAAACAGCATAATCGCCGCGATTGCACCGAGAATGGAGAGAGCTCCCTTCTTCGGTATTTTTGCCACATAGAGCATGAAAACTGTCCCCGTAAAGAGCGCCACGATCATTGGCATAAACGGGAAAGTGACCGGCGTCATCTGCGCAACCCCGCCAATCACAAACGCCACCACAGCATAGATGAGCGAAAAGATGCCCACCGATATAAAGTCCCTTGTTTCCAGCTTCTTCGCATCTGTTTTAAGCATAATAAATGACCTCCAATTTTATATTGTTCAGTTAGAGTAGGCTAACTCGCGTGTAAAAAATTAAAGTGATTGTATGATTGTGTATTATTCCAGCCGGAGCAAGCCTTCCCAGCCAGAGTTGAAGAACTTTGCAAGCTCCTCAATATACCGCATAGCTTCTTCTTTGGGCATATCATGGACAATCGTCTCACATACCGCCGTAAAATAGGCGCTGGTAATCATGTGGTGAAGCTGCTTTGTCATTTTCCCGGAGAGCTTTCCTCTTTTGCGGAGAAGTGCGTAGTATTCCTCTGAGCACTTTACCTCCAGTTCCACAAGCTCCTCCAAAAAATTTGCATAGCGCGTACCTTCCGCCCGGCAGAGGATCAGCTTGAAGGCATCAAAATGGGCGTACATATATTCCACAAAGACGCGCAAATACTCAGTGGACAGCTTCAGGCTGTCCTTCGTCTTTTCCTCGGAGACAAGATCGAAATGGGCGGCCTGTGCGGCTTTGAACTGCTCCAGCAGTCCCTTTGCTGCCTCGCCCACAAGATCTTCAAAAAGCGCGGCCTTATCCGGGTAATAGCCGTAGAAGGCGCCTTTCGTGAAGCCCGCCTCTGCGACGATTTTATTCAAAGATGCATCCTTGAAGCCCTTTTCCAGGAATTCTTTTTTCCCAACTTCGAGGATCTTCATTTGAGTCTCTGTACGTTCCATTGGCGCCCCCCAATATACTGGTAGTATATACTGCTGGTATATTATAGCCGAGCAGATTGAGTTTGTCAATAGGATATGCCTTTTCCGGTTGCCGTGCTTTTCTTCTTCGTGGGGCTGAAGTGCAATCGAGCAGTACTCTCGGCTGATTTAACATATAACAGAGCAGCACCAGATCGGGGCCGCTTTGCCTTTGGATACAGGAATATATAGAAGATTTCCATACGCTTTTGTTTTTTCGCTGTACTTTGAGACGAAACCTGTGATATACTTTTGATTACTGAGGGAGTTTGTTTCGGTACTATTGCACAAAAATATTTAGGGAGGTGATGCGAATGATCACGGTCGCGGATGTCATGAAACTGCCATCCATGTATGGCGCAACTATTCTCGCAGGTCATGCCGGAATATCAAACCCAGTTGAATCAGTTACCGTGCTGGAGTATGGACAGATCACCAGTACGCTGGACGAATTATTCTCTCAAACCGAATTTCAAGAGAACGCGTTGATCATTTCCTCGTTTGCCACGATAGCAGACGATGTTGACGCGCAGTGCGAAAACATCCGTAGATATCACGCAATAGGGTGTGTTGGGTTTATCCTTTTTTACATCGGGTTGATCCTTCCAAGCGTGGATGACCGGGTTATTGCCTGCTGCAATGAACTTGATTTGGTATTGATTACCATGCCCGGGGATATAAGGACCCATAAATATAGTGACGTGATTGGCGACATATATCATGCGATTTTCAAGGATCAACAGGCAGGTTCAAATTATGTAAGTACACTTATTCGCCGGTTTTCTAATCTTCCTGCAGAGCAGCGCAACACAGGCACATTACTTCGTATGCTCAGCAACCACTTGCAGGCATCGATTATTCTAACTGATTACAAAAAATCAATCAGCAATATCGTGTGCTGGCCGCAATCGCTATCGGAGCTATTAAGCAAGGAACTGAAAAAACAACTGCAAAAAATGCAGGGCGAACAAGCGGTCAAGATCTCTTATGATGATAGTGTAGGTTATTTGCAACACTGCCCAACACTTTTGGAGGGCAAAGAAAGTTTCGATTTATATACATTTAAGTACAATGAATTACTATCAAGAGAAGATCTGTGGCAGGCGAGTGAATTTGTCCAGCTATATAGCCATATTTGGAATAAGGATCTGGGAAAACTTGTAACATCAGAGCTGGTTCGAGCCATCATTGACGACGACCCCTTGAAAATGAGGCGATTAGCAGACTTGTTCCAAATTAATGTTGCAGAGTTGAATCAAATGTGGGTGTTTGATTCTGTTGATTCTTCAGAGCCGGATTTGAAATCGCTGAGGAAATGCACAGAGTACTTTTCCGGAATATACAAAACGGTTTTGGTCGGTTACTATGAATCCAATATGGTGATTTTTGCCCATGCTCCCCAAACGGCAGGTGAACGAGATGCTATCGTGCAAGATTTCATTAACGAGTCGGCGGATTCTTATAGTAACTACATAGTGGTTTGCTGTGATTGCCTCAATACGACCAATGATGCCCATAACGCATACTTTGATGTCATGCAGTACGCTTCTTATGCCAGAAGCATCTACCCACAAAAGCGCGTCTTACGTCCATCGGACGTGTCCTTCGCCTCAATATGCGCAAAGGAAGCTGCTTGCAGGGAAGCTCAGATTCACTATCTAAAAATCATAGAAGACATTGAAACAACACCTGAGTTGCTGACAACCTTGACCGCATATTTGCTAGACCATGAGAGCAGCATGGCCAATACCGCAAAAGCACTTTGCTGCCACATCAACACGATAAAATATCGATTAAATTCTATCCGCGACAATACGGGCTATTCCCCATCTAAACCAGCAGACGTATATCCACTACTGATTGCTGTTGCAATCAATCGCATGAAGAACTCCGAAAATGAATAATAAAAGAAAAGAGCGGCGGACTTGTCCAAATGGACAAATCCGCCGCTCTTTTCTTTTGCCCTTATAATAAATACAATCGCACGCAACTGGACTTATAATAGTTATTAAGCTGTAGTGCATATTGCACACAGAAATAATCTACATAGGAGGACTTCAAGATGCCGCGTGAACTTACAGCTTGCGAGATCGACAGCATCATGGTCGGAGCGACGTTCCTTGGTGCAGGTGGCGGTGGGCCACTGGATACCGGCCGCGAACTGCTGAAAAAGCAAACATCCGGTTCGTATTCCATCGATCTCTATTCCATGGACGAGATCCCCGAAAAGGAACGGGATGCAACGTATGGCGCGATGGTCGCCTGTTTGGGGTCTCCACAAAAGATCAAGGAGAATGGTACCTTTGGTCCAGATGGGGTGGCGTGCTTTGATGCCTTCAAGAAGGCGATGCTGCTGCATGGCAAGGAGATCAAGTATCTGTATTCCGGCGAGATGGGCGGTATGAACACGATGGTTCCGATGCTGGTTTCCATTATCGCAAAGCAGCAGGGCGGATCTTCGATTGGCCTTCTCGATTTTGATGCCAACGGAAGAGCCGTTCCCGAGCTCAACACCAGTCTGAATGCCGCTCGCGGCTTCGCTCCGAATCCTGTCGGGCTGGGTGCGCTGCCTACCGTTGGAGGGAAGTCTTGCACCGAGTGTATTATCGAGTGCGAAACCGACACCGAATCTGAGACGATCTGCCGGAAGCTGTGCGAGATTTACAACTCTCAGATTGGATTCTCTACTTGGGCAATGAGTGTGAACGAGCTCAAGGATAACAGTGTGCTCGGCTGCGTAAGCACCGCCGAAAGGATCGGTGAGAACATCAAGATGATTCAGAAAAAGCCAGAGCTTGATCTGACCGGCGTTTTGAATGATGCCGGATATGCTTGCCGCCGTTTGATCCGCGGAAAAATCAAAGACAAAATCATTGAGGTCGTTCATGGCTTTGATTTGGGGCGAACGGTCATCTGTGACGATGAGACGGGTGAGGATTACACGATCTGCTTCCAGAACGAGAACCTCTATGTGTATAAGGGAACAGAGCCGACGGAAGAGAATGTGCTGATCACAGCGCCGGAGCTGATCTCTGTATTCTGCCGTCTGGACAAGAACGGAGACCCCTATTATCTGCCCGTTGATAACTCTACGACTGAAGTCGGCATGTCCGTTGATGTTATTGTATCCCCCGCTGACAAGAAGTGGTGGGCGGAAGATAAGCGTGCATACCGCTGCTGGGTAAAAACGCTGCGGGATGCCAGATATCACGGTGCACAGATCGACTACAACGGCGCGCACGTTAAGTAAAATCACCAAGTAGGGACAGCTCTACATAATTAAAAACAAGAAAAGGAGATTTTCAAAATGAGAAAGCTGTACGAACAGGACATTATTGAGATTCTGTATGGCGCGACCCTGCTGGGCGCAGGCGGCGGCGGTTCCTTGAAGCAGGGCCTGGATATGATCCAGGGTCTGAAGGATGACGGTGAGCAGATCGAGCTGGATCTGCTGGATGTCAGTGAGATGAGAGATGACGCATACGCCGTCATGGTGGCGGGCTTGGGCTCTCCCGTGGCAATGCTCGATCCCGATATGCCCCGCTTTGGCCCCGATGCCGTGTTTGCCTACCGCGCATTCCAGAAGGCATTTGCCGCCGAGGGCAAGAAGCTGGAGTACCTCTATTCCGGCGAGATGGGCGGTTTTAACACCTTCACCCCCATGCTGGTGGCGATCCTGTCCGATAAGGATCCTGCCAAGCGCATCAAGTTCGTGGATGCCGATGGCAACGGTCGCGCTGTTCCCGAACTGAACACCACCATTAACGCGTTCTATGATCATCCCCCCAAGCCCATGGGCATGGGCAGCCTCTATGGTGATGAGATCATCGTCTATCCCACCACCGACCATTCCGGTGAGCAGATCGCCCGTCAGATGTGCATGCTTTACAAGATGCGTATCGGCTTTGCCACATGGGGCATGAACAAGGAAGAAATCACCAACATTCTGGACGTGGGCTGCGTTACCAAGGCTCAGAAGATCGGTAAAGCGATCCTGACCGCCAAGGAGACCGGCAGTGATGTTATGGATGAACTGAAGAAGGCCTTTGAGGTTCGCGAGTTCTGCCGCGGCACCATCGAGAAGCTGGATCTGCGCGCTGAAGGTGGTTTCGACTTTGGCACCACGGTGATCAAGGGCGACGATGGTCATACCTACTACATCGACTTCAAGAACGAGAACCTCATCCTGCGTGATGAGAAGGGCGATACCATCATGACCGCTCCCGAAGGCATCGGCATGATCGATCTAAACAACTGCTTCCCCCTGACCAACGCCGATACAAAGGAAGGTATGCGTGTGTTGGTGACCATGACCCCCGCACATCCCAACTGGTGGGATGAGGATCACAAGGCCTATACCTGCTGGCTGCCTGAGCTGAAGAAGGTCGGCATGAAGGGCGACCAAGTTCGTTACTAAGCGTATATTTCCAGGGGGGAGTGCCAATTCTCTCGGCACTCCCCCCGCCCACCTCACAACTCAACAGTACTAAAAAGAAAGAAGGGAGAACATTATGGAAGAGAGAAAGCAAAAGAAACCCAGCTCCGCAATGGAAACCACGACATTGACGCGGGTACCCGAGAGCGAAAGACGTCCTTGGTGGAGTTTGGCATTTATCTGGGCCGGCAGTGTCATTTGTATTCCCGCGCTGATGGTGGGCAGCATGGTTATGGCGGGTATGGACTTCAAGCAATCCTGCCTGTGCATGGTCATCGGCTACGTCATCGTAGTATTCTATATGTGCTTGATGGGCATTCAGAGTTCCGATTTGGGTTTGCCCTGCACCGTTGCGATTTCTCGCGCTTATGGTGTGCGAGGCTCATCCTTCCTTGTATCACTCGTGATCGCTATCAGCAATATCGGTTGGTTTGGTTCTCAGACAGCTCTGTGCGCCACCAGCTTCTGTAACATTATGAGTGGATACCTGCACATCGACTTCCCCCTGTGGCTATCCTGCATCATTTGGGGTTCGTTGATGTTTATCACCTCCGTCTATGGCGTGAAGCTCATTGATTTTTTGAATCGCGTTTCTGTTCCCGCACTGTTCATCATGCTTATCTGGGGAGTTATTGCTGCGCTTATGCGCGGTGCGGCTGCCACTGTAACGGTCTATCAGCCGCCCATGGTTCTTGGCTGGACCTATGGAATTACGCTGGCGGTGGCAGGCTTTGCCTCTGGCGCAGTTACCTGTGGTGACTATACACGATATGGAAGAAACCGGAGAGACACCATTCTCTCCTGCATCGTTGGCGTTCTGCCCGCCGGTATTGGCGCACTGGTCATTGGTGGTTTCTTAGCTGTCGCTATGGGCAACTTTGACCTTTCTGTGGTGTTCTCCAGCTTCGGGTTTCCCATCATCGGTATGCTTGTGCTGATTCTTGCCACGTGGACAACAAATACAGGCAACGCGTATATCTCCGGTATCGCTATCTGCAATATGTTTAAGCTGAAGGATGGTCGGCGTCCGGTCGTTACGTTAATAGCAGGCGCAGCAGGAACAGCGTTGGCACTGCTTGGTATCGCTGATGTGTTTGCCGGCTTCCTAAATATCATAGCGGCACTGGTTCCCGCTGTTGCCGGCGTTGCTATCGCCGACTACTGGATTATGGGAAGAGGGCGCGCGGATCTGTGGGAACCGTTTGAAGGAGTAAATTGGATCGGTGTTGTATCGTGGCTGGCAGGTGCCGCTGTCGCCAAGTGGGGAACGTTCTTTGTGCCCACTCTCATGGGCATTGTGGTGGCAATAGTTGTTTACTGCCTTGGTGCGCTGCTCATCAAGAGCGAGAAGCTCAACCCTATTTATGTAATGAATCTTAAACTTGCACAGTCTGACAGAAAGGAGTGAATTGCAATGAGCGTCAAGATCCTGAACCTGCTTCCCGTCACAGGGGATGTGTTGACACCGGAAATGTTCAAGTATATGTGCAAATATTTGGAGTCTGATACGGAAGTACAGACGTATCAGATCACTTCCGGTCCTCCCTCTATCGAATGTGAGTATGATGAAGCTTTGGCTGCGCCGGATGTTCTGAGGTTGGTCAAGCAGGGAGAAGAAGATGGCTTTCAGGCAATCTTCATCAACTGCTTTGGCGATCCTGCGGTAAAGGCAGCACGCGAGTTTGTGGACATTCCTGTTTTTGGCGGCTTCGAGCCGGCAACACACTTTGCACTGGGACTTGCCGATAATATTTCCATCGTGACGGTGATGCCGAATGTGGTATCCCTTATGGAAGGGAATGTATCTAAGGCCCGGTTGAATGACCGCATTGTCAGCGTCCGCAATGTAAACATCCCGGTAGAGGAACTGCAAGATCATGAAAAACTTTGCAGGGCACTGGTCGAACAGTCCCTTCTTGCTATCCGCGAGGATGGCGCACAGGCGATTGTTATGGGCTGCACAGGTTTTGTAGATGTGGCAGAACGCATCAAGCATGATCTGTTGGCCGAGGGCTATGATGTTCCTGTCCTGGAGGCAGCACAGTCCGCTTTAAAGCTGTGTGAGGTATATGCCAAAATGGGGTTGCGGCAGAGCCGATTGACGTACATGACCCCACCAAAACGAAAGTAACAGGAGGAAAAAACATGAGTGTGCTTGCTAATTACGAGCCAAAAAACGTGTTCTCATATTTTGAGAAGCTCTGCACTATTCCCCGCGGATCAGGCAACACAGACGGCATAGCATCCTATCTGGTCAGTTTTGCTGAAGAGCACGGACTGGAAAACTACCGGGATGCGGCAAATAATGTGATTATCCGCAAGCCCGCCAGCGCAGGGTACGAAAACGCTGATACGATTATTCTGCAGGGCCATCACGATATGGTCTGCGAGAAGAACGAAGGCGTGGACTTCGACTTCCTCACCGACGGTATCCAGATTTATGTGGACGGCGATGACATCCGAGCCAAGGGTACAACACTGGGCGGCGATAACGGTATTGCTGTGGCAATGATCCTTGCGATCCTGAGCGATGACTCTTTGGCACATCCTCCTATTGAAGCCCTTATCACTGCCGACGAGGAAATCGGAATGCTTGGCGCGTTTGCTCTTGACTGCACCAAGCTGACCGGTCACAAGCTGATCAATCTGGACTCTGAGTATGAGGGTGTACTGATGTGCAGTTGCGCTGGTGGTGTGAATGTGCGCGGCAAGCTGCCTGTCTCCTTTAAGGAGGCTACGGGAACTGCTGTGACCGTTCAGATCAAGGGCCTTACCAGCGGTCACTCCGGCGTTGAGATCGACAAGTGCCGTGCCAATGCCAATGTACTTATGGGCCGTCTGCTGGCTGAGTTGAGCGAGAGCACCTGCTACAAGCTGGTCGCTCTGGAGGGTGGCGCCCGTGAAACGGCTATTGCCCCTATTGCTTCCTGCGTGATACTGGCTGATGATGCCGCTGCAGTGGTACAGAAGGTCTTGGAGCTAGGTGCCGTGTTCGCCAAGGAATATGCTACCACCGAGCCCAATATGGTCGTTGATGCCGCTGCTGGTGATACCAGAACAGTATCTGCATTGACCTGTGCCGACACGAAAAAGGTTGCCAAAATGCTGGTGGCTCTGCCCGACAGCGTACAGGAAATGAGCGTGGACATGCCTGGCCTCGTCCAGACTTCCACCAACCTTGGTCTGATGAAGCTGACTGATAGTGACATGACCTTCTCCACCACGACCCGCAGTTCCATGACTACCCAGAAAGAATGGATCGTCCACAAGGTGCGCGCCATTGTGGAACTGGCCGGCGGAGAAGTGACAGTGGACGGCAACTATCCCGGCTGGGCTTACAACCCCCATTCCGTGGTGAAGGATACCGTACTGGTATGCTATAAGGAACTGTTCGGCAAGGAAGCCACCGTGGATGCTGTACACGCCGGCATCGAATGCGGCCTGTTCTCTGACAGTATCCCGAATCTGGACTGTGTATCCATCGGCCCCAACATGGGTGATGTTCATACTCCTAATGAGCACCTGAGCATTGCCTCCACAGAGCGTACCTATCGACTGCTCTGTGCTGTTTTGGCAAAGAGTAAGTAATTACTCTCTAACTTGCATCGTTCATTTCCAGGGGTCCTGCCCTGTTCTTGCTACCTCTAACTTCGGGGCAGGCCCCTCTCTTTACGCGATTATATCTGCGATGCTGTCCGCCAAGTGTTTTATAACACCGACCGGGGTATCCTCTAAATTCACGCCGCAATGCGGCATCAATCATGGAGGTCAGTATCATGAATAACAAGTACACATTACCCGTTCCTGCGCCCCATCATTTTTCTTTTGCTGTCCGCGACATCCCCGATGTGACGGTAGAACAGCGTGAACGTGTGCTGAAAGCACTGCACTACAATGAGTTTGCTTTCCCCGCTGGCATGCTGACGGTGGACATGCTCTCCGACTCCGGTACCACTGCCATGACCAACCACCAATGGGCAGCTCTCTTTATGGGCGATGAAGCCTATGGCCGCAATACCGGCTATTATGTGCTGCTGGATACATTTCGCGACATCTTTGAGCGCGGCGGCGAGAAGAACTGGAAGAAGATTCTGGATCTGGTCCGTACCGACTGCCGCGATGTGGAGAAGATGATAGAAGAAGTCTATCTCCGTGAGTATGAGGGTGGTCTCTTTAATGGTGGTGCTGCCCAGATGGAGCGCCCCAATACTTTCATCATTCAGCAAGGCCGTGCTGCCGAATCTGTGCTGATGGAAATCGTGAAGAAGATTCTCGCCGAGCGATATCCCGGTAAGATCTTCACCATCCCCTCCAACGGTCACTTTGACACCACTGAGGGCAACATCAAGCAAATGGGCTCTATCCCTCGCAATCTGTACAATAAGCAACTGTTGTATGAGGTTCCCGAGGACGGCCGCTATGAGAAAAATCCCTTTAAGGGCAATATGGACTTGGATAAACTCCAGGAGCTCATTGATGCTGTTGGTGTAGATAATGTCCCGCTGATTTTCTCCTGTATCACAAACAACCCCGTCTGTGGTCAGGCCGTGTCCATGGCCAACCTGCGTGCAGTCAGCGAGATCGCGCATAAGAACAACATCCCCTACATTCTGGATGCTGCCCGCTGGGCTGAGAACGCGTATTTCATCAAGAAGTTCGAAGATGGATATGCCGACAAATCCATCGCCGAGATCGCTACCGAGATGTTCTCCTACTGCGACGGCTTCTGCATGTCCGCCAAAAAGGACGGCCACGCCAACATGGGCGGTATGCTGGCCTTCCGCGACAAAGGCCTATTCTGGAAGAACTTCTCCGACTTCAATGAAGACGGGACCACGAAGATGGACGTGGGCGTTCGCCTGAAGGTCAAGCAGATCTCCTGCTATGGCAACGACTCCTATGGCGGCATGTCCGGCCGTGACATTATGGCGCTGGCTGTTGGTATGTACGAAAGCTGCGACTTCAACTACATGGAAGAGCGCGTGGCACAGTGCAACTATCTGGCTGAGGGCTTCTACGATGCCGGCGTCAAAGGCGTGGTGCTGCCCGCTGGCGGCCATGCCGTCTATATCAATATGGATGAGTTCTTCGATGGCAAGCGCGGTCACGACACCTTTGCCGGTCAGGGCTTCTCCGTCGAGCTGATCCGCCGCTACGGTATCCGCACCTCCGAGCTGGGTGACTACTCCATGGAGTACGACCTCAAGACGCCCGAGCAACAGGCAGAGGTAGCTAACGTGGTACGTTTCGCCATCGACCGCAGCCGTCTGACCAAGGAGCATCTGGACTATGTCATTGCTGCTGTAAAGGCACTCTATGAGGATCGTGAGAGTATCCCCAATATGCGTATTGTTTGGGGCACGAACCTGCCTATGCGTCACTTCCACGCATTTTTAGAGCCCTATCCCAACACCTGATGTTGTGTGTGGAGATAAAGCTTTTTTGTAGCGGCAACGAGCATCCGATTTCTTCCCTCATCCGCCGTACACTGGTGGAGGTAAATGCTACAGACTGCCCTTCTCATGAGATCGCGTATCTCTATGGCAAATATGAACCTGATACGATTGCAGAAATCGCAAAAGCGGGTCATACCTATGTGCTTTGGCATGATGGTAAGATTATCGGTTGCGGCTCGGTAGTTCCTGATGAGAATACGCCAGAGATCGTTGCCGCGTTCTTGCTTCCAGAGTATATAGGGCGGGGGTACGGACGGAAGCTTTTTGAAGTGTTGGAAAGTGATGAACTATGCACAATTGCAGGTCGCGTATGGCTCACATCTTCTGTGACCGCCACGCCATTCTATGAAAAGATGGGCTATACTTACCGCTTCGGCTATCGAAACAGAGGCGGTGAGGACAACCTAATCGAGATGGAAAAGAATTTGTGATTAGAATAGCCATTTTTTCTCTCCCTACGGAATTGGGCACCTTTCTACGTTGCTTGCGTAGGTAGGTGCTCATTTTTTTCGAAAAAATATAAAAATATCAATAACAGGAGCGTATCTGATTCTGAACCGAAACATCAAGCGCGGAAACCGGCCCATCGCAGACAATGAGTGCTGGGTCGAGGGCGATGGCGCGGGCAATACCTATCCTCTGGCGTTGCCCGCCGGAGAACTTGTGGAGGTAGCGGAAGAGGAACTCCTCCGGGATACCGACGTCGCGCAGAAGCGAGGGCACGCGTTCGGTCATTTCCTCCCTTGTGTGGCAGAGCTTGTGCGTTTTCAGCGGTCCGCCACAATGTCGCGCACGGTCATGCGCGGATTAAGGGAGGCGTAGGGATCCTGAAATATGAGCTGCATACGACGACGGTATGGGCCGAAGTCATTCTCACTAAGCGCGGTGATATTAGTTCCGCCGAACGTATCTCTCCAGACGTCGCCTTTATGAGCCGGATAAGCGCTCGTCCAAGTGTCGATTTGCCGCAGCTGGACTCACCCACGAGGGCAAGAGTTTCACCCTTGAATATCTCAAGTGACACGTCGGAAACGGCGTGTACTTTTTTTCTGTTTTTCAGAGTGAACTCCTTTGCCAGCCCCTTGGCCTCAAGCAGAATTTCGCTCATAGATGCACCTCCGGTATGCTGATACAGCGCACAAGATGACCGGGAGATACCTCTTTTAGCTCTGGCACGGCATCGCAGCAGCTCGGACGCCTGCACATCCCGCAAATCCCGCCGCAGTCCGGCGGGGCGGTATAGGTAAAGGAGCGCCTGCCCCAGCAGAAAGCGGAGCGGCAGCAGGCACGGCCCCTTGGGCGACAGCCGCCGGCTCAGCTGCCGGATGTCGGTGAGCAGCGCCTCGCGGTTCTCGCAGGGGCAGGGAAACAAGCTCCCCGTCTTGATGCCCGCGAGTGTCGGCGCGCCTTGACGGATCAGTATTTCTTCAGACATTTGCTCTCGCCTCCTTTGAATGTTAATTGGTTAGCATACTCTAACCATATAACCCTTGAGAAGCCGCCCGAAGGCGGCTCTTCAAAGATCACCGACTACTCCTTCATGAATGGGAATGGCTCCTCCTTTTCGCATGTCTTCGTTTGGATATCCCCCGCGGCAAAACCGGTGGCGTCAATGACAGCGCGAAAGGCGTTTTCGCCCAGCGGCTCTTGAGAGAGGATCACCGCCTGCCACCGCGCCCCAATGCCATGGTTCTCAGCCAAGCAAGCCTCAGTTGCAGACCGGCATTACTGATGTCATCGCCGCCTTACTTTCTTCCCAGCAGCAATGTCGAGCCGTGAAGCATCAGGCGTTTGGCCTCCTTGGGTGTCATAAGGCTGCCGCCGGTCGTGTCGATCAGCTCTACACGCTCATAGCCCATATCCCTGAGCTTTTGGACAAACGCCTGCATGTCGCCGTATCTACGGGGCGACATCAGATCATGGATGGCAAACGTTCCGCCCTTTTTCAGCACCCGCAGTGTTTCCAGCAGAAGTGCCTGCTTGTCTGCCCCTGTGATATTATGATAGACATAGTTGCTGGTCACCGCGTCAAAGCTCTCGTCGGGGAAATCCAGCTTCACGGCGTTCCCACGCCGGAACGAAGCGTTTTTCACGCCCTCCGCAGCCGCGTTTTTTTCGCACAGCGGCAGGCTGAAGGAGGCGTACTCCTTGCCCCAGCGGTCGATACCGACCATTTTTCCCTGGGGATTGCGCTTTGCGCAGGCAATGGTCAGCGCGCCGCTGCCGCAGCCGATGTCCAGCCCCACGCCGCCCTCCGGGAGTGTGATATGCTTCGCCGTGCCGTCAATGATCTGCTTTGAGAGCTTGCGTTCGCCGTCATAGGAAAAGCTCCGATAGGCATACACGCACCACTCTGTGTACTTTGCACAGACGACAAAGGCGATGCCGAATACCACGCCCAGCACGACGCGCAGCTTTCCGTCCACACCGATGCCGAATACGCCGAAAACGAGCAGCAGCGCAAGGGACAGCATCGTTCCCGCGATGAGCGAAAACAGCATTCCCTTGGGGATCCAGTTTTTGTAGTCAGGCTTCATTCTTGGGACTCCTTTCTTTTCTAACGGTCTTCATGCAAAAATCTCAGTGGTCGTCGCCGCGTCTCAGCGTTTTCGTTCGATGCCAGACGAGCTTCGGGTGCAGACCGGCGTAGCTGATGTCGTCGCTGTCGCAAAAGCAACGGCACCTCCGCGCCTATCCCAACGCCACATCCAGCGTCAGCATGACGCTAAAGCCCGCGGCAAAGAAAACCGTGCCGATGTTGGAGTGCTTTCCTTGTGACATCTTTGGGATCAGCTCCTCCACCACCACATAGAGCATGGCGCCCGCCGCAAAGCTCAGAAAATACGGCAGCGCCGGGATCACCAGCTGCGCCGCAAGAATCGTCAGCACCGCGCCGATAGGCTCCACCACGCCGGA